>OGRB01000495.1_pt1 | contig 39338 bp, 29 predicted proteins | sample 1553371 | NCBI WGS metagenome assembly OGRB01 (sample SAMEA2580027, study PRJEB22360) | human gut metagenome | reverse complement strand
TTCTATTCCGCATTGCGAAACTATATGCGTATCCCCACTAAATTTCTACTGAGCCAAAACAACTTCGCGCAACCATGGTTAATTTGGTTCTTGATTACTGGCAAACAGAAAGGCTCATACCTGAAGGTGCTATCATTAAAGAGTTTAGAAACACAGCTATAAAGGAAGTCTACTATATTTGCGGACAATATGTCAAGGACAGCGAAGAATTGAAATACATGTTGAACGAATGTATAGTTTCTACCATCAATAAAGAACTGAAAAAAGAGAAACAAAGCAACAAATGATATTAAAGTCTTGACCTTATCAGAAAGAAGGCGTGTTTTTCTGCTTTTCTTGTAATTTATTCCATTAAAACGCATTACAAAGAGAATTCCAGATGTGAGATGAATAATTAAATTCTGTAGATGCTATCATGTAGTTAACGAATATGCATAAATTGCATAATGGTACGTATATGTGATTTATTATGCGGTTTCAGTGTTAAAAGTGAAATTTATTTTTCTTTTTGTTTACAACAACAAAAGAAAACCTTATATTTGCCACTGGAGCTATACCTCCCATTGTCGGCATCGGAATGATGTCTTCAACCGGATAACATATTCCGGACCATATTCTCTCTTTTATAGCTCCGTCCGCACCTACCTAACTTCTTCAGCGGACACAATCCATTGGAAAGGCCGGTAACCTTTCCCAACATTAACCTTAATCACACAAGCGATGAAGCAACTAATGCTACTTCTATTCGGTGCAGGAGTTGTGACAGCGGGTGCACAGTCCCCCGGCGGTGTCAAAGGAACAGAGTTGTGGTTCCAGACATTGCCCGTGACGGCAGACCTTCAAGGCGCATACCGCTGGATGGATCTCGCAGGGGATTCCGTAAAATTGCGTTCTCTTGACCGCAGCGGAAAACCGGGAAGCGAATACACCCAGACCCGCTCCTTCGCGCCGGCATTCAATTTTCATCCGGCACTGTACCTTTCAGGAGGGAGCTACGGAAAAACAGCTTCCTTCAAGTTCTCCAACTTTTCACAGGCTACTGTCTTCAGTGTCTTTGCCCTGCCTCCCGAGAGTCACGACAAGGATATGCTGCTCTATTCCCTTGACGGGAGGAAAGGCGGCGGATCCATCCTTTCAAAGGACAAGGCCGTACGTGCCAACGGCACGGAGCCGCTGGACTACGGAAAGGACACGGGAGAAGACCTCTTGTTCTCCTCTTCTGACAGACAGTCTGCTACAGACTTCCGGGAGTCCTCCGTCCGCGTGCTCACCTATCTGAAGAGCAACCGTCCCGGAACGGGCCTTTGGGGAGAAAATTCCGTATCTAATCTGTTTGTCGGCGGTACTTATTCCGCATCCAATCCGCAGTTCAGCACCGGTTATGATGCGACGGCATTCGGGAACAACCGTTTTGACGGCTATTCCCCCGAAGTCATCATCTACGGACGTTACCTCACCCCGGCAGAACGCAGGAAAGTGGAAAGCTATCTGGCCGTCAAGTATGGAATCACCCTGAACAACTCCTATCTGGACAGTGAAGGCAACCTGATATGGGACAAGGACGAGAACTTGGGTTATCACCACCGGGTGACAGCCATCGGCTCGGATGTCGCTTCCGCTCTCCACCAGCCCCTCTCCACCACTTCCTACGAGGAAGGACCCGTCTATGCCACCATGAAAGCAAACGATACTTTCCACGACGGCAATTCCTATGCGGAGTCGTCCGCCAGCCGCCTGCTCGTCATGGGGCGTGAATACGGCAATCCCTTGCCTGACAAAGGGTACATCTTCTGGGGTGACGACAACGGTCCGCTGACCACCTACACCTCACCGGCAGATACCCTGTGGCACATCATGCACCGCACATGGACGGTACGCAGCAATGTACCGACATCGGCAGACAGCACCTCGGTACGCTGGAACGGCACGGGCATGACCGTTACCCGGAAAGGCTTCCTGGACACCATCGAGCAGGACTCAAGTGCGACCGAAGCCTTTGCCGTCACACCGGCACTTCCCGGCCGTGAAGGAGCCATCTCCTTCTATTGCCCGCTCAGTCATCCCACTTTCGATGCGGGCTTTACCGGCTCCGGCGGCAACACCTGTGAATACGGCTACCGCTTCGACAGGGAAGGAAACGTCTATGCCATCTCCGGCGGACAGGCCGGCACTACTGCTGTAGCCACCGGAGTCAGTGGCAGTGCCGTTTCCATCCGGAGGGAAGACGGGCAGGTCTATCTCCGCATTGACGGTATCGGCAGCCAGACGCGTACCATTCCCCTGCCCGAAACCTCCGGTTCAATGTCAGGCCTTATCCGGGCCGTCACCTCCGAAGAACCGCTGCACATAGCCGCTGTACGTACCGGCGGCATCGGTGACACGGGAAACATGGCAGAACTCAGCCATGCGCTTACCCCGGATGACGAGTTCTCACAGTATTGCCGCAACCGTACCCTGCTGCTCATCGATCCCAGCGGGGAAGGCAGGTTCGATACGGAAGACATGATAGCCGTGAAATGCTCCCGGCCGGACCTCATGCGCGGAAAGACCGTATTCCACAACCTGTTCTGGGATCTGGACGGCAGCGGCAGCGATGTATTCACCTTTGCCTATTATGACGGACTGGCGGCAGATGCCGTTCCGACCCCGTCCACCTGTGAGGACGGCAAGCCCCGCAATGACGGCAGCATCGACATTGACATCCGCATCGGCACCCCCGTCTATGACTATGTACTCTCAGCCGATACGGTAGCCGGCGTACCCAAGGATGAAATCATTGCAAGCGGCAAGTTCACCGGAGAGGCTCACCGCATTGACGGACTGGCTCCCGGCACCTATACGCTGAAAGTCACCCAGGGTGGCGGCAACGACATCTACGGAACAGGCGGACCACTATACACCACCTACGTACACGACAAGCGGATCTTCGCATCCGGAGAAGTTTCCTGGACGGTGACAGGAACCAACTCCAACTACCGCCTCGGTGTGGAACCGAGAATATCCGACGACATCACGCAGTTCGGCTTTGATGTGAGAGGTGACAAGGCGTATATGATTATCGACGGACACACGAGTCTTACCCAGTTTATCCGCATCAAGGAAGGAGACGTCCTCACGCTGGGACTGGAAGGCATTACCGTATCGTACAAGCTCAACGGCAAGGTCATCCGCCGCTTTACCCAATGGAACATCCGGGCATGGCGTCTGTGCATCAAGTTCGGAACCGGTGAAACACATATTACCGGACTGACCGTAAACGGAGAGCCGATTCCCGATTTCACCCATTCGGGCAATGTACAGGTTGAGAATCCCAAGACAAACACGGCCCTCTTCACGGTACATGTAGGCAGTGAGTGCGACCCGACACTCCCCAATGGAACAGAAAAGAAGGAAGGTTCCCTCATCGGCTGGTCAGACCGGCCCGGAAACGGTGAAGGAAACAGCCAAGGAAACGGTAACAGGGACGATTCGTTCCAGGTAAAGCCTGACGGCACGACCGGCATCTTTGATGTCGTGCTGGAGCAGGACCAGCCCGGGGATGTCACGCTGATGGTATTCGACGCTTCCGGCAAACTGGTTCACGAGCAGTTCATGGAAGGTGAAACAACCAAACGTTCGCGCTTCGAGGCACCCGCCCCAGGAGTCTATGTAGTCAAGGCCATCGGTCCGGATTGGGAAAAAACCCGGAAGATTATAGCCAAATAGTTCAACTAAAACCGAAATATCATGAAACGGACAATTATCATCGCCGCATCAGCCGTGACGCTGGCGGCAGCCGGCATTGCCGGTTCGCAATATCTGTCCGGCCAGTCTCCGAGTGCGCAGCTCCAGGTGGAAACGGCATCGGAAATCCGGCAAGAAAAATCCGAAGACAGCGGCAGGAAAAAAGAAGACGGCAGCCGGCCTGCAAAGGCGGCAACTGCCCACCGCACTTCTTCCACTCCGATACAGGCAGCAGGCACGACAGCCGCCTATGCCACCCTCCGCTACGGTTCGGTCGGTATTCCCGAAGGGAAGACTGCCGACAACCCCGAGGACAACATCTTTGAAATCAACCTCTCCCGGACAATTCCGTCGGACGCCCGCGTCTGGCTGTGTTACGAGCTGCAGGGTGCGGATCACTCCGGAGCCGTAGCCAAGAGCATCAACGACCGTCCGGCCACCGGCGGTTATATGGCCACGGCATCCGACGGCTGGACCCATGTCCGCGAGGAGATTCACCCGGCCTGGCTGCATGAAGGCGTCAACCGCGTACTTTTCACGGCTCCCGAAGGCAGGAGCTATTCGGTACGCAACCTGCATGTCGAAACGGCATCGGGACCCGGGCAGGCACTTACGCTGTCACAAACTCCGGTAGTCTATGGCGACCTGGCCTATGTGCACGGCTTCGTCCGTAACGGGGTTCGGACGGTCAAGGCAGGACATACCGTACTTACACTGCAGGACGGCGGGTTCGAAGGTATCGTTCCCGTATCGGGCAGCAGCCTCACGCTCAGTGCCACTACCGCCTCCGGCAAGACCCTGACCGCTTCCTTCCCGACACTGAAGAAAGGCAAGGCAGATTATGAACGCGCTTTTCAGACTCCGGTTGCCCGGATGGAAGGGAAGCATTTTGCCCAAGACAAGGCAGACAGCCTGAAAAATGCCAACGGTGCGCTGCTGGTAGACCATGGTGTCATGCTGGCAGCCAGAAAACTGACCATGCGTCCCTTGCGTGAAATGGACCTGCCGGCACTGGATTTCGGCATGACCAATGTCACAGCCGAGGGAGAAGGCGTACGTTTCCTGCCGCACGGCACACACTTCACGGAAAAGGGAGCCACCGTCCGGTTGAAGTACGACCGCACCCGCATTCCGAGCGGCTACACCGAAGACGACATCCGTACCTATTATTTTGACAACGACACCAAACACTGGGTGGCGCTGGAAAGAGTGAAGGTCGACAAGCAGGAAGCCTGCGTGGTGTCACGAACCACCCACTTCACGGATATGATTAACGGTGTAATCCAGGCACCCGAATCGCCGGAGACCGAAGGATTTGCGCCGACCATGATGAACGACATCAAGGCCGCCGACCCAACGGCCAAAATCAACCTGATCGCTCCGCCGCAGGCCAACAACCGCGGAACAGCCAGCCTGCAGTATGCCTTTGAAATGCCGCCTGCCCGAAACGGCATGGCCCCCTCACTAGGCATCCAGTACAGCAGCGAGGGCGGCAGCGGCTGGCTCGGTGAAGGATGGAGCCTTTCAGTTCCTTCCATCTCATTGGACACCCGATGGGGCGTGCCGCGCTATGACATGGCCAGCGAGACGGAAACCTACCTGCTCTCCGGCTCCATGCTCTCGACCATGGACGACAAGGGACAGATGGGTGTGGCCCACCGTGGAGACAAGATGCCCCGCAAGGCAGACCGGCAGTTCTATACCCGTCAGGGAGGAGACTTCAGCCGTATCATCCGCAAGGGCAGCAGTCCGGCAGACTATTACTGGGAAGTCACCGACAAGCAGGGTGTGAAATACACCTATGGCGGTGAAGGTGCCGTTCTGAAAGGCACGTTCACGGATGTTTCCGGCAATACCCGTGAGGTGATTTCCGAGTGGAAACTGCGCCGGGTGGAGGAAACGCACGGCGACTTCATGGAATATGTGTATGAGGCAGCCGATGAGGATGTCCGCGGCGGCTTGAAAGCCAAGGCTCTCTACCTGAAAGAGGTGCGTGCCGGAAATGCAGGACAGGAGCCCCATACCGTTGTGACGTTTGAAGGCGGCAAGACCCGGCAGGTGAAGACCAACAACGCCCGTTACGGCTACCTGACCTCTTCCAACCGCCTGCTGGAGAAAGTGACGGTGAACTTCCGGGGGAACGTGCTCAGAAGCTATGCCTTTGAGTACCGGAACGGTGCGTTCAACCGTGAACTGCTCGCCGGTGTGCGCCACCTGGACTCTAACGGGCAGGAGGTGTCTTTCCAAAAGTTCAGCTACTACGACGACGTGCAGTCCGACAAGGGATATGTCCCCTTCAAGGACAGTCAGGAAACGTGGAACATGCACAATGACGGACTGGATGCCGGATTTGTCAATCCCCTGCAATCCGTCACCAAACGGTTCAGCGACAAACCGACCGCATTGGGAGGTACGGTAAGTTCTTCCACCAGCGGTTCTTTCTATGCCGGTGTGGGTATCTATGACGGCAGTGTCTGGAAAGGCAATACAGCCGGCGGTTCCTACAATTATTCGTCGGACAAGAGCAAAGGCTTATCCACATTGGTCGATTTGAATGGTGACGGACTTCCTGACAAAGTGTTCAGAAAAGGAAGTACAGTCTATTATCGTCCGCAACTAAAGGTCGATAATACAATCACTTATGGCGAGGCTATTAAGGTTTCTGGAATTTCCGGTTTCTCAACGGTAAAGAGTTCTACCAATTCCGGAGGCGGTAAGGTAACTGTGGGATTCATGGACTTGACCGCCATGAGGGGTATTGATGCATCCAAGACCAAAACCAAGACTACCGAATATTTCAGTGATATAAACGGAGACGGACTGGTTGACCTCGTTTCCAATGGCAAGGTTTATTTCAACCACCTTGAGTTTGACAGCAACGGTAATGCGGTACCGACATTCACGTTAAGCAGTGCTGACACTCCGAGCCCCATCATCTATAGCGGAAAGATTGACGCTTCGGTGATTACCATCGACCTTGACGAACAAAAGGAAGCCGTTAAATCTTCTCCCATGGAAGACATCGTGCGCGTATGGCAGGCTCCCCGGGACGGTATGGTCAGCATTTCCGGGACGGTCAGCCTGATTGCACCCGAAGGTGACTACGACAAGGAAGAATATGACAAGGCAGACGGTGTGCGTGTATCTATCCAGAAAGGTAATGCCGAAAAATGGCATAAGGATATTGCCAAAGGAGATGCTTCAGCATACCCGGCTTCTGTGGACGCATTTGAGATAAAGAAAGACGAACGCATCTATTTCCGCGTGCAGTCCGGTGCGAAAGAACAGAGCAATGGTGCTTTTGACAAGGTTGCCTGGTCGCCTGTCATCACCTATGCCGGTACGGCTGAGACCTTGCCGGGAGGCTATTCCACGACGGTTTACAAACCTGCGGAAGGTGCGGTATATGACGTGAATACCGTTGCCAATGTGGAAGGTGTTCCTTTCTCTGTTTCAGGAAAGTTTAGCAAACCCGTCACTACGGATGATGTCGTACTGCGCATTATCGGTTCAAACAACAAAAAGGACGATAACGGCAACGACAACCCGAATTATACAGAGCAAGTGCTCTTCACAAAGACCTATCCCGCAGCAGAGAAGGCGGATGCCGTGGAGGTATCGGCCAGTATCGCCAATGCCGAGAAGTTCCCGAACATAGGGTTTGAGATTGCATCATCCTCCAATGTGAACTGGGAGCAGATCCGCTGGATTCCGTCCGTGACCTATAAGGATTCATCCTCCGTTGACCAGACGCTTGCGATTCCGGCACATTACAGGATGTTTACCCATGCCGTGAAGGAAAGTCATTCCTATACGTTCGCTGCAACGGATACGGCGGTAATTGTCAAGCCCCGTATTACAGTGGCAAAAGGATTCAACGGTGACGTGACCTTGACGGTAAAGACAGCGGACAAGCTGCTGGCGAAAAAGACTTTCACCATAACAGAAGGCACTTTGAAGGCAGATGTGCTGAAACTGGAAAATCCCGGCACCGAAAAGGTCTGGTTCGAGTATCATTATCCCGGTACCTTGTCGGAGGATGCCCTTACCGTTGCACGTGTGCTGTTGCAGGCCGATACGCTTGGTCTGCCGAAGGACAGCGTGAACGCCGGATTCTATGCTGAAGGTTTCAACAGCGGTTTCGGTATGCTGTACCGTGGCTGGGGCGGCTTCGTTTACAATGCTTCCGAGGGACGCTATGGCAAGCCCATTGACGAGGCTCTGCTCAAACTCCCAGAGAACGAAAATGCCAAGATTGACCCGTTGACCCTGCCTTTCACACCGATAGGCACAGACCAGATGTCTCCCGACCGCTGGATTGGACAGCGTCAGGAAATCTACCTGACAGCTGCTGAAGCCGGTACGGCCCGACTGGCAGAACAGGATGTGGTCATTACCAATCCGTTGGATAATCAGGTGGATGTGGCTGGTCTGGAGGGTGATTGCCTGCAAGGAACCGGTGCAGCAGCCGTTACGTTGGTTTCCAAGAGCAAGAGCAAGGTGAGCCAAAGCGGGGCTCTGGGAATTACCTTTAACGATGCAAGCGGTAGTGCGGAGAATCAGGTGGCAATGATGGATATGAACGGTGACGGTTATCCGGATATTGTAGCCGGTGGAAGTGTGCAATACACCAATACCCAAGGAGGTCTCAGCGGAGAAAAATACAATGGAATTGGCAATACCCATTCAGAGAACTCCTCGAAAGCCTGGGGGTATGGCGGTTCACCGGTAGCTTCCGTTTCCAATATTGTCAATCTGAGCGACAATATCAAGGCCATCAAGAATGCCAAAAACAATGCGAATGCCAATCCCGACAAGGAGAGCAAAAAAATGTCTCTTTCCCAGGCTCTGAGCAATGTTTCCATTTCCGGAAGTGCTCCAGTCAATACGGATAATGCGGTTGAATCGTTTGCTGATGTCAATGGCGACGGTCTGCCTGATAAGATTCTGGCCGGCAAGAATGTCCGTCTGAATCTCGGATATACTTTCTCCGAACCGGTCGGATGGGATGTTGATCGCATTCAAGGTGGCAAGAGCCATTCTTACAGTGCCGGAGCCGGATATGGTGACGGATTTAATATCAAAGGTATAGACAAAGCATCCAGCAGTTTCCAGGCCGGATTCGGTTTGGTTACTTCTGAAAGTGATGAGGAATACAACCTGCTGGATGTCAATTCAGACGGACTGCTGGATAAGGTATGGAAAGACGCAGGAGGCATCATGGTGGCACTTAATGTCGGCAATGGTTTCCTGTCTCCGATAAGTTGGAAGGGTGTAGGTTCGTTGAATGAGTCAGCCTCTACTTCTGAATCGGCTAACGCTGCTTTCACAGTCTCTATTGTCATTCCTATTGTTAGTATCAAAATATCAACAAATCCGGGATTTTCCACCGGTCACAGCATCAGCCGCCCCACGTATGCCTTGCAGGACGTGGACGGTGACGGCTATCTCGACATTGTGGAATCTGAGAAGGAAAGCGAGCTGAAAGTGACCCGTTCCGCCATCGGCAGGACGAACATGCTGAAGGCAGTCACCAACTCGCTCGGCGGTACGTTTACGCTGGACTATGCTCATACCGCTCCCACCTACGGGCTTCCCGGCGGCAAATGGGTGATGTCTTCCCTCACGGTGGATGATGGTATCCATGACGACGGTCCGCTCATGACCACCGCCTTTGAATACAAGGACGGCAAGCGCGACCGCCACGAACGTGAGTTCCTCGGCTTCGGCGAAGTGATTAGCAAGAATCTCGACACCGAAAAGGAAAATGCGCTCTACCGCAAGTCTGTACAGAAGTATGACGTGTCCGGCTACTATACGCAGGGCAACTTGGTCAACGCTTCCGTGGAAGACGCAGCCGGAAAGGTTTACACCGAAACGCGCAACGAATATGACGGCTACTACCTGACCGCCAAGGGTGACGAGTACACCTTTACCGCACAGCCCGTACTGTGCAGCGACCGCGCTTCCGCCTTCGTACCGCTCCGCTATACGGCGAACCTGCAATACGAAGGTGCCGCCCAGGGAATGATTACCTCGGAGGCATGGAACGAGTATTACCTCACCGGCCACCACGGTGAACTGAAATCCTACAGGTTCAGCAACAAGGGCAAGCTCGGCAGCAAGGGAGACGGCAAGTTTGACTATCAGACCTCCATCCGCTATACCTCCAACAGCAGCAGGAACATCCTCGGACTGCCGACCGATGTGACCGTGACCGGAGGGGACGGAAAGGTCTACCACCAGGTATCGGCGGTATATGACACGAAGTACCCCAACCACCTGACCAGGATAACGCAGCAGCTCGGAAACGGCGAAGCCGTCACCGACTACCGTTATGACAGCTTCGGCAACATCCTGCAGAAGACACTTCCGGCCAATGCCAAGGGACAGCGCATGTGGTACAAGTACCGCTACGAACCGGAAATGAACATGTATGTGGAACGTGTGGAAGATGCGTTCGGCTACCGAAGCGAGGCAGGCAATTTCGATTACCGCTACGGCATCGCCAAGGAACGCCGCGACCTGAACAACTTCTACTACGAGACCGATGTGGACGACCTCGGACGCATCACCGGAGTACGCGGCCCGAACGAGCTGGCTACGGGTGTACCTTATGTTATCGCATTCGAATATAGCCCGAAGGCTGAATTTACGGCAAACGGCATTACCGCCCCGGCATACGCCGTGACGAAGCACTACGACATCCAGCATCCGGACGATGACATGGAAACCGTCACCTTCGTGGACGGCTTCGGTCGGCCCGTGCAGGTGAAGAAGGACGGCGTGGTCACTTCGGCATCCGAAGGCTCGGTATCCGATGCACAGAACGTAATGATTGTCAGCGGACGCAATGTCTATGACGCATTCGGACGTGTCGCTAAGGCTTACTATCCCGTCACGGAAGAGCTGGGCAAGCGGACGGACTTCAACAAGGCATTTGACGGAGTATCGCCGACCGTAACGGTGTATGACGTACTCGACCGTGCCACGGAAGTGACCCTTCCCGACGAATCCAAGACGCTGACAGCCTATACCACGGATGCAGGCAGCCGGGCATTGGTAACTACCGTGACCGATGCTTTGGGCAACAAGCAGGCTACCTATACCAACGGCAGCGGCAAGACCGTCATGACCAAGCAGCTCAGCGGTCCTGACGGAGAAATCACCACCACCTTCGAGTATGACGGCATCGACCGTCTGGTCAGAGTCACCGACACCGAAGGCAACGTGACGACCTCCGTATATGACATGGGCGACCGCCGCACCGAGGTGAACCATCCTGCAAGCGGCATCACTACCTTCACGTATGATGCACTCGGCAATGTGCTGACCAAGCAGACTGCCAACCTTGCCAAGGAAGGCAAGTCCATCACCTACGATTACGATTATCACCGGTTGACGGGCATCAACTATCCCGACCACCCGGAGAACAACGTGAAGTATTACTACGGCGGACGCAACGCCTCGCAGAACCGCATCGGTCGCCTGATGCTCCGTGAGGACGGAACGGGAGCCATCGAGTACTTCTACGGCAAGATGGGCGAAGTCACCAAGACCCGCCGCACGCTGATTGTGCCCAATCAGGCGATTGCCACCTATGTGACGCAGTGGACCTACGACAGCCACAACCGCCTCCTGGAGATGATCTACCCGGATGAGGAAAAGGTCACTTACTCCTACAACCTCGGTGGTCAGTTGGAGAAGGTACGCGACTACAAGTCCTACGGCTATGACTACGTGAACCGCATCGGCTATGACAAGTTCGAGCAGCGCACCTACCTGAAATACTGCAACGGTGCGGAGACCTTCTACACCTACGAGCCCGCACGTCGCAGGCTGCAGAACCTGACGGTCAACGCAGGCGGCAAGTCCATCATGGACAATGGCTATACCTACGATGCCGTAAGCAACGTGCTCAGCGTTGCCAACAAGGCCGCACTTCCCGAAAGCGGAAAGGCGGGCGGACAGATGGCGCATGCCTATACGTATGACGCACTCTACCGCTTGGCAAGTGCTACGGGAACCTATGCCGGAGCGGACAGCAAGACCGCTTCCTACCGGCTGGAGATGGGCTACGACAACATGCACCGCATCGTGTCGAAGAAGCAGCATCTCACGCAGCAGGGCGTGCAGTTCGACGGTACGCTCCATGTGGGCTATGAGCTGGCCTATACCTACGGTAAGACTGAGGGCAAGAAGTTCCAACTGGCCGAAGTGAAGGATGCGAACTACCGCACGGAAGAGAATCCGGATTCCGTGGTAAAGGTGGACAACAGCCATATCTATACTTACGATGCCAACGGCAACCTGGTCTATGTCAATACAGGCCGCATCAAGCAGGACGGTGCGTTGGATTCCACCGCAGCCGAGCGCAAGCTCCGCTGGGACGAGGAGAACCGCTTGACGGCTTCCGATGACAACGGCTTCGTGACCAACTACTGGTATGATGCCGACGGTGAACGTACGGTGAAGACCTCCGGTGAGGGTGAACAGCTCTACGTGAACTCCGAGTTTGCGGGCGGACGCACCAACACGGCGAAGTTCTCGCTCTATGTCAGTCCTTATCTGGTAGCCAACCAGGGCGGACGCTACACCAAGCACATCTATATCGGCTCGCAGCGCATCGTTTCCAAGATTGGCGACTTCGACTCCTACGGTTCCGACCCGAGACGCATCCAGTATGCCGGCAGTGAGACGGACGGACTTTCTGTTAATTACAAACAAAAATATTCCGCCCAACAGCAGGTAATTAAGGATAATTATACTATCTTTGAGGTGCCGTACAACGGAACGGACAACAACGACTATGTGGACGGACAGGGATTCTGTTGCGACGACGGTTCTCCCGAAGCGGCGCAGGCCCGTGCCCTGGCATTGGAAAACAACTTCCAGGATCCGGACGCATACGAGAAGTTGCAGTTCTACTACCATCCCGACCACTTGGGCAGCAGCAGCTACATCACCAACTTGGACGGTGAGGTGGTTCAGCACATCGAGTATGTGCCGTTCGGCGAAGTGTTCATTGAAGAGCGGAACAGCATCTGGAATACGCCTTATCTCTTCAACGCGAAGGAATTCGACGAGGAGACGGGATTGTATTACTATGGTGCGAGGTACTATGACCCGAGACTGAGTTTGTGGATAAGTGTAGATCCTATATCCAATTATGACCCTTTAAATAGTGAAAATTATTTGGATGGAGAACACAATAATGGTGTCTATAATTATCGGAATCTCAATTCATATGTATATTGTTATCAATCACCCGTATGTTTGGTAGATCCAAATGGAGAACAAGCATTACCTGGTGCCATCATGGGAATCTTTACCGAATATATTGCAAAGGTTGGCGAAAAAATGATTTTTGATAACATGACTTTTGCTGAAGCAAACAGTGATCTTGGTTGGAAAGATGGTCTTGACATTCTAACAGCAGGAGCAGTTGGAACTGTTTCTGGAGTTGCCAAGTTCGGAAAATTTGTAGCAAGTCCTATTGGGAAAAAAATTATGAATATAGTTACAGAAGTAGGATTGTCATCTATTGAAGCTGGATTAAAATCAATCTACGGAGATGATTTTAGTTTAGAAGCTGTTTTAGTTGAAGTTGGCATGGGAGATTTGTTAGGACGTTTCTTACCTAAACAGGTTTTTAAAGAATCAGCAGACAAATCAAGACATGAACTTCATCGTGCGAAAGAGTTAATGCAGAGAAAATCAGCGACTCCAAGAGTTGTAAATAAACAAACAAAAGTTGCCTATGATGCAAAAAAAGATATAATAATTAATAACTTTTTCGAGAACATAAGTAATGCTACCCAACAGACCATATCAAAGATTGCTGGTAGTAATGTTCAAAAAACAATTCAAAAAGATGAATAATGAAAATTAGAAGAAAAATTATCATAATCCTGATAAACTTTGGACTCGGCTTTTTTACAATATATATGTTTTTACTATATTCTAGAGAAACATATATTTCAGAGAACCGAGATAACATTGTCTGTAATATAATAAAACTTAATATGGAACATAGCTCAAGACAACACCCAACGGCTACTCTTATTTACCAAAATAAAAAGTACATCACGAATATAACTGATAGTAATAATTTGCAAATAGGTTTTAATAACACCTCATTTTTTTATGATGAGTTGTTTAATAGAGTCTTTTGTCGTAATTCGGGTGTTGAAAAAGGATTATATGTAGCCATCGTCTTTTTTATGCTGTCTTTCTTGTTGTGGTTAGACCCCAATACTGACGTCAACAATAAAAGGAAAAGATTCTAAAGTAGTAGGTTGTCTAAACTTGCTTTTTACAAGAGGAATCGGAATCCGTTCTTAAATTAAATTAGGAGGTAAATACTAATCATAGATATTTATCTCCTAATTTCGTGTCTACCGACCTCTAACATATATATGTGCAGTTCTGCATGCGAGTTTCTTAACCATCTGGAGAATCACGTACAATACTATGGCGAACGAAACATCTCGCAGAACCGCATCGACCGCCTGATGCTCCGTGAGGACGGAACGGGAGTCATCGAGTACTTTTACGGTAAGATGGGCGAAGTCACCAAGATCCGCTGCACGCTGATTGTGCCCAACCAGGCGATTGCCACCTATGTGACGCAGTGGACCTACGACAGCCACAACCGCCTCCTGGAGATGATCTACCCGGATGAGGAAAAGGTCACTTACTCCTACAACCTCGGTGGTCAGTTGGAGAAGGTACGCGACTACAAGTCCTACGGCTATGACTACGTGAACCGCATCGGCTATGACAAGTTCGAGCAGCGCACCTACCTGAAATACTGCAACGGTGCGGAGACCTTCTACACCTACGAGCCCGCACGTCGCAGGCTGCAGAACCTGACGGTCAACGCAGGCGGCAAGTCCATCATGGACAATGGCTATACCTACGATGCCGTAAGCAACGTGCTCAGCGTTGCCAACAAGGCCGCACTTCCCGAAAGCGGAAAGGCGGGCGGACAGATGGCGCATGCCTATACGTATGACGCACTCTACCGCTTGGCAAGTGCTACGGGAACCTATGCCGGAGCGGACAGCAAGACCGCTTCCTACCGGCTGGAGATGGGCTACGACAACATGCACCGCATCGTGTCGAAGAAGCAGCATCTCACGCAGCAGGGCGTGCAGTTCGACGGTACGCTCCATGTGGGCTATGAGCTGGCCTATACCTACGGTAAGACTGAGGGCAAGAAGTTCCAACTGGCCGAAGTGAAGGATGCGAACTACCGCACGGAAGAGAATCCGGATTCCGTGGTAAAGGTGGACAACAGCCATATCTATACTTACGATGCCAACGGCAACCTGGTCTATGTCAATACAGGCCGCATCAAGCAGGACGGTGCGTTGGATTCCACCGCAGCCGAGCGCAAGCTCCGCTGGGACGAGGAGAACCGCTTGACGGCTTCCGATGACAACGGCTTCGTGACCAACTACTGGTATGATGCCGACGGTGAACGTACGGTGAAGACCTCCGGTGAGGGTGAACAGCTCTACGTGAACTCCGAGTTTGCGGGCGGACGCACCAACACGGCGAAGTTCTCGCTCTATGTCAGTCCTTATCTGGTAGCCAACCAGGGCGGACGCTACACCAAGCACATCTATATCGGCTCGCAGCGCATCGTTTCCAAGATTGGCGACTTCGACTCCTACGGTTCCGACCCGAGACGCATCCAGTATGCCGGCAGTGAGACGGACGGACTTTCTGTTAATTACAAACAAAAATATTCCGCCCAACAGCAGGTAATTAAGGATAATTATACTATCTTTGAGGTGCCGTACAACGGAACGGACAACAACGACTATGTGGACGGACAGGGATTCTGTTGCGACGACGGTTCTCCCGAAGCGGCGCAGGCCCGTGCCCTGGCATTGGAAAACAACTTCCAGGATCCGGACGCATACGAGAAGTTGCAGTTCTACTACCATCCCGACCACTTGGGCAGCAGCAGCTACATCACCAACTTGGACGGTGAGGTGGTTCAGCACATCGAGTATGTGCCGTTCGGCGAAGTGTTCATTGAAGAGCGGAACAGCATCTGGAATACGCCTTATCTCTTCAACGCGAAGGAATTCGACGAGGAGACGGGATTGTATTACTATGGTGCGAGGTACTATGACCCGAGGCAGAGTTTGTGGATGTCTACCGATAAATCAGCCATTATAGCTCCTGGATATTCCCCTTATACATTCTGCAAGAATAATCCTAATATAATGGTGGACCCTAATGGAAATTTCCCAATTTTTATCAACGGTCGGACTTCTAATGATACAGAACGGGGTAGTGCGTCATATTGGAGTATGGGGTTGCTTGAAGTGGTAAAACAAAAAACTGGATATTACTACAGTCAGTTCAAATATGTTGATGGTAATCAAGGCTTTTGGCCTTCCTCAAGATTCAACGCTGGTATTGCGCAAGGGAAAGCTGATGCAGCTGCAATATATGCCGTACTGAAATCTTCCGCTAAAGATGGTGTGATTACAGAGCAGTTACAAATTATATCCCATAGCAGAGGCAGTGCATTTGCAAGTGGATATATGCAAAGTGTATCAGCGGAAATCCGAGATTTAGCCAATAAGGATAATATGTCATTTTCATATGGGAGTGATAAAATAGTAGAGTATTCCATAAATATTGGACCTCATCAATCCAATCATATATCCTATGAGGAATCTGGTACTCTGAACGTAAATATCAGCCATTTTGGAGATATCCTTTCTGGCAATGATGCTTCCGGTAATGTAATTAATATCCATTCTTGTATGGATGGACTTGAACAACATGGAAATGCAACTTTTATACCAGAACTTGAATTTGTTTTACCAGTATTAGAAGCTGGGGGACCAAAATCTGATATAAAAAAACAGCTGATTAATCTCTATCAGCAGTGGAATCAAAAGCATCCAATACAGATAAAGTCCACAGTTGAATAATTTTTAGTGGAGGGTATTGGCTTCGTACAAATGTTAATACCCTCCTATAATCCAATAGATTATAAGAATATGAATGATAATGTTATCACATACATACTTTCATCAATGTGTCTGATTGTCATATTGATAGAGTGTATTTGTTTTAACCGTAAAAAAGGAAAGATAAACGCTATAGTTTTTATTGTTTATTCAATATTTCTATACTACCTAATGTTTTGTAACGGTTCCGGTGGAGCGGGTTTTACATGGTGGTTTTATTTACTGCTGTTAACTTCTCTTCATATCATAATATTATTGTTTGGAATCGCAAAATCTCTTTTTCGTAAATTAATAAAAAGGAATAATCATTGATGAATGTACCAGATTGTGAGTGACAGATATAGGGATAATAGTGTCGGAGAGTGCAAGCTCCGTCGCACTGAGGTGAACCATCCCAAGCAGACAGCCAACCTTGCCAAGGAAGGCAAGTCCATCACCTACGACTATGATTATCACCGGCTGACGGGCATCAACTATCCCGACCACCCGGAGAACAACGTGAAGTATTATATGTTATGAAAGAAAATAAATATCTTAATCGTTCTCTATTTTACATGCTATAGATTGAATCCATATAAAAGGAACAGATGCACCGGATAGAACGCATAGAACCCATACTTTGCCACCTTGCCATGTATGAAGCCCCGTGTTTCATCGTAACAGGCAATCACGAGGCAAGCCAGTAAAGCGCCGACTATCCCATAGTGCATCATCAGCGGAAAGGAACAGATTATCTGCGCCTTTCTACCCGAGGGAAAAGAAGGATTGCTGACGTTCCCGAACAGGTAGAACACTACCATCATCAGAATCCCTCGCCACTCGTAGTCCACTCCGGACCAAGTGGCGAAACAAGCAATAGAAAGGATGACAGCCCCACAAAGGATGCCGTCCTTTTTTAATGCCTCGAAAGCGGTCAATGCCATCACGCCCAATGCCAGGGTAAAGAGTACATTGTGCGTCCCGTCTGCGCCATTCAGCAGATACCAGGGCACTTCACTGACTACAGCAAATCCGAGCAGCTGCAGGAAGTACTTCATCCGGTTTCGGGTATGCCGGTAACCCTCTGCAATGAGGATAGCGAACACTGGAAAGGCGATGCGACCGAAGCAGCGCATGACCTCGTAAAAGAGTGTTCCGTGCTCCATCAAGTAGTAGGCACAGTGGTCTGCTACCATCGAAAGAACGGCAATGACCTTCAGTGCGCTACCACTTAATGGAGGCAAAAGGCTTGAATGTTTATATACTGATTGTAAGGATGCCATTATACTAATCATTTATGCCATACCCAGCAGTTCCTTGACCATTTTCTCCACTTCATCGTTCACCCGTTTGAAGTTTCGGTTCAGCATGATTTCCTTCTCGCGGTCGTTCTTGAACTCATAGATTTTCGGCAGCGGTACATAGTGGTCCTCTTCGTCCTTAATCTTCTTCATGTCGAAGTGCGTCTTGCAGAAGTACTTCGTGGTCTTGAACTCCTCCGATTGCTCGATGTCGAAGTGGTTCAGCATGCTGTCGTCCGTAGCCGTGAAGTCACGGGCAGCCTGACCCGCCAGCCAACCGGTCGCCATGTCCGCAATCTTGGCAGCAGGCACCAGGTAGTCCATCTTCTCGGAGATGGTGGTCGATACCTTGTTGTCATTGATGGAAATGGACCGGGAAGTCTGCTTCGCCTTGCCGAACACATCATTCTGCGCCCATTCCAGGGTTTCCTTGTTACGGGCTGCACCCATGAAGATGTTACCGCAGGTCGTAATAATCTTCTGCATGCCCACTTTGCCGTAGTCCGCTTCCAGCTGCGGCAGTTCCTGAAAACCCAGGGTCACCGCTACCTTGTTGGAGCGGGCCGTACCAATCAAGCGGTCTATCTTGTGGAAGTAGAGTGTGGGCAGCTCATCCACGATGATGCTCACTGGGATGTTTCCTTTGGAGTTGACTCGGGTAATGAGTCGGTTCAGCACCAGTGCATTCAACGAACCGATGACCTGTTCCTTCTCCGGGTCGTTGGCAATCACCAGGTAGCTCGGATGGGCTTTGTCCGAAATCTTCAAGTCGAAGTCGTCCCCAGTAAACACCCAGTAGGCCTCCGGAGATACCAGTCGGGCTGCATTGACACGAAGGGTACCCACCATACCTTCCAGCTGGTCGTTCGCCTTGTTCTCGTAGGCACTCTTGAAGGGAGCCATGAGGGAAGCAATCTTGTCGTCCTGCATCAGGATATTGAACACCTGGTCGTAGGACCTGCCTAAGAAGGACAGCACATGCGGCATGTCCGAATACTCCCCGGTGATGGTGTCCGGCTCTACTTCCTTGCCTTTATCATCTTCGTACCAGCAGCGTTCAATCTTCACCTGCTTACCAGTTCTATCTTTGTAGGAGAAGCCGTTTAAATCCACAAACATCCGGTCTTCATCCGTTGACACGTCGTTTCCGTCTTTATCTACAAAATCCAGGATGATATTGCCCTTTGCATCGAGGGCATGGTAATCGTCCCAGTTCCGTATCACCAGTTCCAGTTTATTTCCCTCGGGTATGACTACTTCGGAGTTTGGTGCCAGAGAAACAAAGCGTTTCAGCTTCTTGCCGTTCTTGAAGCCTACCGGATGGAAGTTCACAAAGAAGTAGATGATGGCTGCCAGAAAGTTCTCTGCCGAGTTGGTAAAGAACGCTTCCGAACCGCCTTTCTTTTCACCGCCTCCCTTGTTCAGGGAAGCCAGCAAAGTAGCAGCGGTTTCCGATGCTGCCGCCAGGTCAGGAATGTACTTGCGCTGAATCGGATTGATGCGGTCGGAATACTCTACATCCGTAAAGTTGATAATGCGAAAGCCACAGTTTTGTGGCAGTTTACCAGCCTTGCGGTTCTTGCAATACTGATAGAAAAGTGTCTTGGCCAATGTAGGGAACTTAAAATCGTAGCACATGATAGCAAATCCCTTGGCAGCGTGCTGACGAATGAAGGGATCGATGATGCCGAAGGACTTACCCGAACCCGGCGTACCCAGTACAATCGTCCCACGGAAGGGATTGATGATGTTGATCCAGCCCTTGTGCATCTTCTGCTTCCAGTAGTATATCATCGGGATGTTCACCGAATAGTCATTGGCTACCAAATCTTCCGACTGCTGGAACGATTCATTCTCGAAGTTGAAGCGGTCTTCACCCACCTTGTAGTTGTAATACTTGGCGATGCCGTCCAGTCCCTGATGCACCAGCATGGTACCTACGACCGAGCAGAGTGCATAGAGGATGCGGTTGGCCGGAAAGCCGAACCAGCTCATGCCGACATTCATGCCGTGAAAGATAAAGCACATACCGACCAATGTCAATCCAGCCAGCACCGGATAGATGACCATCGTCTTCACGTTGAACTTCAGTGCCTTCTTTGCCTTGGTTCCGATACAGACCACACAGATGCAGATTAGCTCTGCCACCTTGCAGCCTGACACGGAGTTGAACACCTTGAAGCGGGCCAGTAGGTCCAGGATAAACTGCGTGACACGGTTATCCGCCGTGATGGGAAGATTCATCACAATCTCGATGATGAGAAAGATGTAGATGCAACTGCGGAAGTAGTTGTACATCTGTTGCTGTTCCCGGGTTTCTTCGAATGCCATTGTTATTGCATTTAAAATACACGTTAAACGATAATCAGAACGGAATCTTTACACCCAGTAAGAGTCCGTTGCGGAAAGTATCTCCATGCAGGAAGTTGACGTTGTTCTTCTGGATCAGCGAAAACTCCCAGCCGTTCTGAAAGACATAGCTGTATTCAAAGCCGGCTTCCACACCGAGGAAGAACTTCTTCTGGGTGGCTCCGAACTGAGGCCCCAAACGGAAGCGGAGCATACCGTTCTTGTAACGTACCAGTCGCTGCTTATAGACCAATCCGCCATCCCAATAGTAACCCTTCCAGAACCGGCAACAGGTGGGTTTCTGCCAATGGTTCCCCACTTCACCGTAGATTTCTACGGCATTGCCATAGCTCAACGGATGTTCGTAACCAATCATTGCATTCAAGGTATTCGGAAACAGGAAACCGGCATTCAGCGTGAGTTTCTTGTCCTGTGCGGATGCCGAAAACACGGCAAACGCACAACAGATGATCATTAAAATCTTCTTCATATCGGGTCAGATTTAGCGGTAAATGTAATAGTAAGGATAGCATGAAGAGTTCTTCAGAATGTCCGAATCAAAGCCATCGGCATTGAGGATGTCTTCGTATTCAATGGTGAGCGTAATGACACGGCCACTGATTTGGTTCTCTGAGATTTCCAGACGGAGCACCTTTTCATCCGGGAAGGTCAGCTTCTCAATCACCAGCACATTGCGGTAATTCTTCTTGAACTTCTTGACCGGATTCAACGAATAAACCGGTGTCAGTTCAATGGTCTGCGAGTTGGTGGCTTTCGTCTCTTTCTTGTCCGTCAGCTTCACGCGAAGTTCCTCAATGTCGTAGGCAATCTTCGTCTTGTTCTGTAAGGAATAATCAATAAAGAAGTAGTCACCGATGGTATAGATGTTGTTGACGATGGCCTTCATGCCGTGGGCATTCGACACCACCTGATTGTACTTGCGCTTACTGCCATACACCGCCCACGCATAGCGCACCATTTCGGCCTTGGGCATCGATACCTCGGGGTTTATATAGGACTGGGTATCGCTGTAAGCTACCTCAAAGATGGAGGCTGCCATGCTGGGATAATGGGTATAAACCATATCATACTGAGCGATATGGCGCTCTCCAATCAGGGTGATGGTGCCCAGCAATTCATTCTCGTCAAAGGAGGTTTTAATGGAGTCTGGCTCCAGATAAGGCTTGATGCGCACCATGTTGTCGGCACACTGGTTGCCCATAATCTTGGTTGTGGAGATGTCCACCAATTTGATGTTTTCGGGCATAACGATATGGGTAGTGACCTCACTGTTCACGTAGATCTTCTCCTTGGCTGCAGCCTGTACGACAAAACCGAGAAGACCGAAGAAAAGTAAAAATAATTTCGCTTTCATATTAGGTAATTTATATGATTTACTGATTTGATAATTTGTTGATTCCGTTACTTGTAAACTTGCTTACTCTATTACTTGTAACCTTACTTACTTTGTGATTAGTAAGATAGTTTACCTATTTTCACTCTTGACCTTTTACCTTGCTTCCTCCGAGTTAATCAGATAGACAATCGTGTTGTACTTGATTTTCGCTTTATTCTTGCGGATGTTGGACGAGATGGCCGAAGAAGCTGAGTTATAGACGTTTTGCAAGGCTTGCAGCGCCAAGGCTTCACCGGAAATACCAGAACCGTAGCCATCTTCTGACTGGAAGTTGATGTTCTGCTGCACGGCACTGGAGCTGGCATCCTTTACAAATTCACGGAAGGAAGATTCCGGTACATAGAACCCTTCCATACCGTCATTGTCGAATACAGAAAGCTTCACGTTGATGAACTTATCTCCGACCAGAATGCTGGTAATGGTAGCCTTCACACGTTGCTGTCCGAAGCCTGTCACTGTACCATAGAGGTAGGTGCCTTTCTTCAACTTGGTGTTGCTGACGGTTATATCGTCCAGCAACTTGAAACGTAAACGAGTACCTTCCTTGGCTTTGGTGGTCTGGTCAATCATGGCGCGAATCAACTTGGCTTCCGCTACATCATCGGGTGAGGTCACTGTATGGAACTTCTCCGCATTGGTATCACCGGACTTGATGACGAGCTTGGGGCGGTTGCGTTCCTTTTCGGCCTGACGGACTTTGGCGATGGAGTCAGCCCTTTGTTTCTCAGCCAACTCATCCTGGTCAAAGCGCCCGATACCCAAACCGCTTTCAATGGCCTTCTGACGTTCGTAACTCCTGCGTTGGATTTCCTCCAGGTCTTTAGCAAATTCATCCTGTGAAGTGTAGCCTTCTGTAGCTACAGAACTTACTCCACTTTGTGCTGAGCGACTTACTCCACCATTGGATGTTCCACTGCCATTTCCGTATGCAAAGGAATTGATATGTCTTCTAGACTCGGCCAACGACCTTTCCAGTTCTTCCATTTCCTGTTGCTGACGGATGCGTTCCGCTTCCGCTGCATCCAGTTTGTTGAGTTCGTCTTCGCTGTAGCCGTGCTCCAATTCTTCGGCTTTCTTCTGTTCTTCTCCGATGGCACCGATAGCGGTGAAGGCATCTTCGTCCCCGAAACGGCGCGACATCTCATACATCTTGTCTCCGGCTTCCTCCGCATTGGCCTGCGGCAGTTGCGTATTGATGCGGTCGGTGGCAACCGTCTGCCGGTCATCTTCGCCGCCCCCGAACGTCTGCATCACGAAGTACACCAGGGCACACAGGGGAATGAACACCACCAACGGGAAGATGTACTTGGGCTGTTTGAAATTGATTTTTCTAATCATGGATGGTCATTGTTTTGAAGTGATTTGACAATGGATTCCAGCCGATTGTAACTTTGTACGATATGAATGGAATCCTGATGGCTTTTACGCGGTATCGCAATGAGTGAGTCCAGTTCCTCCCGCAGCTGTTGTCCCTCTTGGGTCAACTCCGTCAGCGTGGAACGATGTATGCTCTTGTTTGCCTGAATGGTGCGGAATCCGGCAAACACGGGTTCCAACTGGGCAATACTGCTGACATCCGGCTCACGCTTGTCTGACAAGGTCATGCTGTCGATTGCCACAGTACTTGCCAGCAGGAAAAACAGCGCACCTGTGACATAGGCAAAGGTGCGTCTAGGATGCTTCCTTGCCCAGATGTTGGCCAGACGGATGCGTCCTGCCAGGCGGTATTTAGTGCCGACGGCTCCCAGCTTGGGTTGCAGCCAGGAGCGTATCAGGTGATGCGTCTTGAGCCTGCTTTCCTGAAGTGTCTTTCTGAATGATTTCATGTATACAATGATTTTGAGTTTATTATCCGGTTATTTTTCAGTAATCTAGGTCTTTGTTCTCCAGTGTCCTCCAGTTCGTAATCATCAGACCGTGCGGATTATTACGGGTACGGGGGACTGATTCGATGTAGCCTGTAGTGACCATGGAGCGTTTCAGGTCCCGGGTACGGCGCTTGATGAGCTGCGTCCCGTAGTAGGTGAACTTCCGTTCATGTTCGTCAAACTGAATAGAGTCACACATGATGGTACATACCGCTGAAGAGGAGATGATGTCGGAATAGAATCCGTTCTCATCCAACGCCTGCTTCTGTTTGAGGGCCGTACCGTCCGCCATGTACATCGCCTTGCCGACCGTCCACTTGATGTAGTCGTTATCTGGAGGCAGGTTAAAGAAATACTGATGGAAGAGCTGGATATGTGCCTTGGCTTCCATCGTGAAGTTCGCTTCCAGCTGGGCACGCTGTGCCAGGAAGGGAATGTCACCGTCCAGTATGTAAATCTGCTCCCGTTCTTTCGTCACGAGCGAGATGCAGCACCAGACGGTGAACCCGCAGATGAGGGTGCAACCACCTATCGTGGCCAGCACCGTCATCAGGGCGAGTTTCGTTTTCTGTGCTAATGATTCTATAAGCATAGGGAATGGTTTGAGTGATTACTTCTTGTTGTTGCTGTTCTTGGATTTGCCCGGTCTGACCAGAGAAGCGGCACCGCTGGCTGCAGAGCCGACCACACTTCCTGCCATACCTCCTGCCATCGCTGTCATGCCCATCACGGTACTGCCGGCTGCTGAACCTGCACCGGAGCTGACACCGCCCGGAATCAGCCAGGAAGCCACTTCGGGCACAAAGCGGATGATATAGGCACCCACCAGCATCCCCATGGCATACATACAGTTGGAACCGATGCCCTGCAGTCCCAGTGCGCCGATCTGTTCCCAGGAGTTTACCGAACCGTGAAGCAGGTGGTTGTAAGCTATGAGGTCCTGCTGCAGGTTATAGAGCAGAATGAAGTCGATGTAGTAGATGCACATATAGGTGACGAAGCCCCACAACGAGAGGGAAAGGAACTTCGACATCCACTGGCTCCAGGCCGAATTCCAGGGCGGTGCCAGGGACAGGGCGAACATGATGGGACAGAAAATCATCAGGATGGCCATGAAGATGCGCTGCGCCACCAGAATGCCGTAGTAGGACATCTGGAATATCAGTTCCCCCACAAAGCGTATGACATCGTTGATCCATTCGCTCATCTTGGTTTCAGCCGCCACCGCTGCCCGCTGGGCATAGTTGTTGATGGTGTTGCCCAGATTCTCCACGTTGTAGATGAGCTTGTCCCACCAGGCAGCATCCTGTCCGATAGCGGCTACCTGCTGGGCAGTGGAAATGGAGTCCTGAACGGCTCTCAGCCGGTCAAGGTATTCACTCTGTTTCTGCGCCACCTTCAACTCGAAAGCGGCCACTTCCTTGTTCTTGGCTTTTGCCATGGCCTTGGTAGCGGTTTCCAGTCCTTTGCCGGGAACCTGCAGGGCCTGACAGATCCATGAGGAAGAAGAGATACAGATGGAAATGCCGATGATGCGAAGGAGTTTCATCACGTCCATGCCGCGCCGCCCGAGCATCATCATCCAGCATTCGTAGGAGCCTACACAGAGCGCCAGCAACAGGCCGAGGATGCGTGCCAGTCCGATGGCATCACCCAGCACCGCCACATTGGGAAAGGTTTCCATGGCGACCAGCAGCTTGTCCAGACTTTCGTCAATGGCAGGCAATCCGATGGTTAATGGTACTAACAGTAGATTCATAATCTGTTACATTTATCTTTGTTATTACTTCTTTGATACTATTCATTATGTAATCATTTATCAATAATGCGTGGAAGCCACCGCACAGAGGTTGGCGGTCCGTTTGACCAGTTCCTCCATCTTTTGCCGGACTTCCTCGTAAGCCTTCTGCCGTTTGGCATTCTCCAGTCCGTAACCGACTCCCATCTTGTGGATGTAGGCGATGTCGGCACAGAGGATTTCATTCTGACGGCTCAGTTCGTCCACCTGATACTGGAGCTTGCCCTTGCTTTTCTGCATGCAGTAGAGCAGTCCGTCGGTGATGCAGTCCTGCATCCGGTTGAACTCGTCCTTGTAGGAAGGAAACATCAGATCCACGTTGCGGTCTGCCTCGCGGAGCAGTTCCTCCTGATAGAGTTCCTCCATCTTCTGCCGCTCTTCCTCCACCTTCTTTATTTTCTGCCGCTGGGTCTCTTCCGCCGTTACCCGGGTAGGCATGATGCGTTTCACGTTGGATTTGTGCTCCTTGAAGCGCACCCGGAATCCGGATTGGAATCCTGCCCACTTCCAGTACATTTCTGCACCCGAGTATTTCTTGTGCAGCAGGAAGTAGTACCAGTCCGGTGCGAAGTCCCAGGGACCGTTCTCCATGGACTGCCACTGCCGGGCCTTTTCCTTGTCCTTGGTCGGACGCTGGGCATGCAGACCGGAAGCCACCGTCATGCCCAGCAAGCAGAGTAATAAAATTCTATACCACATATCCTTTGTTCCATTGATTGATGACACGATTTGCTATCTCGTCCTTCACGTTGGAGTTGAGTATTTCCCAGATGTAGTCGGGCTTCCAGCCGCAGTCGGTAATAAGAAAGCAGTAGAGGTTCGCATTGTCCACGATGTAGCGGGCCTTGTCGATGGTGGCTTTGAGGGTCATCACCAGGTTCAGCTTCTCGTCCATGGAAGCCTTCATCAGGTTGATGCCCGAAGCGGCCACGGAAGCGTAGAGCTTGTAGCAGTGCTTCACTTCCCGGGCTATCGCCACGTTGGCATCGGCATAATACCATCCCACAAAGGGCTTCTTCTTGACATGCTTGAAGGTGTTGGAGGTAAAGTCCTTGTACTCCTTGACCAGCATGTAGAGCGAATTGGCGGTGGAGGAAATGGCTCCGGCCAGCACCAGGTAGGAATGGGCATTGCTCATCTTGGTGTTTAGCGTGGTCCGCACCTCGTTGAACTTGTTGGCGCCTTTGGTGACCATGGACTGCTCCCCGAAGCTGGTGGCCACTCTGCCCAATGCCTGGTCCTCGTCCTTCTTGATGCACTTGTGCAGGGCTATCAGCGCTTCAATGGTCGGCAGGTCCTTGGGGATGACCACAGCGGTAGCCGTACCCGGTACCATCAGGGACAGTACCAGGCAGGCTGCGCCCAATTTCTTTTTCCAGTGTTCCATAGCTTTTTCATCTTTTAGTTAGCAGCCACCAGTCCGTTCCAGTCCGATACGAGTCCGTCCACCTGGTTGCGCATGGTCATCACGTTGGCCCATCCCTCGGGGTCGATGGCAAAGCAGAGGTCATTCAGCGTGGCATACTGTGCCATGAGCATCATGCCGTCCACCTTGTAGCGGATCTCATTCAGGTTGGTGTAGATGGAATTGGCCAGTGACATCCGTTCGTAGCGGTCGAGCATGTTGTAGCCGTCGCTCTTCTTCTCGGCAGTGCCTTCTCCCTTGAGCGGATTGGGAATCCTCGCATTGTTCACGATGTTTACGAAGTTGCCCACCAGCTGCTGTGTTTCCATCACCAGCCCTCCGAGTTCCGTCAGGCAGTAGAGCTGGTTGGTGAACTTGGCCTTGCTGACCGTCTTTATCAGTTCCGGCACATTCCGGATGATGTCGAAGGCACAGCTGCCGATTTCCTTGTAGTACAGGCTCTCCGTACCGAAACCGGAGATGTTCTGCATCGACAGTTTGTAGAGTTCCTTCATCGTGGCCATGCTGACCGAATAGAGTTCCACCTTCTGCTGTTTGGCGGCGATGGTGTCCAGCCGGGCATTGTGCTGTTCCTCGATGAGTTTCTGGGCGGCAAGGTTGGAGGACACGATTTTGATGCAGTTCTTGTCCACAACAACCCGCCATCCGGCATACATTTGCGTTGAAGCGGCAATCATCAGTACCGCCATCAACAGGAATCTTAACTTGACCATAATGACATGACTTTTTGATGTTGATTGACTTTTCTGGCAAATTCCAGATACTTATGCCCGCCGTCCCGTTTGCGGTCTGCCTCTATGTGCGTGATGGCTTCCTGCATGGTTCCGTAGTGGGCCAGATAGAGTTTGAGGGCTTCCTTCTCCGTACGTTCGGTAGTGTAAGCCCAGTAGCATTCCGGTGCTTCCTCCACACCGTACACATCCGAGTATTGTCCCCGGCATATCCAGACTTCCTTGAAATAGCTGCGTCCTTCCCGGTTGTTCAGGGCATTGATGGTAAATATCTGCTGCCTCTGGATGGGGGTCAGTCCCAGGATGGCGGCAATGTCCTCATAGCGGTCCTTGAACTTGGTCTGGTCGAGCAGTATCTTCACGTCGGAGTTGTTGATGATGGCTTCCTTCACGATGGGCGAATCTATCACATCGTTCAATTCCTGGGTAACGACACCTGCTATGCCGTGGAACTTTCTTACCGTTTTGTACAAATATTTTATATATTCTGCCATGGTGGGCGAAGCAATTGCCTTCCACGCTTCCTCAATAATCAGCGCCTTTCGTCCTTTCTTGATACGCATCTTCTGCAGGAACACGTCCATAATGATGAGTACCACAATCGGGAACAGCACGGGGTCATCCTTAATCTTATCGATTTCGAAGACGATGAACTGCTCATCGAAGAGGTTCACGTCCAGGTCGGAGTTCAGGGTCATCTCCAGTTCGCCACCCCGGTAGAACTGCTTCAGGATGGCAGCGAAGTCGCGGATGTTGAACTGAATCTTCTCCTGTGCCACGATTTGCGGAATGCGCTCCAAAGCAAACTCGTAGTAAGAATTGAATGACAGTTCCCGGACTATCAATCTGCGTTTCTGTTCCTCGATATGGTCTATCTGCTTGTCTATCTTGATAAGCATGGAGTTGTTGTAGAGTTCCTTCTTGTAGTTCTCGATAATCTGCAGGGCACGTTCCTTTTCCCCTTTGCTGGCAGCTTCATTCTGGGCAAGGGCATAGAGCGAACGGCACTGGCGGAGCAGCTTGAGTCGCCGGGCTTCTGCAGGAAGCATGAGTGCCCTGCTTTCTGCCTGCTTGTCCATTTCGGCTTCTCTGATTTGGGCATCAATGTCTTCCATGCTATGGGAGAACTTGTCGTAGTCTTCTTCCATCTTGGAGGCAACCAACAGCTTTTGTCTCAACCCTTCACGTTCCTTCTCCGTGAACTTGGTAAAAGGATGGAAGTAGGCTTCGTAGTATTCCACGATGGTCTGGTTGATGAGCATGTCCTCAATCTTTGATGGAAAGTCGTTACCCTTAAAAATGAGGAAGATGAGCGATTTGAGGAAATTCTTCTTTTCCCCGAAGTTCAGGTCATACTCTTCCTTTGTTACCTTGAAAGGATTCATGGAGATGGGCTTCTCCTTCGAGTAAGAAATATAGGTTCCCTTGTAGTAACCACAGATACCTTCATAGGAATCGCCCGTATCAACCATAACCACATCCGTCTTTTGCTCTAATAGTTGACGAACTACGCTGTTCATGTGGAATGACTTCCCGCTTCCTGAAGGTCCGATGCAGAAGAAGTTGGCATTATCCGTCATCTTCACCTTGCCCTCTTTCCCTGTGATGTCAATACACACTGGCAGCCCCTGGCGGTCGGTGTAGTAAGTAGTCAAGGGAGTATCTTCCGAATCTTTCAAGTGTTCCTTGAAGAAGAAGCACAAAGCTGCATCAGATAAAGTAAGGAACAGGTCATAGTCCGGATTGAAGGCATAGCCATTTCCGGGGAAGCTGTCGGTAAACAATTCCAACTGGTTGTAGGCAGTACGGGACGGCATGATGCCACACTCATACAGCTTGGTTTCCAGATAGGAAGTGACCGGAGTGACCTTGTCTGCCGGGCAGCTTATCAAGATATTGAAGTTGCAATAGACCAGCTGCGTGCTGTCCACTGCCAGGCGGTCCAACACTTCCTCAATGTCTTCCTTCGCAATCTTGTTGCTCGGGTCAGGCATGGAGCCGTGGCGCTTGGCTTTGGCTTGTAACTTGCGTAGCAGTTTCCGTTGGTTCGGTATCTGTACCACCTGGTTGAACACCACACAATCAGCATGGGGCACACTCGTCAGAAAAGAGAACAAGTCCGTAGCGATGCCGTAGCCGTTGATGTTCATCTGAGTATAGGGCTTCACCAGCGAAGGCAGGTTAATCTCGTCTATATCCACCAGCGGATAGGAACGGACTACCCGGTCGCCGATTTTCAGATATTCGTCTGATGCCTTGAAGTTGGTCATCGAGAAGGGACCATGCCGGAACTGGAAAGCCATGAAGCGGTGGCAATACTCGTTCACCTCTTCCTTGGTCAACTTCCGATGCTTGATATTCTTCTCCTTGAGGATGTCGCTCACTTTGGAAACCTTGGAATGGAAGTCCAGCCATCTCTTCGGGTCGTACTGAACGAACTGGCTGCGCTGTGCCTCCTGCGTGAGGATAAGGTAGGTACGTATCTCCGTAAATTCTCTTCCCTCAAAGTAACGGAAGTAGCTTTTGGTCAGGAACTCCGCATTCTCCGGCACCTCATGGTGGTAGGACTGCTTACAGAGCACGTCCTGTTTCTGCAGGGCATAGCCCTCGCCAAGGGTCTGCACCACGTTGGAGAGCACATCCTGAAAAAGCATGTACTGCTCCGCATCGGTACAGAGCTGCTGCACGGGATTGGTTATCTCGAAAATAACCGACGGTTCCCCCTTAGCTGAAAAAAGGACGACATTGCCGTCCGTTTCCTCCAGCTGCGCATAAAGGCCGTCAAATATTCTTTTCTTGGTACGTGCCATAATCATTCATTTTGTTTTACGAGTTGCGTCTCAGATTCTTGTAAACATAGATACCCTTTGCCCGCCGTTTGTTGTGGAGACCGCCACGCTGCTTGACATAAATGGTGACCAATCCGACCAATGCCATCACCAGCATGGCGATGAACCCGGCAAGCTTTCCCAAAGCGATGGAGAAGCCGATGAAACCTACGAACGACACACCGATGGCCGCTGCTGCCAATGTCAGAAAACGGCCGCGTATGCCCATGAACTCCAGCGGTTTCTGCAAGCCTTTGAAAACGGGATAACCCTCCTGATTCATCGTCATAATTCTGGATAGTATGTTGACAAATTGGATTACTTAAAGAAGAGCGGAAGAGCCTCAGAAAGAGCGATAAATGCGATACATCCACCAATCGTCAGCATGATGGTTTTCTTGACATCCTGGTCGCCGTTCTGCATCTTGAAGTAGACGTTGAACGCCCCTACAAGCACAATAACGGCCGCAATCGCTTTCATCAAATTTGACACCGGAGTCTGGTAGGAACTCACTTCCTGCGTGGCTTTGGTAAAACCTGCGGCTCCCTTGCTGCCTGCCATCGCTTCACCGACCGATACCGTAAGGGCAAAGATGAACATGAGGCATTTCTGTACCGCACTGCAGGCCATGAGGCGGTTGACTGCTTTTTCAGAAAAACGCTGGATAGAGCGGAAGATGTTTGGGTTTCCGCATACAAGTTGATTGAATTGTTTCATTGTATATTTCTTTGATAATGGATTTCATCGCCAAAGGAACAGAGGTCGCCAAAGAAACAGAGGTCATTCAAGTATCAGAGGTCGCTAAAGGAACGGTGGACTTTCGTCCGGTTGGTTTCGGGTTTATCTACCCGGCATATCGCATGCTTTCGCAGTGATAGATAATGGTACCCAGGTCACATTCACCGGTTTCTGCCAGCTGGTCGATGGCTTTGAAGATGTCATCCACCAGGATGCCGTCTGTCAGGATGGGTTCCCGGTAGCTCGGTGAGAAGTTGGATCCGGTAGAAGTTCCAGCTTCCGATGGGGCTGCTTCGGCATCCGCATGGGTAGTGTCTTCAATTTCATCTTCATCCGTAGCATCAGAAGCTGATGTGGCATCCGTATTATCCGGCTCAGCAGTTTGAGTCTGTGATACTGTTTCAGAGGAAGGATTCTCTGCCGGAACAGGAATATCTGATTGTTCGGTAGCTGTTGATGCTTCCGGATTGGAAACATCTTCACCACTTTCAGAAGAAGCATTCTCATTCGGTTGCTCATCAGATGTTGTCTGCTGTTTATCCGTGTTGGAATCATTTTCATTCCCTGCTTCTTCCTGCTTCTTTTCCTCTTCCTTCTTCTTATCGTCCCGGATCACCTGCTGGGGCTGGAAGGAACGGGCTTCATCCGTGATGTCTATTTCCTCTTCGGATTGATTCTCCTGCGCTGCTGCCTCGGCTGCCTTCAGATGCTGGATGTCCATGAATATCAGAAAGCCGTAGTAGCCTATCAATACCACAAAGAGGATTAAGATTACTTGTCCGTAGGTCATAGCTGTAGTTATAGGATGTTTGACAATACAATGGTTTCCTCTGACGGATAAGGCAGGAAGCGGAAGCCCAGTTTGGCTCCTCTCAACTCTGATTCCTGAATCCGGTGAAGGTCATCCGTATAATAAAGGATACCGTATTCCTCTCCGGCAATGTAGCCTTTGGACTTGAGCCATGAACGGAGTCTTACCCGTGCCCGGTTGGACACAACCTTGATGCGGGTGATGGGACTCAGCCCGAAGATAACCCTGCGTCTTTCCCTCCGCATAATATCAGAATGGATTCGTGAAAGCACCTTAAAATCTTCCAACGCAGTACGCTTTAATCCCATTCTAACAGCAATGCGCCGGGCATATTCCCGTGAAATTCCCAATTCCTTGCCTATCTCAGCATAAGACCGGTGAGCAAAATGATTGCGTACATAATCTGCATGCTCCATCCAACGGTTTTTGACCGCTTTCTTCAGCCCCAAGCAACGGGCCTTTTCCTTTACAGCACGTTCGCACATGCCCAAAATCTCTGCGGTTCTCGGGGTTGTTTCTATGGGATAGAGCTGGATAAGAACCGCAATCTTCTGCTCTGTCCAATTAGTCCTTTTCTTTCTCATAATCTTTTTGATTGAAATTTGTAAACAATGATTTCTTTTCTCTGCGAAACGGCACAAGCTGTAGAAGGTAAATATCAAAGAATGTACGGACAATGGCATTGACCATATCCGAACGGCTGCGGTTATGGATGTTGCAGTCATCCAGCGAGTCTGCCAGATCCCGGTCCAGCCTGCATACCAGTCGTTCGCTTTTGACATTACTTTCATCGGAAATTTCCAAATTTTTCAGGAATCCTATCCAATAATCTTCCACCTCCTTTGAGGGAGAAAGATGGATAGGTTCTCCGTCACTTTCCGTTTTCTTCTCACTTGTACCATTCGTCCGATCCTGGAGGCCGGATGATTTTTCCAACATTTCGGGCAACTTGTGCGTCAGGATAATGTCAGAATCATTGATGCCTTGTGTCAAGTCACCAATTTCCGGAATGTCTTTTTTCATGCGCTATGTTATTTGATGGTTACTGATAAATTTAATCTCGTCATTCATATTCCGATTCTTCCTTATCGGTTGTATCAGCAGACAGACCTCCTGCTTCGCGTTCTTCTTCATTTCCATCTTCATCCATGGCAATATGTGTAACACCTTCTTCCCGATTTTTTTTCTTGCCTATTTTCGGATTAAGATTATCCGTCAGTTGTATTCCGGTAAGCTTTACCTCCCTCACTGGAGTTACCTTGCCGAAAATGCTGAAATAGATCTTGTCGAAAACATTGCCAACATAACGAATCTGCATATCCAGTGCAGCCACTGTACTGAACCGCTCCATATCAGCCCGCCTCGGTATTTTCCCGGTTACATAACCGTAATTAGAAAAAGTTTCCCGTGTATTGTCCCAAAGTATCAGTTCTGAGCGCTTTCCTACGCGGTTGTCATTGAGGTTGGGAATGATGAAGAGCTGTGCATTCATACGGTCTCCAACTACCTGACGAAGTCTGTCAAGAAAAAGCAGAAAACTGGCTGTGGAAGGAACGGTCACCAGATCATAGTGGAAAGGAACAACGATGATATCTGAATTGACAAACATGGGGACCAGACCTTCCGCTTTCAGACTTCCCGGTGAATCCATAAGCACCACATCAATCTCCGGATCATTATGCAACTTTTCAATCAGGGAGGTCATGGCCGTCTTGTCATCCGGTTCATAAGCCCATACTTCGTAAGGCACCTGTACCTCTCCATATTTTTTAAGGTCCGTTTTACGGCACTTCATAATCGAGTGCTGGAAATCACAGTCGATTATTACCAGACGGACACCTTTCGTCACCAAGTAATTGGCAAAGGTCACACAAAGAGTAGTCTTTCCGACTCCTCCTTTCTGGTTGGCAAAGGTTACTATGACAGGGGGCTGTATCATGTCGTTTTTACTTGAATTAAATTTGCAAGCAAAAATATGTGCAGAGATATTGAAAACCTAAATGCACAACATCAATGTGCTTGAGATTGCAGAAATATGGGTAAATAAGTCGGATGAACCTGAGTTTTTCAATCTATATGCCCGAATTGGTTGCAGTAGGCAGTCCCATGAAAGTCTTTCAAAAAAATAGTGGTCCCCATTGGTTGTCCGGTTACGGATTATAGCCATAGCCTGTTTAATAAATATTCGTTTATCTGCATGATTAAAACAATGTTACTTTCCCGTAAGCAAGTGTTTCCTTCTTCCGCAAAGGACCAAAAGCTCCTTACATCTTTAATGAACGTCCATCATTCACATCATTGTAGTCGGTCTTATTTCCAACCTCCCATTCGCGGTTGGCGCTGTGACTGCCTTCTCCTTCTTTCCGGAGTTTGCCCAGTCCCTGATGACACTTCCGCTGCAAACTCTTGACCGGATTGAGCGTCTTCTTCTTGGACTTCTTGAACGGCACACCCTGGCGCTTCTGCTTTTTGGATTTCTTCTTCACCCGTTCCACATCGAAGCCTTCTTCATTCAGGTTGATGAGAATATGCTCCTTGAAGTTGATGGCATAGTAGGTATCATCAACCTGACGGATGATGAAGCCTTCCTGGTACATGGCGCTGCGGGGGGACTTCACTTCGGGATCATTGAAGATTTCATGCATTCGACCGACGGAATCAGCATACTTGGGAGGACGTTCTGTAGAGATGTCCACCAGATCCGGATGGTCCACCTTGAAAATCTTACAGAGCAAGTCCACTTCCGCGTCATTGGTAGGGCGGAACTTCTCAATGAAGCTGATGCGGTTGTTCCGGTCAATGGCCTTGGCCATGAAAGGCGGCAAGGGTCTGCTTTGGCCATCGTAGTAGATGACGCCTTTCTTTATATAGGCATGCTGTTTCTTGAGTTTCTGGAAAATTTCTCCCTGAGTTATCTTGGGATTGAGGGTCAGCAGCCGGTCTATGAATGCTTCTATCCGGTCAAAGCGTTGTTCGGGGGTAGCGAAGTCGAGCAGTTCTTCTACGGCTAGAACCCTGGCACCATGGATGACAGTCTTGTTGGCATGGTCAATCAGCATGTAGCCGTAGGGCTTGTCTTTCTTGCCGAAGAAGACCACATCCACGCCGAAGCTCTTCTTCATTTCCTTCTGCAGTTCTTCCTTGTTGGCGCATACGTCCCTGTATTTTTTCAGATAGGCTCTCAGCTGTCGGTTGCGCGCCTTGTCCTGATAACCTTTCTTATATAGAGTTTCAATCTCTGTCAGGGGGAGTTTCTTTTGGATTCGGCCGCCTTGCTTGACGAAGACGTTTCCGTCTTTCTGGAAGACTTCATAGCCCATGGTTCCCATCACGGCCTTGAACTGGGCAAAGGAGGAGAAGCTGTACTGCTTGGCAGCCTCTATGTCCTTTTCTGTTTTCTGCTGCCGGTCCATACCGAGTATCTTGTCAATGACCGTCTGTGAGCGCCTGCGTTCATGGTCGTGCTGTATCTTGCGACCGTCGGGCGCCACTCTCGAAGTAACGATGTGCAGGTGTGTATTGTCTGTATCGTGATGGGCATAAATGAGCCAGGGTTGTCCGGGTTCGGCATACCCCATTTCCTGCAGATATTGGTGCGCGAAATCAAGCAACTGCTGTTCCGACATTTCATGTCCTTTGCAGGAAATGGCTACATGGAACTGCGGTTTCTGAATCCGGCTGTTCTGGGAACTGTAGAACTGGAGAAATTGCACCAGCTGTTTGGCGGTCGGATGTTCCGAGGCATCCAGTCCACCGAAGTTCTGCATCTCCAGCAGGGTGGCCACTCCTTTATAGACCTTGTGTTCGTTATAACCGACTGCATGGAAGTCTGCGCTTCCGGGAAGTATGGTTGCTATCATAATTTATCTATTTGTTTGCTGATTCATGAAACTTGGGGTTGCGGACCAGACAGATTAAAAATCCCGGTCGCTTGTAAAACTGGATACAGGTTAGTCTATTCATCACACCCAAATACAAAATATCCGTTTACCTTTACTTAATCAGCCGTGTTCTGTTGTTCAAAGTTTCCAAGTCATCCTTTATCCTTTTCAAGATGTTCTGTACATCCTGAATCGAAGGGAGCAAGACTTCATTCACATAACCGGGTGACAGCAGTCCGGCAACCGCCAGTTCGTTGGCCCGCTTGACCGACTGATTCAGGTTGCTGCCAGCCCAGGACAGTTCGTTCTGGAACTTTCGGTAAAATGCACACAAGTCCTGCATCATCTCAATCTGTTGTTTGACATCCACATGGGTAAATTCTTCAACTGCTTTGCGGATATAGTTGCTCACAGACTGGTAGGGAACGGCTTTTTCCTTCAGATTCAGCAATTCATCGGAGGTAAGCCGTAACTGAAATACTTTGGTACGCTGGTTTTTCATATGCCTTGACTTTAGTTGTTCGGATTCCCGGACACCTCTTTCGCGAAGCGAAACAGCGATGCACATCGCTCCGCTGCACGGCAGTCGGCAAGTTACCCTTGTGAGGACAAAACTTGTTTTGTAATGACAAGGGTACAACTTGCTTGGCTCCATATGCAACACAGTTCGATGTCTTCCGGGATGATTTCAGACCCAAATTACCGCAAAATTTTGCGAAGCGCAAAAATGCACAACATCTTTCTGAGAGAAAATCTTCTGTCAAATTCACCTGTGTATCAAGCATTCTGGGATTTGCATTCAAAGGTTTCCAAAGCTCCTGTTCATTGACTCTTTGTTCATCCATATCATGGTGAAATGTTCACGAAGCATGAAGTAGAAACTGACGGTTGTTCATGTGGCTATAGAAACAAGGTTTGAAGTTTAGCTGTCGGAGGCATGCCAGTTACATGGCTGTATCATCCTGCGCTTGTTTGATTGGTGTTGCACAGTTTTCATAATGAGTGAAACAAGAGACAGAGGAACAACAAATCTGTAAACAGAAGAATGTGCAATCATATTGCCATGTGACCATTAACTGAAAGACAATAGGACATATAGCTATGGCATCAGTCTTTATTCAACCTATGTTTATATTTGCTTGTCATCCAGATAGCCATGACAACACAAGGAAAAGAGCATTCAGCAATGAAAATCTGTAAACATGCGTTCTGTGATAAAAGGGAAAAAAGAACAATGGTACTGGCAATTATGGAACTGAACCCGGAGGGATAAAAAGAATAAGGTGTAATCGTATTGTAGAACCTACACATTCTGGACATTCAAAACTTCGGGCAATCAACATGATGTTCAAAGTTGCAGAGTGACAATGCTTGACAAGCACCGAGTTCATGGCCATAAAATGCAGAAAATGAGGTTGAAAGAACATGTATTGACACGAATAAAATGCAGATGATTTCTTGCGTATCTCATTGATTTTTAGTATATTTGGTAATAACAATCTACCTCGGCAGAGATTTTTTATAACTAAAAACAGATGACCATGTTTGAACTGTTACTCCTTATATATATGTTGCCGGTCTGCATTCTTATCGGTTTGCTGATACGGTTGGCACTTTGGCTTATTCGCGTAATGCTGCGGTTGGCATTATGGCTGGTAAAGAAAACTTTCGTCTTGATATGGAAGCTGGTGACGCTTGCGTTTGTGCTGGTTATTTCCGGCAATCTGTTCCGGCAGCATTCGGACGGATAAAAGTGAGATGAGGAAAGGTACAATATGGAAAAAGCCGTATCTTCCTGTTGGAATGATACGGCTTGGTAAAGGTGTAACGGGTCTTTTCCCTCGAAGTAAGGATTGAACTGAAGCAAGTCGGTTAATTGATGAAACAGTTTTTGAAGCCATCAAACTTGTCGGCGACTTGCATCATATCCTGCTCAATTTTCTTGTTGGTGATACGCGCATAGATTTGTGTTGTTTTAATGTTGGTATGTCCCAGCATCTTTGAAACGGACTCAATGGGAACACCCTTGCTGAGCAACATCGTTGCAAACGTATGACGTGCAAGGTGGTAGCTGAGACGTTTCTTGATTCCACAAAGGTCAGCAATCTCTTTGAGATAAGCATTGATCTTTTGATTTGACAGGACTGGAAGCAGCCTGTTGTCTTTAGTCTTTCCTTTATACTTGTCAAGAATCATTTGAGGTATCTCCAACAAAGGGATATTACTCTGCACATTGGTCTTCTGACGGTTGATGATAATCCACGGACGGTTATCAAGGGTGATGATATTTTCCTGCGTCAGGTGAGCCACGTCGATGTAGGCAAGCCCACAGAAACAGGAAAAGATAAAAACGTCCCTTACCATTTCAAGCCGAGGAATCTCAAAATCTTTCTGCATGATGCGCTGTATTTCTTCATCCGTAAGAAAACCCCGATCCACCGGTTCCAGGTGAAAGTGGTGGTTCAAGAAAGGGTCGTGCGTCATCACGCCGCACTTCTGGGCAAAGATGACTACGGTCTTGAAGAATTTGAGCGTCTTGGTAGCCGAATTTGACTTCAGGGAAACCACTGTCTTCAGGTATATTTCAAAATCATGGATAATCAGATGCGTCAGTTCACCCGGCATGAGATCCTTTCTGCCGTATTTGGCATGGAGGAAATTCACAAAATGGCTTCGGGCAGCCGAATATTTGTGATACAAGGCTATGCTTTTTCCTGCACCAACCTGAGCCTTGATGTCCTCCAGATACTTGTCATAGAACTCCACAAACGTAGTCTTGACCTTGTTCTTGCCTAAAAAGATACTCTTGATTTTGTCAAGGGTCAGGTCTTCGTCAAATTCATGCTTCTTGAAAATCATCTGCAGCGAATTTGAGATGTTGTCCAACTGGGCATTCAGATTCAAGGATTCGCTTCCACGCCCCTTTACCCGGTTGGTGGAATTGTTCCATAGCTTCTTGTCAATGTAGATACCGGAAGAACCGACATTCAGCATTTCACCATTCAGGAAAATCCGGATCATCAAGGGAGACTTTCCCTGCTTGTTTTCGTAGTTTGAACGTACATAGTACGACACTTTAAAAATCATTCTCATAACGACTCAAATTTAATGTAGCACCATGGCTACAAAGTTCTACATAATCAGTTATGAATCAATGATTTTATAGGCTTCAAAATGGGCTTCATTTTTCGGTCACTGCTACATTTTTTTGAGGGGTCTTCAAAGTGTAGCAGTAAATGTAGCAAATAATGACCGAACTTTGAAGGCTAAACCCTACATTCAGGCCTTCACCTTGTTGGGGCGCAAAAATAAAAAAGCACCGTAATCAGCTGATATACGGTGCTTTGAATGACTTTTTGAAGGCTTTTGTGAAGTCCTTCGTTTTTGATTCAGCGGAGAGACAGGGATTCGAACCCCGGGAAGTGTTACCTTCAACGGTTTTCAAGACCGCCGCAATCGACCACTCTGCCACCTCTCCAAAACTTCT
>OGRB01000488.1_pt1 | contig 39488 bp, 34 predicted proteins | sample 1553371 | NCBI WGS metagenome assembly OGRB01 (sample SAMEA2580027, study PRJEB22360) | human gut metagenome | reverse complement strand
TCCGATACCTTATTACGAGCAGTCTCAACTAACTTTCTTGCTGAATCACTGATTTTCACATCATCCTCCGAAATAATATTCTGAGGAACAGTTGTTTTCTTCTCAACCTTATTTTTTATCATCTCTGGATTATTAATATACCTATTTCCTTGAACTTTCATAGCAACCTCCTTAAGTTAGTCCACACTTTCTATACTTCTTTATCTATCTTGCTCGATGTCAAAGAAGAATCCGTCTTAGAGTACGTACCATTATTTGTATAGGTTGCACTCGCCCGGTTTGCAGCATTCGATATACCAGTTGCTTTCTGCGATATTTTGCTTACAAAAGAATTATATCCTGTAAAGACCGTTTTCAGCGAACTGATATCTGCCTGCTTTAAAGCATCCTCATCTAATTCCAACTTGTTTCCTTTTCCTATGGTAATACCTATTTTGGCAAGCATATTACTGTTTTTGTCTGTCATTCCAGTCATCCATGAAGCATTTCGCAATACATCCTTTGTATTAGATTCTCCGGCTTCCTTAACTACATCATTATAATCTTCAACAAAAGATTTTACTGCCTTGGTGATTTTATCCCAGTCATAATCCTCTACCTCAATCTCTTCCCCCGTTTTTTCATCTTTCTTTTTTATTTTCTTTTTTTCCCAAAGAGAAGAGTCATTCAAAGCATCTGCTGATTTTTTCAGAGAATCTGCACTTGTTTTCATCAAGGTAAGTTTTTGTGAAGTATCACCTTTTCCCGATAATTTTTCAGCATCCTGTTTTGCATAATATGCTTTCATAAGTTTTCCATAGCTTCCATTTTTGATTGCAGCATAATCAGAAAGCATATTTGTATTGCCTACTGATGAACTATCTGACGTTCCACTAAACAACGCTGAAAAATCTACATTGCTGTTATATTTACTTGTATAATCACTAAAACTTTTGATTTCTGACATAACACCAGCCTCCTTTCCGAACTATAAACGTATATCGATCGGTGTATATACTACCGACTGTCCACTTTCTGATGCTGGATTTTTTATTGTTTCTGCTGTTTCTGTTTTAACATCTGCATTCTCTGATGCATCTGTTGCCGTATCTGCATTTTCCTGTGTATTCTCTGCTTTCTGCGTTTGATCCTTCTTTGTTTCTGCTGCATCTGTACGGTTGTCTGCCTTTGCTGCTTCTTCCATAGATTTATTTGCATCTGAAAGTGAAGACATCTGTGATGCTGTTGCAGACTGCGCTTTTGCCTGCAAATCTGCCAGTTCTTCTTCTTTCTTTTCGGTATTGCCTTTTCCAGCATCCTGCTTGATTTCAGACTCAAGCACACCGGCTCTTCCTTCCATCTGTGTTGCCATACTACCCTGCACTTTTGCTTGCTTCATAGATGAATCTGCGGAAATCATTGCCCGCATACCTGCCTGTGACAAGCCTGTTCCTTTCTTTGCAGATGTATTTTTTGTACCAGCCACCATATCATCCATAGATGATTTTTTACTCTGCTGTTCCTTTCTCTGTTCAATCTGGTGCTGTCTTAACTGTTGATTGAGATTTGTAATTTCCTGTTGTATCTCCTGACGTTTCTTCATCTTATCCTCTAATGACAGTTCTTCATTTGATGATAAGTCCTGCAATTTCTGCTGTGCATTTGCAATCTGATTCTGAATATTTTTACTCACAGAATCATTCGCCTGTGCCATTCCCATTGCTCCTGTCTGCGTATTCGTTCCGTTAAATCCATTAATTTTCATCATTTCGTTATCCTCCTTGAGCTAATACTCTGAAATCCGTTTCCTGAAAATCTGTATAACATGATTTCTCTTTATTTTTTCTTTCGGCATATCTTTCTTCACAATAAACTGTGATGTTGTGAACCGCCCTTTTTTCGTTGTGAAGCAGTCTGAAAATGCTTTTCAGACTGTCGCAGTGCTCCTCAAATATTGTTGCAAGCAACATATTTTCATCGCTACCTGCGCAAAAAAAGCACTACATATTTCTGTAATTTCTGTAATTTACAAAATACATAGTGCCAATTTATTTCTTTATTCTACCTGCATCATAATGCTAAGGATTACTTCCTCATTTCCCTGCTCCAAAGATATATCTCCCATATACATTCTGGCAACCCGGCGAATGTTATTCAGACCCATTCCATGTTCCCTCCCAGATTTGGTTGTTTCTGGCAAATCGCTATCACCAAAATTAAGCTGACCCCCAAAACTGTTTTTTATGGTTATCATAAAGATACTGTTTTTCCGAAAAGAAGAAATGCTGATATACGGATCATCTCCACTTACATTTTCCATGCAGTTATTCAAGGCATTATTCATGATCACACTCAAATCAAATGCATTTAACTTCGTATTCTGCGGATAATGAAAATCCGACAGAAACCGAATCTGCCTTTCTTTTGCTTCTCTCAGCTTTTCCATCAAAATGACATCAATTACCGGACTTCCTGTCTTTATTTCCGGAGATACCTCGTCCCATTCATTTTTCAGATGTTCCAAGTATTCTGTAGCATCATCCATATTATTATGTGCCACCAGATGTTCCAGTGTCTGTATATGATTTCCCATATCATGGCGCATGGAGCGGATATCCCGATACAACTTTTCGACTTCCTCGATATGCTTTTTCATGTCACTGATCTGATTTAATACCAGCTCTTGTCCCCGCTGTTCTTCCTGCATCTCTTTCCAGTTTTGAAACATTACAATCACAACAAGAATAGCAACTATGGAAATCAGATAGTGTAAAAAGCTTAAAGCTCCATAAAATCCATATGTATCAATCAAGTTCTTTCCAGTATCTCTTTCGTATATCATGAGATAATATTGTAAAATGCCATACCCAGTGACGCCTACAAGTGAAGGTATAATAAGCATTACCATCTCTTTGACGCTCATTTCATCTTTTTTGTATATATACGCTTTATTGATCAGTCCTATTGCAACCGCAATAAAAGCAATACAAAGTACAATATCCAAAACTCTGGTTCCAACATATAGTCCGTATTGCAACCACACTTTTTCTGCACTCATATTCCGAAATACAAGTGCTTTTGTAACAAGATCATCAAGTCTGGCTGCCATTGCAACCGTTAACCATCGGATCGAAAAGAACGTAATTGCAAGAAATATTTTCTGATATATATTTCTTCTGTCCTCTATATACATTGCAAGAAACGCTGCTATAACTCCAATCAGATATGCGGAAAAATTATCAATCTGTGGCGGAATCATATATAAAACAAGCATAATCGTAATATAAACAATACTGACTGCCACAGCCCCTTTTTTCTTTTTTATATAGGGACAAACAAATTTTCCAAAATAGATTCCTGTAATCATAAGGAGTGCAATAACAGAAATTTTCGATGTAACCATCCAGCATTTTTCTACCAAACTCATCCGATTTCTTTTCCTTTCCTCTGATTATATTTCAAATATTGTTTTACAAACTCAGAATAATTCTGTTTTGCAATCAATGCAGTTCCATTTTCCATCGTCACACAATTTGCATCATATTTCTGAACATATTTGAAATGTACGAGGTAGGCTCTGTGTGTACGAAAATAATCTGCTCCCGCAATTTCACTCAGTTCCTGCAATTTTCCATAATATTCAATATTCGTATCCCGTGTATGGATAATGACTTTTCGATTATATACCTCGGCATACACAATATCCTTCAAAAACACTTTCATATGGCTTCCTCCGGACTGCACCATCATGTATTTTTCATCCGATTGATTTTCAGAATATTTTTCAATGCTTCTGACTGCACGTTTCACAACTTCCTCAAATTTTTCATCTGAAAACGGTTTCACCAGATAATGAAATGCTGCAACATCAAATGCCTGAAAAACATACTCCTCCACAGCAGTTACAAATATCAATACCATTCTTTCATTTTTCTGACGCAGAATCCTTGCCGTTTCCATTCCATCCATTCCTGGCATCTGAATATCCAAAAATAGAATATCCGGCTCACAACCACTTGCAATCAATTCATCACCAGATAAATATTTTTCTATTACTGCATCCGGTAATAATTTCTTTATTTTTTCTTCTAATATCAATCCTATAGACTTATCATCATCACAGATTGCAATTTGCATCTTGTCACTTCCTTGCTTACATACAATTATATTTATTATATCGGAAAAGTTCTTTTAATAGCTAGCCACCATGTTGTGAACCGACCTTTTTTTGTTGTGAAATAGAATATCACATATAACGCGTTATTTGCTTCCTGTTAATACGCAAAAACACTGTATCTCAAACTCATTGAAATACCATGCTTCCCCGCATTTTCTATATTGTTCTATTGATATTATTACTTTACTATCCGACACGCCTCTTGGCGTGACTGTATCTATCAAAAAAGAAGCCAGCAGTTTATTCACACACTACTGACTTCCTATACTACTCATTTTATTTACTTCGCTGCGTCTCAGACAAGTTATTACAATACCGACCGCCCTCATTAGATTTTCAGGCCTGACGAGGGGAGGCCGGTATATAAAAAAGCATTATTATTCCACAGCTTCCATAAAGTACATCCGGGAGGAAAAATCCGGGAACAGTCGGGTGTCGGAATTATATCCGGTTCCGGCGAAAGCAGGCTTCAGGGCAATACCTGCAAGCATCAAGGTATCTCCGTAAGCGGTCAGATCTTCTTTTTCGCCATCCATATTCACAAATCGTGAAAGAATCTCCTGTAATGCGGATCCCTGCTTGATATGCACCGGGGAAACGGTGTTCACAAGGTCTCCGAAGTCCTTCAGATTGTATTTGATATTCCTGCCGTAGAAATGATATTTCACATCAGGAAGTAACCCCACCGGGCGATACCAGTCATGGGATTGGTTCGGAGTTGTCAGGCGTCGGAAGAACAGCCCCACTGCTCTTCTGCCATCCGGGGACACGCAGGTCCAGGATAAGGTTTCCGAGTCGGAATCCTCGTTTTCTGTTCCACGGTAAAAGGTTCCAAACTGGAAAACATCCCGCCATTTTTTATAAAATGCAATCTGTTCCCGGATTGCGTTAAGGTCACTTCCGGACAGATCCTTTAAATTACATTCATACCCTAAGATTCCGAAAGAGGCCACCTGAAAACGGGTCTCAAGGGGCGTGATCCTTAAGGTCTGATGATTTGGACAGGATGATACATGTGCTGTAAATACCGATAAGGGATATCCATAGCTGTAACTGTTCTGAATCCCGGTACGGCACAGGGCATCCGTATTGTCACTGGCCCAGATCTGGGGAAAATAACACAGAATGCCCAGATCAAACCGGTTTCCTCCGGCGCTGCACCCTTCAAACAGAATCTTAGGGAAACGTGTTGTCAATTCTTCCATGATCTGATACAGCCCCAGCACATAACGATGTGCCGTCTCTCCCTGTTTCGCAGCCGGCAGATAAGGGGAATAAATATCACTAAAATTGCGGTTCATATCCCATTTTACATAACGGATTTCTCCGGAAGAAAATACCCTCGTCATTTCTTCGATCACGTATTTTCTGACTTCCGGATTACATAGGTCCAGAATACACTGATTTCGTCCCTCGGAATGTGGATGGCCGGGAATCTTCATGGCCCAGTCGGGATGTCCTTTATAGAGGTTACTGTTTTCACTGATCATCTCCGGCTCCACCCAGATGCCGAAATCCATGCCAAGTTCCTTTATTTTTTTACTGAGAGAGGCAATCCCTCCGGGCAGTTTTTTCGGGTCGGGTTCCCAGTCACCCAGAGACGAAGTATCGTTGTTACGTCCGAGAAACCACCCATCATCCATGACAAAGAGTTCAATTCCGGCATCTTTTCCGGCCTTTGCCAGCTGCAAAAGCTTCTTTTCATCTATTTTAAAATAGCAGGCTTCCCAACTGTTTAATAAAACGGGGCGGGGCTTGTGCTTCCAGACACCCCGCACAATGTGTTCCCGGATAAAGGAATGCAGCTGCCCGCTGAGTCCCCGGAAACCATCTGCTGAGAAGTTTAGAACGGCCTCAGGGGTATAAAAGGCTTCTCCCGGGGCTAACTGCCAGGAAAAACTCCGGGGATTGATACCGGCAACAAATCGAAACTTGCCATAAGAATCTTTCTCAAGGGCTTCATAATGATTCCCACTATAGATCAGATTGCAGCTGATACAGGAACCACTGGTCTCACAAGTATTCTCAGGGCTCAGGATCACAAAAGGATTCGCCCTGTTAGAGGAAGTTCCGGTATAAGAAGAATTAACGAATTTGCCGGAAGAAAGCGTGATCTGCTCTCTGTGCATCTCTCTGGCCCAAGCCCCACTGAAATGTGTGACCTCAGAATAATCTTCCGTCAGATCCAGCTGCGCACTCATACATCTTTCGATAGTGACAAAAGTGTCAGAACGATTGAGAAGGCAGGCACTGCGGGTGATCACATCACAGTCTTCATACACGGTATAAAACAGCTGTAGTTCCAAACGATTTGTAGCATCCTGCAAAATAATATGAAGGCATTTTGCCGAGGAACTTTCCTCTTCAGAATAACTGTGAGGAAGCCCGGAAGCCTGCATGCGTTCATCCCTGTCCTTTAAGGTTAAAACCTCGAAAGAGACAAAGGTAAAGTCAGAAGTAACACTACCGTCAGTAAAACAAACTTCCAGAAAAGGCTCTCGGATGTCTCCTTTTCCGCAGGTGCCGACCTCCAGACAGACATCCTCCATTGATATCTGTGGCTGCTCTTTTGTATAGATGCAGGTATTCCCCGGTGCGAAGGCACGCTGTATTACAAGAGGTGCACAGGAGGAAGGATCCTGCGTATCTACGGTGATCCGCTCCCCGTAATACAGATGTTCCAGATGCCCAGTCTCCATGACACGCATTCCGTAAGTACTGTGAGTCGTCTGTAAAAAGAACCATGGTCTCGTATCTTTTACGATCTGGATCATATCGATGCCTCCTGAATCTCCTTTAAGCATTCATCGGTCAGTTTATATTTCTTATGAAAGAATATGACACCGATGACTAACAACAGAATAGGGAATAATGTCATGGTCATGCGAAGCCCGGCCACAGAGCCTCCGGAAGCCCCGGTAGCCGCTGATACGGTATCACTGGTATCGAAGTTCAAATGGCAGAGGTTCAGGCACAGAGAAGCCACTAACGCAGCCATTCCGGAAGCTAGTTTTACCACGAAGGTCTGCATGGAAAAAATGACACTCTCGTCTCTGCGATGATTTTTCCATTGACCGTAATCTACGGTATTGGCTAAAAATACAGTAGTCAGTACGGTCAGCATACCATTGGCGGCAAAGATCAGGAATCCGGGAATAAACAGTAAAAATACAGTACTCATATTCGTAAAACATAAAAGAAGCAATACAGCATATCCGGCAATTGCCATTAGGAAGCTGACATAGAAGATCCGGATGGTACTCATAAACTTACGAAGTAACGGGAACAAAAGCATCATGGAGAGAATCTGTACCGCCCCGCCGAAGGTATTGAACAGTGTATAGGAATTGTACCAGGTATCTCCGCCAAAATCGTATTTGAAGAAATAAATTACCAGGTTGGAGGTGGTATAGACCGCGCAGTTGATCAGTACAATGGTAATTACTACTGCCATAGCCTGATCGTTCTGAATTAACGCCTTGAACATCTGACCGATGGAAGGTGCGTCCACATCTACCGTAGATTTTTCCTTGATATTTATACAGGTAATGGCAATAAATATCACGAACAGCACAGCAATGATCAGGGTGAACCGGGAAAATCCGACACGCTCTTCTCCTCCGCCGAGGGCATTGACACAAAGCATGGTAATGACGGTGATGATTGCAGAGCCCACACCGGCGCAGGAACGTCCTAATGTTGACAGGTTCTCACGTTCTTTTCCGCTGTGAGTAAATGCCGGTATCATGGACCAGAAGGGAATATCCATCATGGTATAGGTCACGCCCCAGAGAATGTAAGTGACTGCCGCATAAGCTACCAGTCCATTGCCATCCAGTGCGGGCGGTGCCGAGAACATCAGATACAGAACAACGGCATTGGTCACTGTGCCGATCATCAGCCAGGGGCGGAACTTCCCCCATCTGGTCCTGGTCTTTGCCACGATGACACCCATGAAGGGATCGTTAAACGCATCGAATACTCTTGCAACCAGTAGAATGATACCCATGGCTACGGCGTTCACGCCTAAAATATCCTGATAATAATACAAAATATAGCTGGCAGACAGCATGTATACCATGTCCTTGCCTACCGCACCCAGTCCATAAGAAAATTTTTCTTTTCCGCTTAAACTCATGATTAATCCTGATCCTTTCTTTTGAAACCCTTTGAAATATTTCTCTCAAATGAAACCCATTAAATCAATTAAATCTTAATCTGAAAAGGTATCCGTACTTCCCCTGCCGTCAGTGACTGCAACAGCAAAGCTCCCTGACCGGATCTTCCCAGACTCTTAACATAAGTTCCACCCATGCCTCCCTGTAGGGCAATGGTGTCAGGTCCGATGATGGAGATGTCACCCTCCGTGATCAGACGAACCGGCTCCTGATAAAAGGGAAGGACATTTCCATGGTCATCCACTGCACGGATCCGCACCAGTGCCACATCATAGCTGTGCTGTTCCGTCAGAATGGTATGATCTGCTTCTGCTTCCAGCCGGATTTCACGAACCGGTTCTTTGGTGACGGATTTTACGACTTTACCGTCTTTGATAGCGTCAAAACGGTACACGGTAGCCGTACCGCCCCAGTCACCGATGTACTTCGTATACAGCCTGGTTACTTCCGCAAAATCGATATGATAGATCAGAAGCAGTTTTAAAGCTGTAAGATATAATCTCTTTGGAATGTGGTTCAGACTGCCTCTGGCCACGATATTCATGGCATCCACCATTTCTTTCGCATGTTTCGGACGGAACCGTTCGTTCTTCTCCAAAGCATCACCGATAAAGTCATCGATGAGAATGGGACCGTGCTTTAAATGCTTATAAGGGGACATTTCTGGCCGGTATTCCTTGATAAAACGGTCGTTTTTATACATTCTCACACTGTCGGCATTGGACAAAATATACAGGTTTCCGCGGTTGCAGCCGGGATGCTCTCCGATATCCATGGAGGAGGTGATCTGAAGCACGGGGATCTCATCCTGTTCACAGGCATAAACGGAAGCTGCGAGCTTCGGATTACGGAACATATCCATGACACCGTGATAACAGATCCGGTCACCGCTTCCGAAGTCCTTATGGGTATTGTAGTCGAACATACACCAGCCGAAGCTTCCGGCGATATCCTCCTGCCCCGCTACGGCATCCAGTACGTTGGCATGACGGATCGCATGTTCACTGCGGCGTTCCTCATTATCGAAGGCTTTTGTGGGATACATGTGTCCGTTGTATTCGCTGATCAGGTAAGGCTTGTCGGTATCGGAAGTGACCTTTTTCTTCGGGTCACAGCCGGGAGTCTCGCCGTCGTGCAGAAAATCGTTATAAGTATAGACGTCCTCCAACAGATGGCTTTTCTTAATAGCCCGGACACCGCCGGTAGGTCTCGTGGGATCCAGCTTATGTGCCACGGCATTGGTCTTTTCGTAAAACGGATCATCATCCGGGGATTCATTGATCCGTACACCCCACAAAATAATCGAAGGATGATTGCGGTACTGACGGATCATGTCCTCTGCATTGACCACCGCCTGTGCTTTCCAGGTGTCATCTCCAATATGCTGCCAGCCGGGAAACTCTGTGAAGACCAGAAGTCCCAGTTCGTCGCACCGCTCCAGAAAATAATGACTCTGGGGATAATGGGAAGTCCGCACGGCATTCAGCCCCAGCTCTTTTTTTAACAGATCCGCATCCAGTTTTTGCATGCTCTCCGGCATGGCATAGCCTACATAAGGATAACTCTGATGGCGGTTCAGACCCCGGATCCGCAGTTTTTTGCCATTGAGGTAAAAGCCGTCTTTTTTAAAAACTGCATCCCTGATACCGAAGGTAACCTCTGCTTCGTCCAGAAGCTGTTCTCCCTGCCAGAGCTGGGTCTTTAACAGATAAAGATGAGGGTGTTCGGTATCCCACAAAAAAGGATGTGGAATCGTTCCCTGAATACGAAACGGGGTCTTAGCCGTAGTGCCTGTGGGGACATTCTGTTCGCAGAGAAACTGCCAGTCATTATCTGATGTTACATCTGATACCACACCCGACATTACAGCATCGCTCTTTAACATATAATATTGTCTGACATTAAGGTCTTTCGCAACTTCATAAAAAGTGATTTCAGAAGTTACCTGAGCCTCATCCGGTGTGATCAGCGTGTGTACGAAAATATCCTCAAGGGCAATCTGGTCTTTTACTTCGAGATACACATCCCGGTAGATGCCGCCGTAGGTCATATAATCGATCACGTAACCGAAGGGAGGCACATTTAAGTCCTCTCTGCTGTCCAGCCGGACACACAGCACATTGTCCTGTCCGTAGTTCGCATATGCCGACAGATCTACAGTAAAGGCGGTGTAGCCGCAATGGTGCTCTCCCACCTTATTGCCGTTGAGATAGACGGTACTGTCATGACCGGCCCCTTCGAAGGTGAGCAGGATCCGCTTGCCCTGCCATTCGGTCGGAATATGCAGATGACGTCTGTAGCCGCTGACCATCTGGTAGAGAGATTCGTCAAAATAGTGAAACGGGGTCTCCTTACAGGTATGAGGGATTCGGACGGGCTGCAGGGTCTCTTCCGGGTATTCTGTTGCAGTCATCCCCTCCTGAAAGTTCTCGTTAAAAAGCCAGTCTTCGCTTAAATAGATCTTCTGATTCATGGTTCGGTCCTCTTTCTTTGGGATATTATGGATTAATTCTGGATTATTCCATTGCCTCATTCTGATCTCTGTACGATGCCATACATGAGGATTTCCACAACTTCCTTCAGGGCATCTGCATAAGTCAGCTGATTTCGAGAGAGAATATCTCTCTGGAAGAACTGCTCAATGGAAGCTTCTAACATCATTTTCACCAGACAGATGGGAACCGGGCGGATGCTGCCCTCAGCCATGCCCATCTCGATCAGCTGGATTGTAGGCTCCCAGCCTGTGGAAAGTCTGAGTTCTACCTTCTGGTAGATCTTCGGGTATTTGTCCCGGAGGGAATATAATTTTCGAAGATCGATATTCTGATAACCTTCCGGCAGCACTCCCAGGATGCGGTGCAGTTTTTCCACTACACGGAGGGAAGGATCGGTCAGGATCATCTGCTCGCTTTCCTTGATGGAGTCAAAGATATAATCTACCATGGCAAGAAACAGTGCTTCTTTATCATCGTACACGGTATAGATGGTTTTCTTGCTGATCGAGAGTTCCTTCGCCAGATCATCCATTGTGAATTTCAGCCCTTTTTGATCGAAGACACGCAGGGTGGCGTCGAGAATATTTTTTTGCAGACCTTCTGTGGTATCCATCGCTTCTATTCCTCCGTTCGGTAAGATTGTAATTACAGTATGGAAACTGAAAAGTAAATTGTGGTTTCCTATAAAAACAGGGTAGCATTTTTGAAAAAAAGATTCAAGAAACGTTTTTGCCAAAAAGAGTTTCCGAGAATTGTGAAATATAACAAAAAACCAGCCAACAAAACGGTTGACTGGTGAATGACAGAGTCTATAAATAGTTTTTCATGATGCGGTACAATGCTCTTGGATGCAGCGGTTTGGAAAGATACTCGTTGATTCCTGCATTTCTGGCTGCTGCAATATCCTCCGGCAGTGTTTTGGTACTGACGGCAATAATGGGGATTCCAGGTCCGTCGGTATGGGTGGAAGCACGGATAAGCTCTTGCTGTCTGCAGACCATCCATGACAGGCATCTGGATATCTGTCAGAAACAGACTGTAATAACCGGCACCATGCTCTTCAAAGGAATGCAGCGCCTGGCTTCCGTTGGAAAAGGCCTCCACTACCGCTCCGGCGGCATGGAGAAGTTCTATTGCCAGTTCACGGTTCAATTCATTAACAGTAAGAGGTATCAGAAAAAAAGTCTGATACCTCTTTCGTTTAATTTTATTATCTCTTGAATTGTTCTGCCAGCGTGGGATGAGATTTTTTGCGGGTGATCTCCACCAATCCTAAAGGCGTCATATCCACGATGCGGGGATGTTGGGGATCCCCTGCGGTCAGATTCTTTAATGTCTCCAGTAACTCCTTCTGCCGTTCCTTTTCCGCCATATTGATGAAGTCCACAATGATGATACCGGACAGATTCCGCAGGCGCAACTGTCTGGCTACTTCTTCGGCAGCCTCCAGGTTTACCTGATAATAGGTGTCCTCTCCTGCTTTTTTCGCTTCGTTTTTACCGGAATTGACATCGATCACCGTCATGGCCTCCGTAGGCTCGATGACGAGATATCCTCCGCATTTTAACCAGACTCTCGTATCCAGTGCTTCCTCCATGCCGCGCTCCAGAGAATACAGCAGGCGTAAAGAGATCGCTGGATCATCGTAGAACCGAATGGACTTTTGTTTTAACAAAGGGTGATCTCCTTCCGACAGCTGACGATAGATCTGAGGATCATCGGTAAGGATCTCAGAATATTCCGAAGGGTCCGCCATCTGCTCCAGAACCTCGTAAACGGCCTCAGAAGGCTTCAAAAGGCAGGTGAAGTACACTTTATGGTCTGCCTGCTCCAAAAGGCTCTGAAGGGCTTCAGAAGCGTTCTCAGGGGTGCTCCCGTTTTTACAAAGCAGCTGCTTCATCCGGGCAGGATCCGCAGTGGCGGAGGCACGCTTTGTCTTCTGAGCATCTCTGGTGACCATGACTACCAGCTCGTCTCCAGCTTTCAAGGTACCGTCTGCCTTACGATTGGTCAGATACGCCGCACCTGCTTCCCGCAGGGGTAGAAAGCACAATTCTCCGGGCAGGATCTCCACGAAGCAGGCATCAATATTTTTTGCCACATTCTGTATTTTCCCCAGATAGATGCCACCGATCTTACTGGCATCTGACCGCAGTACGCGTATAGCAGCCACGCCCCGGGCATTGACAAGCAGAGCTGCCCTGCGTTCCCGCAGACAGGTGAAGATCAGTTTTCCCTCCGTGCAATCCGTGGATTTACGGATCTGATTTACTTCTTTTTCTCTGGCCGGTCGTCCGCCGGTGAGACTGCGGCTCATTCCGTGTCACCGGAAGCTACCCTGTAAGCTTCCTCACTGTCGAAACCTATGGCATCCAGGGGGAGAAGGGCGTCTGTTTCGTTTCTCAGATAGGTCTCTTCTCTGTTGACCAGAAGGGCATTTTCCTGCAGGGTCTCACCATTTTCGGAAAATAATGCTTCAATGACCTGAATGGGTTTGATATTTCCGGCACTGGAGGCATCCACCAGCAGATAAAGCTTTTCGGACTCCACCACCTTCATCTCATAGATACCTTCTTTTAAATCGATCTCCCGGCTTCCCTTTTTTGTCTCTTTGGTAATGAGGATCTCATCTTTTGCAAGAAAACGATCCACCGCGGAGCCCAGATCAAAATGAGGCCCTCTGCCCTCCCGGAAAGCTACCGTATATCTGGCGGCAGCAACGCTGGCCATGGCATTGCCGGCCTTGTCCGGCAGAATTTTCACCGAAGTGATCTCGATTCCCGGTACGGAAGCGGCATTCAACCGCTGCTTTACATCCTCACAGGAGGTCAGGGAATGCACTTCCAGGTCCATATATTCTCCGTTGCTGGTCAGTCCCACACCCAAAGGTGCGGCAAAGGACATGATCTGATGCGGGCTGAAGCCCCCGGTATAAGCAACATCCAGCTCCGCTCTGCGGTTGGCTTTCTGGAAAAAGCGCATCACATCCAGATGTCCGATAAAACGAATGGGACCATATTTTCTAAACTTGATTCTTAATTTCATAATGTTTCTTCTTAACTCCGTAATCTATACTTCCGATGTCTGTTGTGGCAATCATCCTCTGGGCTCCACACAGATACCGCAGCCGAATCTGGCGGCACCGCAGCCCTGACATGCCTGTTTGCAGTTCGGTGAGATCGTCTCGTTTTTCGCTTTCTGCCATTCTCTCTCCAGAAAGGCTCTGGATACACCGCAGTCCAGGAAATCCCAGGGCAGGATCTCGTCCAGAGGCCGTTCTCTGTGGGAATAGAAATCCGGGTCCAGACCACAGGCTTCAAAAGCTTCCATCCAGACATCGTTGTGGAAATACTCACTCCAGGCATCGTAGAAGCAGCCCTTGTTATAGACATATAAAAGCACCTGGGACAATTTTCTGTCACCTCTGGCCAGAACACCCTCCAGAACGCTGACATCCGCTTCGTGCCAGTTGTACTTGATGCTCTTCTGGTTCAGCTGCTCGGAAATGGACTTTCTGGTCAGATATGCCTTTTCCACGAACTCTTCCTTGGTACACTGGGGCGCCCACTGGAATGGCGTAAAGGGCTTCGGCACGAAGAAGGAGGTACTGGTAACAATCTGCACTCTGCCGTTGACACGTTTCTCCTTCGGCACCGTATCGAAGAAAGTGGCCGCAATTTTGTTGGAAAGCTCAGCAATTCCCCGGATATCCTCTTCGGTTTCCGTGGGATGTCCCAGCATGAAGTACAGTTTGACTCTGGTCCAGCCGCCTTCGAAGGCAAGGGCGGAACCCTGTAAGATCACTTCTTCAGTGAGTCCTTTATTGATGACATCCCGCAGTCTCTGGCTGCCGGCTTCCGGAGCAAAGGTCAGACTGGATTTCTTCACATCCTGTACTTTGCTCATGACATCCAGAGAAAAGGCATCGATACGTAAAGACGGCAGGGAGATATTGATATGTCTCTTATCACACTCTTCGATCAGGAAGTCAATCAGCTCTGGCAGCTTGCTGTAATCGCTGGAACTTAAGGAACTTAAGGAAATCTCCTCATGACCGGTGTTTTTCAACATTTCCATGGCGTACTTTTTCAGAACTTCCACATCCCTTTCTCTGACGGGACGATACAGCTGTCCTGCCTGACAGAAACGACAGCCGCGGATACAGCCTCTCTGAATCTCCAGAACGACTCTGTCCTGTGTGACTTTGATATAAGGAACTACCGGCTTCATAGGATAAAAGCTGTCGGTCATATCCGTTACCAGCTCTTTGCGGATCCTTGCGGGAATTCCCTCTTCCGTAGGTCGAAAGGAAGCAATGGTGCCATTTTCATGGTAAGTGGTCTCATAGAACCGGGGCACATACATTCCCGGCAGCTTTGCCGCCCGGCGTAAGAATTCTTCTCTGCCTGTCTTCTCCGTCCGGCATTTCTTATAGAGATCGATCAGCGGCCGGTACTGGGTCTCGCCTTCTCCGATATAGAAAATATCAAAGAAATCGGCAATGGGCTCAGGATTATAGGTGCAGGGACCGCCGCCGATAACGATGGGACAGTCCTCTCCACGTTCGGTGGCAAGCAACGGGATCCCCGCCAGATCCAGAACCTGCAGAATATTCGTATAACACATTTCGTACTGAATGGTGATTCCCAAAAAGTCGAAGTCTTTTATCGGATCCTGACTCTCCAGGGCAAACAGCGGAATGTTCTCCTTACGCATAATTTCATCCAGATCCACCCAGGGAGAATACACACGCTCACACCAGACATCATCCCAGGAATTGAGCATGCCATACAGGATCTGGATTCCCAGGTGGGACATACCGATCTCGTAGACATCCGGGAAGCACATACAGAAACGGACATCAATGCTGTCCCTGTCCTTCACTACGGCATTGACTTCGTTGCCGATGTAGCGGGCCGGTTTTTCGATCTTCATCAGAATATCATCATTTAACGCTAACTTTTCGTTCATATTTACCTCAGGTTATTGATTTTTACATATAATTTTTCATCTGCCGGACATCTCCGTCTGTGCAGGGGACATCGGAATAACGGGCTTTTTCATAGATTTCAGCCATTCCTTCCACATCCAGCGATTTTTCGGCATCTCTAGCAGTATAAAATGGCAGGCTCATCTTTGCAAGCCCGCTGGCATTTATTTTTTTCTGATATATCCGTCTTATCTTCTGACCGGCATCTAAGAAAGCAAAAGAAAACCATTTCTGCTTCTGCCTTGCGGCAGTATTTTCCGGGGCAGCCTCCAGGTGTTCCCGCTTGTCCATGCTCTCCGGCTGTTCAGAAACAGTGCCGGGGAGGGAAAACTGCATTCTGTCCCTGAGAAATGTGATCAGCTTTCGAATTCCGCGGTACAGCAGAAATACGCAGACGATCAGAAGTGCGATCATGGTCACATATTCCAGAATGACCCATAAAATAAAAGGATCTTCCGCTTCCATGGGAGGCATATCGCCACCGCCTGCCTGCTGTTCCACCACTACCGCTTCTGTCCCGGAATCCATGGGGAGCAGTCCGAACAGGAAACGAAGAATCGCAGCCAGACCGTTTCGCAGTAACTGCAACAAGGGTTTTAACCAGGCAAACTGTGACACTGCCAGGAGCAGAAGCCCCGATAACAGCACGAAGGCTGCGGTGCTGTGGAGCCCGGAACGAAAGATCTCCTGAAACGGGATCTTGCCGGTACTCAGCCTGTTTACCGTAAGGAAATCCTCATAGGACTGCAAAAACAAAATGACAGCATACAATAAAAACACCAGGATCAGACTCATACGATAATAGAGATCCCAGACGTTGTTTCCCTGATAATGCTGCAGAAAAAGACACAAAAAGGCAATTCCGGCGGCTAACGGCAGAGGCAGCGGATCGGAAGCAAAGTCCTCCGTCCGAAAACGCAGCCAGAGGGAATAGATCACAAAGCCTGCACCTACCAACAGCCGGATACCACGGTTTACGCCGTTGGCTGCCGGAATGATATAAAAACATGCCAGTACCAGTCCGTGCAGAAGGAGCAATACCGACAGATGCTTACAGCGTTTTCTGGTGTAATACAGAAAAAACACCGGCAGCGCTCCGAGCATCCACAAAGCCAAGGACGGACGGCTCGCCGGAGCCAGCGCGGCCAACAACGTGGACGCAGTCAGCGCCAGGGGATAAAAACATAATTGATTCATTAGATCAGTCAAAATTTCTTTCACATTCAGACGCTTTCTTCCCGTAGGGAGATAAAAGTGATCAAAGACTTTAACGCTTCCCCGGGATCAGAAGGTGTACTTTCGGAATAAGGATAAAACCATTTCATATCCGGGTGTTTTTCCTGATATTGCAGAAGTAATGCTGCAAAGTCTTCATAGGCATTGGGTGATACAAAGCAGGTATAGAGCGCATTGGACGCATCGGACATACGGGCGGAAAACAGCTCGGAAAAAGACTGTACCGGTTTAGCCGTATCGATTCTTGCAAGCGTCTGCAGACAGACATTCCGCTGTCTGACTCCGCCGCCGGCTTCCAGAATACAGGGGTCTCCACTGATTGTGTCAATACCGTTGCAATACAGGGCAACCTGCATCCCTTGTTCCAGAAACAGCAATAACAGTGCCGTGGCAATCTGCAGGCAGGCTTCCACGCAGTCCTCTTTTTTCAGAATACCGGTGTCCTCTAAGTTCACAAAAATCCGAACGGATTTCTGGGAGGTATAATTTTTCTGGTTTACCTTCAGATCCCCGGTACGGGCCGTGGCTTTCCAGTTGATGCTTTTTAAGTCATCCTGGGGCTGATAATCCCGGATACCCCGGTATTCAAAAGGATCCTCCAGCAAATGTCTCTTCGCCAGAACTTCTCCGTTTAACTGCTTTAAGGAGCGTTTAAAATCCGGGTGGGAAAAAGGCTTCGGGTACACATAGAGACTGCAGTGTTCGATGGGTGTCGTAGCCGTATACTGTGCTGTCAGGAACAGATCGGACGCGACAAGATCCGCCTCCTGTATGGTGTAATAACCTCTTCTTCCGCCGGTAAAGTGCAGCGCTCTGGTGACCTTCTCCAGACGTCCGATCTGGAAAATATCATTGCGGTAATAGCAATCCGTGGTCCGGGAGCCTTTGGTATCGGCAAACACTAGATGTCTGTCAGTCTGGAATTTGACCTTCAACATGGTAAGGGGCAGCCGTTTGCGATTCTCAATGATCTCCGACAGCTCGCTCTCCTGTCCTTCCCAGATGCCATCCTCCCGGAAAGAAAGGGAAACCTTCAGATCCCGCTGCCATATTTTGGCGTATACATATTTCTGCCCCAGATACAGAAGCAGGGCAAAGACAATGATTCCCAGCAGTTGTATCATGGCTCAAACCTTTCTGTGGGAACAGGAACGGTGGAAAGGATGTTTTCCATTCTGCCTGCTGCGGAGCCGGTATCGGAACCGAAGCTGCATACCAGTCTGTGGGCCAGCACCGGAACAGCCAGGGTACGAACGTCATCCGGGATCACATAGGAACGTCCCTGCAGATAAGCATAGGCCTTGACACAGCGTAAAAGCCCAAGGGTTCCTCTGGGACTGACGCCTGCCAGAATACCGTCTGCCCGTCTGGTGGCTTCTGCAATCTGTACCATATATTCCCGGATGCAGGGATGAACAAAAATCTTTGCAGCCTCTGCCCGGGCAGCCAGAAGTTCCTCCAGAGAGACCACGGCAGTCAGGCTTTTCAGGGGATCTTCCTCCATGTACAATTCCAGAATCCTCAGTTCCTCTTCTTTGGTGGGAAGGTTCATGGACAGTTTCATAAGGAAACGGTCTAACTGCGCTTCCGGCAGAGGAAATACGCCGGCACTTTCGATGGGATTCTCTGTGGCAATGACAAAGAAGGGTTCGCCCGGTGTATAAGAGACACCCTCGATGGTTACCTGACGCTCTTCCATACATTCCAACAGTCCTGCCTGGGTTCTGGGGGTGGCACGGTTCAATTCGTCTGCCAGTAAAATATTGGTAAATACCGGCCCCTTTCGCAGGGTGAATTCATTCTTCTGTCTGTCATAGACATTGATGCCGGTAATGTCACCGGGCAAAAGATCCGGGGTAAACTGCACCCGGGAAAACTTGGCATTTAAAGATTTTGCCAGTGCCTTGGCCAGCTTCGTTTTGCCGGTGCCGGGGACATCCTCTAATAGTACATGTCCGTCAGCGATTAAGGCCGTCAGAAGAAGTTCTGTCACTTCCTCTTTTCCGACCAGGACTTTTTGAATATTGTTTTGTATTCTGGATGCTAATTTTTTTCCGTTTTGTTCAGCCATAATTGTTACCTTTTTGCTCATGAAGTTTACTCGCCCTATAAGCATTCCAAAATATTCTTACGAATACAAGTATTCGACGAATATTTACGAAATGCTTACATGGCTCTGAATAGTTATCATTATACCTTATAAACTTAAGTTCTGCCAGTACCAAAAGGCACATAAATATGAACTGCGAAGATTGCAGATATCAGAAAGGAATGTAAAAGAGCATGGAAAAACATGATCACAGACATAAGGAAGAACTCTTACAGCAGATGCGCAGACAGGCAGAAATACGGCCAGAGCAAAACGATTCGGAACCTGCCGCATCTTCCGATACCGGTACGTTCAAAATCCGCCTTGCTCTGGCCGGAGTATTATTATTGACGATCATATTGCTGGATCAAAAAGGCAAATGCTTTGCCGGGATCTCCATGGATCAGGTGCTGCATTATGTCACCGATGTAGATTACGGCACTTATCTGGAGACCTGGGTGGAAACTGCAGTTAACGGTTCGCAAGCTCTGTAGTGATCTCTTCCCAGGTGACATCCTTTTCCGCCATCAGCACCATCATGTGATACAGGAAATCGCTGATCTCGTATTTGACCTCGTTGGGGTTAGGATTCTTGGCAGCAATCACGATCTCTGTAGCTTCCTCTCCCAGTTTCTTAAGGATCTTGTCAATGCCCTTGTCGAACAGGTAATTGGTATAGGAACCCTCCTTGGGGTGGACCTTGCGGTCCTTGATCACATCGAAGACTTCCTCGAATACCTGTAAGGGATTGTTGCTTTCCTCATAATCCTTTTTCGTGATCTCGTTGAAGAAGCAGCTTCTGCTTCCGGTATGGCAGGCAGCGCCCACTTGAGATACCTTCGCAAGGATTGTATCCATATCACAGTCCGCCACCAGTTCCTTCACATACTGGTAATGACCGCTGGTCAGGCCCTTCAGCCATAATTCCTGACGGCTTCTGCTGTAGTAGGTCATCTTGCCCAGCTTCAAGGTCTGCTCATAGGCTTCCTCATTCATATAAGCCATCATCAGAACTTCCTGTGTCCGGTAATCCTGTACGATAACGGGTACCATGCCGTCACTGTTCTTTTTGAAATCTTCCCACTTGTAGGCAGCCTGGAAGGATTCAATGGGAATATCGTTCTCCCGGCACAGATCCTTCAGGGCTACGATCTCTTTCACATTGTCATTTATCGTATTGCCGGTGACACCACAGACATTCTCATAAGCAAAAATCTCCAGCAATTTATTCAATGCCACCTGATTGATCTGCACGAAAAACGGAAGGGAAAGAATGGCCTGAGTCTCCCGGATCTGATGAGGGTTCATCAGGATCATAGCAGAGATATATTTCTCAATCTTCTCCTTATGTAATTCCAGAACGGACGGGTTGTTGTAAGAGATCAGAATCTTGTCCTTACCGAATTTCAGAGAGACCTCTTCGGTAATCTCAATATTACTCTCTTTCTCATAGTCGAGAACTGCTTTTTTACATCCGGCATAAAGTAATTTCTTAATGTCCTCCATACGCTTGACATTGCCGGCACCGATGACATCCACTTCCGCCCTGGTACAGATCTCCTTGATGATATCCAGTGCGGCATCATGCTCCGCATCATCTTCGGACATATCGAAAACGATCAGCTCATCCGCATTGTGCTCACAGTAATAATCTGCCAGACGGACGGGATCCGTATCCACGATGGTGGTATCCGTAAGATTCCGCACCGCATGCTCATGATATAAATAAATACAGGGAACAAATTTCTTGATGATCATAGTAATCCTCACGTCTTTCTATACCTGCAAAGCCTATGCCGCAGGCACGTATTTTTTACAGACTTCCTTTGGTACTTAAAACATCCGTTACCTTCGGATTATAGGAAACGGCCTGATCCAGCGCCTTGGCAAATGCCTTGAACATGGCTTCGATCATATGGTGATTATTGCCCGGAGACAACATTTTGATATGTAAGTTCATTCCGGCACTGTAGGATACGGCATAGAAAAATTCCTTTACCAGCTCCGTATCCAGTTCACCTACCTTTGGTACAGTAAATTCACATTCAAAATTAAGATAAGGCCGGCCGCTTAAGTCAACGGCGCACAAAGCAAGTACCTCATCCATAGGCAGAATAAAATAGCCGTAACGATTGATGCCCTTCTTGTCTCCTACCGCTTTTTTGATAGCTTCACCGAAGACAATGCCGGTATCCTCCACCGTGTGGTGACCGTCCACCTGCAGATCGCCCTTCACCTTGCATTCCAGGTCAAAAAAGCCGTGCCTCGCAAAGCCGTCCAGCATATGGTCAAAAAATCCGATGCCGGTAGACAGATCTGCTTTTCCGGTGCCGTCCAGATTTAAGGTGATGGCAATGTCGGTCTCTTTCGTTGTACGGGTCACAGTTGCAATTCGTTCCATAATATCCGATGACTCCCTTCCCAGAGGAAATGATTAATCTTCAAATCTAACTTTAATACTGTTTGCATGTGCGGTCAAGCCTTCACTCTTGGCGAAGGTCTCGATCTGGTTGTGCACCTTTTCCAGTGCCTGCCTGGAATAAGAGATAATACTGGTCTTCTTGATGAAGTCGTCCACGTTTACCGGGGAGAAGAACCGTGCGGTACCGTTGGTGGGCAGAATGTGGTTCGGACCTGCAAAATAATCACCCAAGGGTTCGGAAGCATACTCTCCCAGGAAAATCGCACCGGCATTGCGGATACGGGTCATGGTATCAAAAGGATTCTTTGTAATGATCTCCAGATGCTCGGAAGCAATGGCGTTGGCGGCATCAATAGCATCTTCCATGTTGTCGGCTAACAGAATGTAGCCGTAATTGTCCAGAGACTTCTGGATAATGGGAGCACGCTCCAGTACTTTTACGAAGCCGTCCACTTCCTCGGAGACTTTCTCCGCCAGTTCCTTCGAAGTGGTAATCAGAATGGCACTTGCCAGTTCGTCATGCTCTGCCTGAGACAGCAGATCTGCTGCAACGTATCTGGGGGTAGCGGTCTCATCTGCCAGTACCAGGATCTCGCTGGGACCCGCAATGGAATCAATGCTGACATAGCCATAAACAGCTTTTTTGGCAAGAGCTACGAAAATGTTACCGGGACCGGTGATCTTGTCGACCTTAGGTACCGACTGGGTTCCGAAAGCCATGGCTGCGATAGCCTGGGCACCGCCGACCTTATAGATGGTATCCACACCTGCAATATCAGCGGCTACCAGAGTTCCGGGATTGACCTTACCGTCTTTTCCGGGAGGGGTGGTCATAATGATCTCATCCACACCGGCTACCTTGGCGGGGATCACATTCATCAGTACGCTGGAAGGGTAAGCGGCTTTACCGCCGGGGACATAGACACCGGCTCTTTCGATGGCGGTGATCTTCATGCCTAAGATCGTACCGTCGGGCTTGGCATCGAACCAGCTGTTACGAAGCTGCTTCTGGTGAAAAGCGCGGATGTTTTCCGCAGACTGTCTGATCACATCGATCAGATTCTCATCCATCTGTGCATAGGCTTCGGCGATCTCTTCCTTTGTGACACGGATATTCTCTGCGCTTAAAGCGAACTTATCAAACTGTAAGGTATAATCGAACAATGCCTTGTCACCCTCGGCACGGACTTTTTCGATGATCTGGTTTACAGTGCTCTCATACTGGGAATAATTGTTCGGACTTCTCTTTAAAAGGTCGTTCAAAATACTCTGCTTTGATTCTTTATCCAATGCTACGATTCTCATGACGGTACTCTCCTTTAAATACTTTTTATGACGATGCTTATCGTCTCGGTCAGGCCTGTATTTTTAACTGCTCCCGGATCGCACCCACCAGCTTGCGGATACGGTCGGCTTCCATCTGCATACTCACCGGATTGACGATCATACGGGCGGACAGAGGACATACCTCTTCCAGAACCTCCAGCCCGTTTTCCCTTAAGGTGGAACCGGTCTCAACGATATCCACAATGACGTCGGACAACTCTACCAGCGGCCCTAATTCTACAGAACCGTTTAATTTGATGATATCTACGGTCTGATGCTTTTTATTATAGAAATACTCTCGGGCGATATTGGGGTATTTGCTGGCTACCCGGATCCGCTCATGGTGTTTCAACAACTCTCTGGCGGAAGCAGGACCGCAGACACACATCTGGCATTTGCCGAAGCCAAGGTCCAGCACTTCGTAAACATTCCGGTTTTCTTCCAGAATGGTGTCCTTGCCGACCACGCCGATATCAGCAGCACCATACTCTACATAGGTGGGAACGTCGGGCCCCTTTGCCAAGAAAAAGCGTAATTTGTATTCTTCATTGACGAAGATCAGCTTTCTGGTATCTTTATCCTTCATTTCTTCACAGGTAATGCCGATCTGTTCGAAAAGCTCCAGTGTCTTTTTGGCAAGTCTGCCCTTTCCCAGAGCAAACGTAAGATATCTTTCTTCACTCATTACTGATCTGCCTCCTCGTTCTCTGTGATCTCGGGGGAAAGCACGGTGGGAATCCCTTCTTTCCTCAGGGTTATGACTTCGGAAAGCTTCGCCAGATAATCTGCCTCGTCTCCTGCCCGGTAATACACGGTTTTGCCGGAAGCGGGAATATCGATATTCACTTTCTGGCGGGATAATGCTTCCAACAGGTCGTCAATGACGATGACGAAACCGATAGCTGCGGCATTCTTGCCGAATTTCCGAAGCAGATTGTCGTAACGGCCACCCTTTACCACGGCATCACCGATACCGTAGGTGTAAGCCTTGAAGACAACGCCGGTATAATACTGATATTTGCTGAGCATTCCGAGATCAAAGGAAATGTATTCCGCCACACCGTACTGCTCTAAGCGCTCTTTTAACTTTTCCAGTCTTGCAATCGCCTGTAAGGATCTTTCATTTTTAACCAGTGCTTTGGCAGCCTCCAGAGACTCTATATTTTCGAACATATCCGCCAGCTTTAACAGAATGCTGTGATAAGGCTCGGGGATCTGCTTCTGCTCCAGTAATTCCTGGGCAGCGAAAAAGTTCTTGCCGGAGATACAGGAACGAAGTTCCTTTTCCGTATCCTCATCCAGACCGGCTTCCTCACAGAGGCCGCGGAAATAATCCACCTCACCGATAGTCACCTGGAATCTGGTCAGTCCTGCGCTTTTCAGAGCTTCGATCACCATACTGATCACTTCGGCATCCGCCTCTACGGAAGGATCTCCGATGAGTTCTGCACCCATCTGGGTCACCTCTTTTAATTTACCCTGCAGATTGGAAGTGTTTGTAAACGTATTGCCGTTGTAACTGAAACGAAGCGGCACCTTTTCCTCCATAAAATACTTCGCTGCGCAGCGGGCGATGGACGGCGTAAAGTCTGGCCGCAGCACCAGCGTATTACCCTCTTTATCAAAGAACTTATACAGCTCCTTACTGGGAGTGGTTCCGATCTCCTTGGAGAAAACATCGAAAAACTCAATGGAAGGGGTCTGGATATCTTCGTAACCGAAACAATGGATCGCCTGCTGCAGTTTCTGTTCTATAGCCAGCTTCTTTGCATATTCTTTGCCGTAAATGTCCCGGACGCCCTCCGGCGTATGTAAAAGTCTGTTGTTCATAAGCGTTCCTCAATTCATGCACTTTAATATATTAACGTGCTACCATATTATCATAGTAGCATGTGAAACTATTTGTAGTATACTAGGAGACCTCTCCGCTGTCAAGAAATTATTATTTATTATTCCTCCCGGTCTTCCAGATCCTTTTTCAGAATATCCAGATAGGGAACCAGGATTCCCTGATGCTTCGGGATAATATATTCCGGGTTCAGTTCCTCGAAACGGAAGCTTTTCCGGCCGCCCTCCTGTGCCCTGTCCCAGAAAAAGCGGAGCATTTCATAGGGAAGGTAATATAACAGATCCTTATGGCTGTAAAATATCAGGAAAAAGGCGATACCCCCCTGTTTCTCGAACTGATGCATGAACTCCACCTGATGGGGATGGATATTTTGCAGGGAAAAGGTGTCCACCGCACATTCCTTGGCATCAAAGCAGACCGGAATGCCCTGTACGACACCGATATAGTCTACGGTACTCTTCTGTTCGAAAAAGGCCAGGGTGATCTGGCGGCTCTCCTTATCCATTTTGACCGGGGTAATGGGGGTGGGGATCTTCTGAATCAGGGCCAGACCGGCCTCGGCATATTTTTCATTGGTGCGGTTGACCATATCCTCCAGAGTAGATCCACGAAGCCCTCTGGTATTCCATGTTGCCATTGTTCTTAGTTTTCCTTTCTAGCAGGCGGAATCCGGTGTCAGATTCAGAGCCTGTAAGATCTCTGCAAATTTATGGGGAAGCGGTGCGTCAAAAGTCTGACCGCTCACCTTTGCAAGAGGTCCTTCCGCTTCTTCCGGGAAACACACTCTTCCGGCATGCAGAAGCTGGTGGTGCAGAGAGTATTCCGATTGCATCCTGCGATTTAATTTGCTGTCTCCGTACTTGGTGTCACCAAGTAACGGATGTCCGGTGCTGGCCAGATGGGCGCGGATCTGGTGGGTTTTGCCGGTGACCAGTTCTACGGTCAGCAGGGTATATTCCCCAGCCACCGCACTGGGAGTGTAGATTGTTTTTATAAAGGAAGCATCTTCCGGAGCCTCCGCCATATCTGGAAATACCTGTACCGTATTGGTGCGTTCGTCCTTGTACAGATAGCCTTCCAGGGTGCTTTCCTGTAAAATCTTGCCCTTACAGACGGTCTGATAATATTTCTTTACGGAACGATTCTTGATGATCCGGCTGAGTGCCTGGGAACCGGCCAGCGTCTTTCCGCACAATACGATACCGCTGGTATTGCGGTCGAGGCGGTTGCAGACCGATGGATGGAAGGTGGCAAGATCGGTTTCTTTTATGGCATCGGCAGCCAGCAGGTGGCCAATCAGCCATTCGTTCAGGGAAAAATCTTCCGGTTTGGCTTTCTGGGTCAGAACTCCGGCAGGTTTATTCAGCAACAGGATATTTTCATCCTCATAAAGAACGCTGATATCTTTTAAGGAACGGTAAGCCTTACGGTAATCGGAAGTATCTTCCGCTGCCCCGGCACCGGACAGAGAGGCATAAGTTTCCTCAGAGAAAAAGCATTTTACCTCGTCTCCTTGGGCAAGGATTTCTTTACCTTCAGCCTTTTTCCCGTTCAACGTAATATTTTTCTTGCGAAGCATCTTATATAAAAATCCGGTGCCTGCATTAGGTAACGCTTTTTTTAAAAATTTGTCCAGACGTTGTCCCGCCTGATTTTTGCCAATGGTAAGCAACTGCATAGGACACCCTCCTTTTGAGAAGTAAGTTATAGAGATACGCTCTTTAAGGTCTGGCAGATCCCGGCAGACAGTTCCGGCTGTGAGGAAAGCTCCTTTAACTGATCACATCTTGCCAGATACTTGTCCAGATCGTTAAATATTTTCACAGAGACTTCTCTGTAATTGTCTTTTTTCAGAATGTCCTGAATGTGCTTGTAAAAAGCCTGTTCCACAAATTTCGGATCCGTGGTGTAGCCACAGACCGTATTACCGCAGACTGTCAGATGATAGATAACATAATTCTTCTCATAGGAAGTAAATACCATATCGTAGAGAGTGGTAAGGCCTTCTGTATGTGCCGCGATTTTTGCAGCTACCTGCTCGTCACAGCCCCGGTAGCGCAGGAACATGAACATTTCTACCAGACTCTTGCAGGCCGGAAGACATCCCAGTACCGCCACGATGGTCAGGAGATTCTCACGGCTTCCGGTGCTGACCCATCCGGCGATAAACAAAGACAGAGAGATGGCAAAATAAAGCACGGTTCTTAAAATCTCATAAATTTTCTGTGTGCGGAGATACCCGCGGGTTCCTCTATAGGCATCAGTGGTAAACATTCTTTTGAATTGCATGAAAAATAACTCCTTTATTTATGATTTCTTTCCAGAGCCAGACAAGACTTTGATCTCTTCTTCCGTCAATGCCCGGTATTCCCCTCTTTGCAGGGAAAGATCCAGGGACAGGGGGCCGAAGCTTACCCGCTCCAGTGTAAGTACCTGATTATCAACCGCCTGCAACATCCGTTTTACCTGATGAAACCGGCCTTCATGAATGGTCAATAACAGATCACCGTTTTCTGTGAGTCTGGCTTTGGACGGGGCTGTCGGTTTCTCATCACCGATGTCAAGCCCGTTTTCCAACCGGTGGATATCTTCTGCGGAAAGCGGCTTTTCCGGCTTTACCAGATAGGTCTTATCCACATGTTTTTTCGGTGACAACAGATCATGGGCCAGAGCACCGTCATTGGTAAGGAGCAGCAATCCCGTGGTATCCTTGTCCAGCCGCCCTACCGGGAACAGATCCTTTTGTTCCGGGACAGTAAGGAGACTTACCACGGTTGGGGCTGTATTATCGTTGGTGGCAGAGACAACCCCCTCCGGCTTATTTAACATATAATAGACATATTTCCTATAATGGATCGTCTGTCCCTGACAGACCACCGTATCGGTCTCGTTATTGACTTTTGTCTCCGGCTTTTTGATTATCTGGTCGTTTACTGTCACCTGACCTTTTTTGATGTACTCTTTCACCTGACTTCGAGTGCCAATATTGTTATCGCATAAAAATTTATCCAACCGCATGGGCTTTGATCTCTTTCTTAGACTTAATTTTTCTTCATCGGCATATAGTATACAAACCTTTCAAGGCAGACAGCCATGAAAAAAATATTCGGAATCTGTTTCTTTGTTCTAATGACCGGCTGTATTCTGACTCATTCTTCCCTGAGCCTTGCCTATGCTGCCCTGGGATTAAGTCTTTGGTACGAAAAAATGGTGCCGGTGCTTCTGCCGTTTATGATCCTGTCCGGCACTTTGATCCGTATGGGCATGACGGACAGCCTGATCCGTCCGGTAAGACCTTTGTTCGGAAGAATCTTTCGCCTGCCAGGACCGGGAATCTATGTGATCCTGGTGGGCTTTTTGTGCGGATTTCCCATGGGTGCCCGGACGATTGCGGATTTACGGAACCGACAGGAACTTTCTTCGGAGGAAGGACAATATCTGCTGGCCTTCTGCAACAATCTGGGACCGGTATATTTTCTGGGTTTTGTACTGCCACTACTGCATAGGAAGCTGGTGCTCCCCTATGTATTTGGTATGTATGGCATTCCATTGCTATATGGTATTTCTCTGCGTTATAGCGTATACAGAAATCGGATTCCAGAGAAAACAGACCAAGCTTTCGGAAGAGACAACGCAGCGAAGCTTTCAGAACAGACCGATCCGGCTTGCCTTCCTGCCATATCTCTGCCGGATGCCCTGGATGATGCCATTACAGCAGCAGGAAGAAGCATCTTACAGCTGGGAGGCTACATGATTTTTTTCAATCTGCTGAACCTTCTGCCAAGGCTTCTGGTTTCCGACAGCTTCCGCTATGCACCGCTTTTGGAGATCAGTGGGGGCCTGAAGCTGCTGGGAGACAGATTCCCTTTGTATACGTTATTGCTTTTGCCCTTTGGCGGCTTAAGCTGTATCGCCCAGACCGGAAGCTGTATCCGCAATACCGGGCTTTCTCTCAAGTCCTACATCCTTCATAAAATGGTACTGACAGTGCTTACTGCAGCTTATTATCTGGGATGGTTTCTGTTGTCTCCGGATACTTTTCTGCTTTGATTTTTCCGTCTTCGTTTTCTGTGTCTGCCCTGTTGGATCTGGTATAGCAAAAAGACCAGCAACAACAGCACTACCAGAATCCCACAGATCACCAGAAAAACACCGAAATTCACTTCCGGACTTTTTTCGGAAGGCACCGGAGTATTTCCGGCGGCATCGGCCATGGTGATCACGGAACTGCCAGCTTCTGTGATCTGTTCCTCTGCAGCCCGGGAAGCTTCCGCTGCCTCCTGTGCCGCAAGACTTTCCTGTAATGCCTCTTCGGCAGCTTTTTCCTGATCAATAAAAGGCTGTGCAAAGGTGACAGGATCACTCTCTGTGAACAGATCCGCCTGATTGTAACCGCGGACGGTGATCACCGGCTGTTCCCCCTTTGTGAAGGTCACGGAAAATGTGAAGGTATCGGGATAGGTCCCGGCCATAATATCCAGTCCCGGCCAGGGAAGCAGTTCGGTATAAGTCCTGCCTCCATCGGTACTGTAATCGTAATACATCATGGGGCAGTCATAGTCGGCTGCCGTCACTTCCAGAGAGACTTCTCCGGTCTCATAGTCTGCATTCTGCAAAGTCAGCTGGCAGATATCCGGTTCGGTCTTGTCCCGCACAGTGGCAGGCAGAATGGATTGCAGCGAGACTTCCGGAAGAGCGTCTGCCTCTCCACTGTAGTCCACACCAAGACTTGCACTGGATAATCCGAAATATTTTGCAACAGACAAAGCATCCTCCCTGCCGAATTTCTTCCAGTCCTCTTCTGTCTGGCAGTAAGGAGTGTCTCTGCTCTCATCCACATGACAATGCTCGATGATGGCGGAGGGAATGGATCTGGAGGTACTTTCTCTTATAATTCCGTAATAGTCATCACCGTTATCTTTCAGTTTCGTCTTGACTCCCCGTAGAAACAGTCCCATGTCCTGCATCTGCTGCATCTGTTCCCAGCCGAACTGATAACCGTAAGCGTTGTAAGGCTGTACGGAAGAGATCCAGACTTCGGATCCGAACAGATCATGATCCATGGAAGCGTTGTAATGAATACTGAACAGGAAATCCGCATTCCGGTCTGCAGCAAATTGTGCCCGGTCTGCCAGAGACATGGTCACATCATCCGTATGAGTCAGATAGACATCCACATTATCGTATTTTGTCAGTTCCTCGTACATGGCCAGCGCGGTCACCATGGTCATTTTTTTCTCCTGTGCAGGGCCTTCCAGCGTTCCCTCGTTATCACCGCCGTGTCCGGGATCAATGACAATGACGACCCTTTCTCCGGTCTCCTGCGCTCTGGGAGCCGCCTGTGCAGGCAGGGAATTTCCATAAAAACAGGCTGCCGCAAGACTGACCGCACAGATCATTGTCCTGATTAACAGCCCTTTTTGCTTTTTCCATACTTTCATTTATCGTATTCCTTTATTTTTAAAAAACCAGCTTTCAGCAGAAAACTGGTTTTTCGTACTCGTTGTTTGGACATGCTTTACATAACGTCCAGATTGTCTTCGGCATCCGCAGCAGTATCTACGTCATCAAGATCCTCATCTACGGGGTGCAGCTCACTGCGGTTGGACTGGATAATGTCACGATACTGGTTCAGATTGCCGATCAGAGCATCGTAATTGGCGCTGGCCTGCTGTGTGGAGGAAGAAATAATATTCTCCAGATGTGCCAGCATATCATCCATGTACTGCATGGCAGCGGATTTGACATTGTTGGCCTCAATAGTGGCATTGTCCAGAATCTCCTGGGCCTGCTTACTGGCCATGGTAACGACCTCGTTGGCCTGGGCGTAAGCCTGCTGCATGATCTCATGCTCATTGATCAGCTCGTTGGTATGCACGGTAGCCTCGTTGATCAATGCTTCTGCCTTGGCTTTGGCATCGTTTAGGATGGCTTCTTTGTTGCTGATGATCTTCTGGTAGCGCTTGATCTCATCCGGGGTCTTCATACGCAGTTCCCGCAGTAACTCATCAATCTCATCCTTATTCACGATGATTTCGGTACTGGACATGAACTTCGGCTTGCAACCCTCGATGTATTCTTCTATTTCATCAATTAACTGTTCGATTCTGCTGCTCATGAAACTCTCCTTATTTACACATCACTATGCTCTGAAAGCTTTTTCTCGCGATATTTGTCGTAGATCAGTTTCGCCACAAAATCCGGAACACAAGGGGTGATATCTCCATCAAAACTTGCAATCTGCTTGATGGCGGAAGAACTGAGGTAGGCATATTCCAGACTGGTGGTCAAAAATACCGTATCAATTTTGCCATGGGACAACATCCGGTTGGTCTGTGCCATCTGCAGTTCATATTCAAAATCCGTAATGGCGCGTAAGCCCCTTACGATAACATGCAGATCTTTTTCCCTGGCATAATCCACTAAAAGCCCACTGAAACTGTCAATCTGCACATTAGGCAGATCTTTTGTGGCTTCTTCTAGTATCTTAACACGTTCCTCTACAGAAAACAACGGTGTCTTTTCTTTATTGTTCAAAATGCTGACGATCAGAACATCAAATATTTCGGATGCCCGCCTTATGATATCCATATGTCCGTTGGTGACGGGATCAAAGCTTCCGGTGTAAACAGCTCTTTTCATAAAAATCATGCCTTTCAGTGTTACTTCTTGCGAAGGAACACATGCTTGTTGGTTTTGTATTTTTTCTCACGGATCACTTCAAACCCTAAGTCTTCCGCATAGGAGAAATCGGTATGCAGAGAGGCTTCTACCAGGATCAGAGTCTCTTCGGAGACATATTTGGCATAGCGCAGCTGCTCTAAGACTCTGCGCTCCTGCTCCTGATCGTAGGGTGGATCCATGAAGATCACATCCACGTGCTTTTCATAGATGCCCGTCAGTCCTGCGCAGGCATCCTGTTTTAATACTATAGCACGGTCTTTCATTTTCGTAAATGCCAGATTGTCCTCGATACATGCCAGGGCTTTCGGCGCATTTTCAATAAAATAGGCTTTTCTGGCACCGCGGCTTAAGGCTTCGATGCCGATGCCGCCACTGCCACTGAAAATATCTACAAATACACAATCGGGAATATAGGTCTGCAACATATTAAAAAGGGTTTCCTTGATCCGGTCGGTAGTGGGTCTGGTATCCATTCCTTCCGGAGTCTTAAGGGGCAGACTTCTTGCAGTTCCCGCAATGACTCTCATATGATTACTCTCCGTTTTCTCTATAAATGTTGTATGAATGATTCTGTTTAAAAAGTTACACTCTCACTTTGGTGCCCTTGCTGTCACGTTTGCCGAGTTTCAGATTATTCAGGATGAGCTCCTTGCCCTTATATTCAATGGTGGTCTCTACGGCATTCTTCGTATAATATACATTTTCCACCTGATCACCGTCGCCCAGTTTCATACCGCGGACGCCGATGGCACCTTTCTTTTTCTCGGGGATCTCATCGATGGAGAAGCGCAGGAAAAATCCTCCCCTGGTCTGCAATACGATGTTCCGCTGGTCAGTCAGGACAGCAACGTTTACAACGCAGTCACCCTCCGCCAGCTTCGTAGCGGCAACGGTACGTTTGGTCACATCGAATTCCCCGCCGTCTACCACTTTTAACATGGACTGGGCGGTGGCGAAGATTACCCGGCACAGATTCAGCTCCTTCTGGCTGGTGATGTATATGATCTCCTCGTTCTTCTGACTGAAGTTACTTACATTGTCAATGGGTGTGCCCTTATCACGGAACTTGCCGTAAGGCAGATCCAGCACCTTGATGGTATGCATCTGTCCGGTGCTGGTGAACAGGCAGATCCTTCCGGTATTTTTACAGGTGAAGACGTATTTATTTTCTGCATCTGCAGCTTCTTTATTCCGCTCGTAGGTGGAGACATCCACAGTCTTGGCATAGCCGAATCGATCCATGAGAAATACCACATCCATCTCTTCCAGTTCTTTTTCCTTGTAGACCGCTTCCTGTCCGTTCTCGATGACAGTTTTGCGGGGATGGCTGTATTCCTTCTTGAATCCGTCCAGTTCATTCATGATGACCTGGGCCATGGAATCTCTGCGGTCCAGAATATCCTCATAGCGATAGATGTTTGCCATGGTCTCTTCGTGTTCGTTGATCAGTGCTTCCAGTTCCAGACCGATCAACTTATACAGACGCATCTCTAAGATGGCATTGGCCTGTTTCTCGGTGAACATCAGCTGGGCTGCCATGATCCTGGATTCCTTGGACTTGAACTTGATGCCATCGACCTTACCCTCTACGAGACAGGCTTTTGCCATGGCACGATCCTTGGATCCGCGTAAAATTTCAATGACCAGATCGATCACATTGCAGGCCTTGATCAGACCTTCCTGAATCTCCTTGCGCTCCTGCTCTTTGGCCAATAGATTGGTATATTTTCTGGTAGCCACTTCAAACTGGAAGTCAACATTGGCCTTGATGATCTGCTTTAAGCCCATAGTCTCTGGTCTGCCGTTTGCGATAGCCAGCATATTGACACCGAAGGTATCCTCCAGACGAGTCTTTTTATAGAGCATATTTACAAAGTTCTCGGGATTGGCATCCTTACGAAGTTCGATGACGATACGGATGCCTTCCTTGGAAGATTGGTTGGAAATATCCACAATATCCTGTGTCTTCTTCGTCTCGGAAAGAGCGGCCACGTCGGATAAAAACTTTGCAATATTGGCACCGATCATGGTATAGGGGATCTCGGTGATTACTACATTGGTCTTCCCAGCTTTTCCCTTCTGGAATTCCACTTTGCCCCGCAGCTTGATCTTGCCGGTTCCGGTCTCATAGATGTCTTCCAGTTCATCCTTATTGATAACGATGCCGCCGGTGGGAAAATCCGGCCCCTTCAGGTAACGCATCAGTTCTTTTGTTGTGATCTCATTATTGAGCATATAAGCCTTTACGGCATCAATGACTTCCCCGAGATTATGAGGGGGAATGCTGGTGGCCATGCCTACGGCGATCCCTTCGGAACCATTAACCAACAGGTTCGGAATCTTTACCGGCAGTACGGATGGCTCTTTTTCCGTCTCATCGAAGTTCGGAACAAAGTCTACCACATCCTTGTCCAGATCTGCCAAAAAAGCTTCCTGCGTCACCTTCTGAAGTCTTGCCTCGGTATAACGCATGGCTGCGGCACCATCTCCTTCAATGTTGCCGAAGTTACCATGGCCGTCGATCAGGGGCATGCCCTTTTTGAAATCCTGGCTCATGACTACCAGTGCCTCATAGATGGAACTGTCGCCGTGGGGGTGATATTTACCCATGGTATCACCTACGATACGGGCACTTTTACGGTAGGGGCGGTCGTAACGGATCCCCAGTTCGTGCATATCGTAGAGAGTTCTGCGCTGTACCGGTTTCAGACCGTCTCTGACATCCGGCAAAGCTCTGGCGATAATAACGCTCATGGCATAGTCGATGAACGATTTCTGCATCTCCTCGGAGTATTCTGTTTTTATGATTCTGCTGTCGTCCATTTCTGGTCCTCGCCTTTCTGACATTACATTTCAGGATCTTACGATACTAGATGTCTAATTCCGCATCTGTAGCGTGATCATAAATAAAGGCTTTTCTGGGCGGTACATCTGTTCCCATGAGAAGCTCGGTCATCTCGGAAGCCATGCGGGCATCCTCGATCTCTACTAATTTCAACAATCTGCGTTCCGGATCCAGTGTGGTCTCCCACAGCTGTTCGGCATCCATCTCACCCAGACCCTTGTATCGCTGTAAGGTAAAGGGACCCTTGTGGGTCTTGCGGTATTTTTCCAGTGCCTTATCATCATACAGATATTTTTCTTCTCCCTTGGAGGGCATGGCCTTATATAAGGGAGGCATTGCTATGTATACGTGGCCTTCGAAGATCAGATCCGGCATGAAACGATAGAATAAGGTCAGCAGCAACGTGGAAATATGTGCGCCATCCACATCGGCATCCGCCATGATAATGATCTTGTCATAGCGCAGCTTACTAATATCGAAATCGTTGCCATAGCCCTCGGAAAATCCGCAGCCGAAAGCGTTGATCATGGTCTTGATTTCGGCGTTGGCCAGTACTTTGTCAATGCTGGCTTTCTCTACGTTCAGGATTTTACCGCGGATCGGAAGGATGGCCTGATACATACGGTTTCTGGCAGTCTTGGCACTGCCGCCCGCAGAGTCACCCTCTACGATGAAAATCTCACATTTGGAAGGATCTCTGGACTCGCAGTTCGCCAGTTTTCCATTGGAATCAAAGGAGAATTTCTGCTTGGTCAGCATATTGGTCTTCGCTTTTTCTTCGGTTTTACGGATCTTGGCCGCCTTTTCCGCACAGCCAATGATGCTCTTTAAAGTCTCCAGATTGCGGTCAAAAAATCTTACGATCTCTTCACCTGTCACCTTAGCCACAGCCTTGGCAGCATCCTGATTATCTAACTTTGTCTTGGTCTGTCCTTCAAAACGGGGATCCGGATGCTTGATGGATACCACGGCGGTCATTCCGTTCCGGACATCGGCACCGGTAAAGTTTGCATCCTTTTCCTTCAGAATATTTAATTCTCTGGCGTAAGTATTAATAACATTTGTGAACTGGGTCTTGAAACCAGTAAGGTGGGTACCGCCCTCGGAGTTATAAATGTTATTACAGAAGCCCAGTACATTCTCGTGGAATTCATTCACATACTGGAAGGCCACTTCCACGGAGATGCCTTCGCTCTCACCGGAAAAGAAAATGACATCATGGACGGTCTCTTTGGAACGGTTCATGTCTTTTATGAAGCCAATGATGCCTTCCGGTTCATGGTAGGTAACCTTCTCCGGTTCTTCTTTTCTCTTATCTTCAAAAATGATCGTAAGCTTCGGATTCAGATAAGCGGTCTCATGCAGACGACTCTTTACTTCATCTTCCTTGAAACGGGTCTTGTCAAAGATGGTGTCATCCGGCAGAAAGTTGATAGTCGTACCGGTCTCTCTGGTCTTGCCCACTACGGGAAGCAGACCGTCCACCAGATCCATCACGGGGATACCTCTTTCATAACGGTCCTCATAGATGCAGCCACCACTCTTGACTCTTACAGTCAACTTTGTGGAAAGGGCATTTACCACAGAGGAACCTACGCCGTGCAGACCACCGCTGGTCTTGTAGGCGGAATTATCGAATTTACCGCCGGCATGAAGAGTCGTGAATACCAGGCGCTCCGCACTGATTCCTTTTTCGTGCATTCCCACGGGAATACCACGTCCGTTGTCTTCTACCGTGGCGGAGCCATCCGCTTCTAATGTTACTTTTATCGTATCACAGTATCCTGCCAGATGCTCGTCCACAGAGTTATCTACAATCTCATAGATTAAGTGATTCAGGCCCTTGGTGGAGACACTGCCGATATACATTCCGGGTCTCTTTCTTACCGCTTCTAAGCCTTCCAGGACGGTAATACTTGAGGCATCATAATTATTGTCTTTTGCCATGAAATGGAACTCCTTATCAACACATGATTGTCTTTAGTATAGCATAGATTTTGTGTTTGGAAAAGAAAAAAATACAAGGGATAGCATAGCACCCTGCCAGAAATAAAAAACCACCAGTTCCCTGATTCTGAACTGGTGGTCAAAATTATCTGTTAGGAAATTCTTAAATTACACAGTGATCTTCTTACAGCAAGCCAGTGCCAAGGCACCGGGTCCGATGTGGCAGGCAACGCTTAAGGACAGAGGATCGATATGAATATCATAGCCGGGGAATTCCGCCTCTACTTCAGTGCGGAACTGCTCTGCTGCGGCCCTGTCGTGGGTATAGGCAATCTGCAGCCAGATATGCTTGTCCTCCGTCATGCCGCCAAAACGCTCGTTGATGTCCTTTTTAATAGCATTGATCATCATGGTTTTGCCCTGTGAGGTGGTTCTTGCCTTTGCAAAGGCATCCAGCTTTTCACCCTGAATGGTCAGCACCGGTTTCAGGCGAAGCATGGTACCGATGGCTGCGGCCGCCGGAGTGATCCGTCCGCCTTTTTTCAGATAATACAAGGTGTCCAGCATAATATAGATACTGCTGTTGAATTTATCATTTTCCAGGAATTCTTTGATCTGGGCCGCGTCTTTACCGGCTGCTGCAAGCTGCAGGGCATCCAACGCAGACTGACGCTGGGTTACGGAGATCCGCTGGTTGTTCACGACCTGAACTCTGCCATCATAATCTGCCGCAAAGGCCATGGCACTCTGACAGGAACCGGACAGACCGCTGCTCATAGGAATGTGTACGATCTCGTCATATTCCTGTAAAAGCTTGTCCCACAGGCTCATGACACTGTCAGGAGACGGCTGGCTGGTGGCAATATTGGCACCGGATTTCAGCTTTTCATAGAACTGCTCCTGTGTCAGGTCAATATCTTCATAGTATGTGACTTCATCGATCATAAAAGGCATGGGCAGAACATGGATTCCGCGACGGGCTCCTTCTGCCTGTGTAATTCCGCTGTTACTGTCGGTTACAATTGCGATTTTTGACATTCTGGTATCTAAACCTTCCCTTTGCATAAATTAACATAAATTATCTGATCCTAAGTATAAAACTTTGAACATAAAAATAATTTTACTGTCAGATGGTCCGAAAGTCAACAACATTTACTGCGGTATGTTCTTTGAAATAGTTCACCAATGCTCGGCTGTCGTCATCTGTCAGCTCCGGATCGGATACAAGCAACTGTTCCACGGCATCTGAAGCCTCTTTTAAAATATTTGCATCTGTATATATATCACCCAGTACAAATGCAAATTCACCGCTCTGCCGGATGCCGAAGATATCTCCCGGACCTCGCAGTTTCAGATCCTCGGAAGCAATATGGAAACCGTCGTTGGAATGGTTCAGGATCTGTAATCGTTCCATGGTCTCTTTGGCTTCGGAAGTGCTGATAAAAATGCAATAGCTTTGGAATTCCCCACGTCCCACACGCCCACGCAGCTGATGCAGCTGTGCCAGACCGAAACGCTCCGCATTCTCCACCATCATCACTGTGGCATTGGGAACATTGATGCCTACTTCAATTACCGTGGTGGAGACTAAGACATCGATCTCCTTAGCAGCGAACTCTTCCATAATACGGTTCTTATCTGCCGGACGCATTTTCCCATGAAGATAAGCCACCTGTACGGAAGGAGGCAGAACTGCCCGGAGCTTCTCTGTATAATCCACTACATTCTCCAGGTCTTCCGATTCCCCTTCTTCCACCATAGGACAGATGACATAAGCCTGTCTGCCGGCAGCCACCTCTTTTGCGATAAATTCATAAGCCTTAGGTCGATAGGAAGTCCCTACAACACAGTTTTTGATCGGCAGACGATTCGCAGGAAGTTCATCAATGACAGAGACCTTCAGATCCCCATATAGAATAATGGCCAATGTCCTGGGAATCGGCGTAGCACTCATAACTAACACATGAGGCTCACTCCCTTTGGCGGCTAATGTCTCCCTCTGCCTTACACCAAAGCGGTGCTGTTCATCCGTTACTACCAGCGCAAGGGAAGAATATTCCACTTTTTCCTGGATCAGCGCATGGGTTCCGATGATCAGGTTAGCCTCTCCGGAAGCAATTTTTGCATAAGCCTCCCGTTTCTCCTTCGCCGTCATAGAGCCTGTCAGAAGCACCGGACGGAAAGCAATTCCATATTTTTCTATATAGCCTGAAATGGTCTCAAAATGTTGGACTGCCAGTACTTCAGTAGGGGCCATCATTGCTCCCTGATAACCATTAGCCGCACACATGAGAAGTGCCAGCACTGCCAGGATTGTCTTACCGGAGCCGACATCTCCCTGAATCAGACGGTTCATGGCATAAGGACTTCCCATATCCTCCCTGAGCTCACCCCAGACTTTTTTTTGGGCTTTTGTCAGCGGGAACGGCAGTTGCTCCAGAAATCTTACGGTATCCGCGGTCTCATACATGGGAAAATGATTCTCCGTCTTCGCCGCCAGATCTTTATTTTTCCGAAGAACCAGTAAAAAAGAAAAGAATTCTTCGAATACGATACGGTTCCTTGCTGCCAGCAGTTCCTCCCGGTTTTCCGGGAAGTGCAGTGAATTGACAGCTTCCCTGTGGGAAAGCATGGGTATTTTTTGCAATACGGACTGCGGCAGATATTCTTTTTCCGGGGGATAATATTCCAGTGCCTGGGCTACGGACTTCTGCACCATCTGGTTGGTCAGTCCTTTGGTCAGGGCATATCTGGGCAGAAGCCGACCTGATTTTTTCTGATATTCCTCCCAGGTAAACATTCTGGGCTGCTCCATGATCTTATGAGTGCCCCTCTGCTGTACCAGACCACGGAACAGATAGAATCCGCCGGGTTTTAACACCTTTTTTAAAAATGGCATATTGAAAAAAGTTAGCTGAATGGAATCTCCGTTGTCATCCGTCAGCACAGCGTTCAGGATCGACAGATTCCGGACCTTCTTCACATTGGGAATGGCCGTAATCTGCCCATAGATGGCCTGCACACTGCCGGCAGACACCTCCCGGATGGATACCGGAGCATCGTAAGTCTCATAATCCCTGGGATAATGGCGGATCAGATCGTCTACGGTATAGACATTGATCTTGCCGAACAGAGCCGCCGTCTTTTCTCCCACGCCTTTTATTCTGTTCACAGGTATTGCATCACTCATACCGGTCCCTCTTTTCTATTTAAATGGAAAGTTAGTTAAATACATTGGCAAAATCAACGAACTCCCGGAGCATGCGATACA
>OGRB01000434.1_pt1 | contig 43235 bp, 31 predicted proteins | sample 1553371 | NCBI WGS metagenome assembly OGRB01 (sample SAMEA2580027, study PRJEB22360) | human gut metagenome | reverse complement strand
AAATTTTGCGCTACTCGAACGAAGCGCAGCGAAGTTTGAGTCAAAAAAGTCACACACGTAATACAGTGGTAGGAAACTTTTTTGAAATTTAAAATTCCCATCTGGTCGCAATGATCAGATGGGAATTTTTTTTACATTCCTTTATTTATCCGGATGCTCTGTTTCATCATCAAAAAATGGCGCGATCAAAGCCGAATCAGCATCTTTCTGTCTGCATACAAACCCGATCTCACGCAGCGGAAAAGAAAATCCTACCGGTACTTCCACCAGAGTTCCTTCTTCCAGCTCTTTTTTTACAAAATCACGGATCACACATGCAATCCCAAGACCAATTTCCGCAAACTGGATCAGAAGATCCATAGTTGTTACTTCCAGAATATGACTTAATTCCACATGATGTTCTTTCAGCTGAGTGTTCACGGTCTGACGTGTGATATTGTCCTCATCCAGCATCATGAAAGTTGCTGCCTGGATCAGAGGTTCATCCGGATAGAGCTTTTTCTGATTTTCCAGATACTGCTGTGTACAGACAAAGGTATCCTGGATTTTCAAAAGAGGCTGAAAATAATATCCCCGAAGCTTCTGTGGCCGTCCGATGAGTCCCAGATCGATTTTTTCCTCATCCAGAAGCTGCAGCGTCTGATAAGTAGACTGGCAGGAAATTGTGATACGTACATGAGGAAAACGTGCAATATAGTTTTCCAGGTGGGAGAGCAGTACATATCTGGTAAGAGTAGAACTGGCGCCCAGACGCAGCTTTGGAATGTCCCGGGAACGGTTATGGCGAATGGAATTTTCTCCTTCATCCAGAAGTGAAAGAGCTTCTTTTACTTTTTCAAAAAGAAGCTCACCGTCCGGGGTCAGAGTGACACCCCGGGAACTACGTTTAAAAAGAACGGTATCCAGATTCTGCTCCAGCTTCTGGATCGCCTTGCTGATAGCAGGCTGGCTGATATAAAGGTCCCGGGAACTGTGGGAGATACTGCCGGTACGTGCTACTGTATAAAAAATATGATAAAGAGACAGATTATCCTGCATGTAAAACCTTCCTTTCGAAAAATAGTAAGGTAATAAAGGTAATAAAAAAATCCGAAGTCATCAGACCTCGGAAACCTTAGCTGTTATAATATTTATGATGTTCAATCGGGGCAACAGGATTTGAACCTGCGACCTCACGGCCCCCAGCCGTGCGCGCTACCAAGCTACGCCATACCCCGCAACGCATATAACTATAACATAAACGAATTGTAAATGCAACCATTTTTTGAGGAGAAAGATGGTTGTATGGATGATAATAAAGAGTGTGATCCCTTGATACTTTCATAGGCTTCACACTCTTTACATAATATGATCAGGCTGTCTGTATTGTGTTACCTGGGTCAGGTAAAATACCTCTTCCCTGAAGTACAACGACAAGAGTTTCTGTTGTGTCCTGTAAATTTTTGATATCTTTTCGGATATTCCGTTCTGCAAGCTTAACATCCAGTGAAAGGTCGTCCAGGCGTTTTCTGTTGGTATCACATTTCAGATCGATCATTTCAAGTCTGTTTTCTACCCGGTTGAAGCGGGCATCTATTTCATCAAAACGAACATCCATAGCATCAAGACGAGCGTCGATACCGTCAAAACGAACATCCATAGCATCGAGACGAGCGTCGATACCGTCGAGACGAACATCCATAGCATCGAGACGAGCGTCAATACCGTCGAGACGAGTATCCACTGCATCCAGTCTGGCGTCGATACCATCTAATCGGTTATTTATATTGCCCAGCTGGACATTGATCGGGTTTATCATACCGGCTAATAATTCCAAATCTTTCTGATCTAGCATATGCGCATCCTCCCACAAAAATTGTACCGCATATTTCTCTGTGCGGATATTGTATCATGTTTCGAGTGTGAAGTCTATGAAATTATCAAAGAACAGAATGGACGGGAACAATAAGTTCTCGACTAGTATAATATATATAATAAGAAAAAACAAGATATATTTTTATATCTTTAATAATAATAGAAAATGCAGGCGAACTACCTGAAGAATAAAAAAAGGAGGCCGGGAGTTGTGCTGACTCCCGGCAAAAAGTATGAAAAAGAAAAAGATTGTTTAGCATTTGCTATCTACAGTTAATAATATAGTAAAAAAATGTGTGCATTGTGTGAAAGGAAAATGAAGAGAATGTGAAAACTGCCGCTTAATGTTAGATTAAGCGACAGTAATTTTTTCGGATTATTCTGTTGTTTGATCCAAGATTTTGAACCATATGTAATGATAACATCCGCTTTAATGCTTGTCAAGCGATCTGAAACTGCCATAGCTGTCCAATTATGTCGTTTTTTGTGCCGTTTTATGCAGCTTTTTATATATCAGAGAAAGAAAAATACATATCAATATATAAAGTGGTCATGATAAGTGGTCAGATGTATAGTCCCAGGGACCTGTATTTTGCGGGAAATATTAGGCTTCTTGTTATAAGATTCATGGTCATAAGTGGTCAGCTTTTGTGGTCAGAAAAATGGCGAATTTCCTTATATACAGGTTTTTTCAGGTCCTGTCGCTTAATCTAACATTAAGCGACAAGATAATAATATTGGATAAGTTATATAAATAAATGGAAGGAAGAGAACATGCCGTCCAATATAGGCTACAGCATAACAACCAGAAGACTCCGACTTTGCTGCGGACATCCGGAATGGCTCAGGAAAACCCAGGATTTCTATAATGAAATTGAAAGCTTTTATTATGATCTTCTGCTGGCTCATGAGGAACTGGGAGAACTGGGGAGCCAGAAAACTCTTCGGGCCCTGGAGGTTCTGACTATTATGGGAAGAGACAAGCAGGTTCCCCAGAATCCCCTTCCCTGGGAAAAAGTCCCATTGTATTTCAGGCGGGCTGCGATAAACAGTGCTATAGCCGCAGCAAAGAGTCACATATCCAGGCAAAAGTCCATTCCGGGGAGGAAAGCAGAAAAGCTTCATTCAGCAGTTACCTATTATAAAGGAATGTACAGAGATTTTTCTCATAAGGAGATTACACTGAAGGTATGGACAGGAGAACAATGGAAATGGATGAGATGCAGACTGTATGGCAGAGAATTTCCCGCAGAAGCAGAGCTGATGTCACCCTCAGTAACCTTTGAGAAGAAATATCTCATGCTGCATGTTCCCGTGAAGGAATTTACAGCAGACACTGCAACAGTAAAGCAGCGTATCCAGGAAGGACGGAAGATCTGTGCCATCCAGTTTACAAACGGAGATGTTTTTGCTGTGGGGACAGTATGTGACGGCACAGGGAAGGAAACAGATGTGAAATTCTGGGGCGGCGGAAAAGAATATACGCATCGCTGCGATCAGATCAGGAAGAAAATCGAGAAAGCCCGGAAATCTCTCGGTGGGGAAAAACAGCCCGGAGAAAACAGGAAATACTGGATGCATCTGAAGCATCTGTCGGAGCATTATGCCCATGAGATTAGTTCTCAGATCATAGGCTTCTGCCTGGAAAAGCAGGTTTCGCTGATCGTCCTTCCAAAATACAAAAAAGAATACACAGATTATGTGATGATCGGATCAGGAAACTGGAGCACTATGCATCTAAGCTCCGGAATCAGGAGCAATCTGCCTTATAAAGCATGGAAAAACGGCATTCTGGTTATTGAAACCTATGCAAAAGGGATATCCGAAACCTGCTCTGTCTGCGGTGCGCCAGTTAAGACCGTAAACCGCAAAACAGATGAATATACCTGTGAGAACGGGCACAGAGGAAGCCGAAGCCTGAACAGTGCCAGAAACCTGAGCCATAAATGTATTCTTCAGTTTGGAAAACAAGTGGTATGACCACTGTTTTATAGAGCGAGAGCACAACTCAGCTTCTGCTACAGGCAGATGCTGACAGGTTGAATACCGCCTGTCGTGTCTCCCTTATCATAAGGAAGAGTCGGCCAAGAATTTCCGCCAGAAGCTCCGGCACAGCCGAGACAGCGGATAAGAGTATTCGAAGTTATGTAAAAAAAAGAAAGTATGAGAAAGCAAAGGATAAGGATAGCAATGAACACAGAATACAGGAAACTGAAAAATCTTTTTCTGCGGCAAAGCTGCCAGGATGCATGGGAAGACTATGCACGAAGCATCCGCAAAGTAAATTTTCCCAGATGGGACTATGTGATACTGACCTCATCAAATGAAGAACAGGCCAGATCCTTCCGCAGCCAGATCGCAGACAGATTGGAACAGGGCGTATTGCCGGGATGGACAAAATATTTCGTGCTCCCGGATCCGGAAGGCAAGAGAGTAGGCTCCGGCGGAGCAACTCTGAATGTACTCCGATTTCTTTCGGAGGAAGAAGGACTCCGGGGAGATTTCCATAACAAAAGAATCCTTGTGATCCATTCCGGCGGAGACAGCAAAAGAGTCCCACAGTATTCTGTGTGCGGAAAGCTTTTTTCACCAGTACCAAGAGAACTTCCGGATGGAAGAGGCTCCACATTGTTTGATGAATTTCTCATCAGCATGGCAGGTGTTCCGGCCAGGTTCAAAGAAGGAATGCTGGTACTTTCCGGGGATGTGCTCCTCCTTTTTAATCCTTTACAGATAGATGCCCAGTTCCGCGGAGCTGCGGCGATCTCCATGAAATCTCCGGTAGAAGTGGGAGTCGATCATGGAGTGTTTTTGAATGATGGAAGCGACCATGTAAAAATGTTCCTTCACAAACAGCCGGCAGAAACACTTCGCAGGCTGGGAGCCGTGAATGGACAGGACTGCGTGGATCTTGACACAGGCGCCGTACTTTTGGACGCCGAAATATTGGAAACACTTTTTAGTCTGATCGCTGATGCATCAGGAAAAAAAGCAGATCCGGATAAATACGAAAGTTTTGTAAATGAAAAAGCAAGGGTCAGCTTTTACGGAGATTTTCTGTATCCGCTGGCGGCAGATTCCACCTTTGAACAATATCAGAAAGAAAAACCGGAAGGCGAATTCTGCACAGAGCTTTTTACCTGCAGAGAAAAAATATGGAAGGCATTAAGTCCTTTTCAGATGAAGCTGATCTGTCTTTCTCCTGCAGAATTTATCCATTTCGGAACAACGAGAGAGCTGCGTGCTCTGATGACAGAAGAAGTAACCGATTATGAGTTCCTTGACTGGAAAAAACACGTATTCACCAATGACTTGAATTGCCAGGGAGCTTTGCATACAGCACTGATCGGGCCGGAAGCAGACATCGAGGAAGGAACCTATATTGAAGACACCTGCCTTGAGGGAAGAACCCATGTCGGAAAGGGCGCTGTAGTATCCGGACTTTCCCTGAAGGATGTACATATACCGGCGAACACAGTATTTCACGGTGTGAAGCTGAAGGACGAGATCACAGAACTTTACGGCGGTCAGACAGGACGATGCGTGATCCGTACATATGGAGTCATGGATAATCCGAAGAAAACGCTGGAAGAACGAGGAAGCTTTCTGCGGGGAAACCTGGCAGATTTTCTTTCAGCCAATGGACTGAAGCCGGAAGATATCTGGACCGGCGAAACCCACGCACTCTGGAATGCAAAACTGTATCCGGTCTGCAAAACATTCCAGGAAGCAGCACAGGCAGGAAACCTTCTTGTAAAAATGAGCGAAGGACTTGCTGAACCCCGGCAGATCGAGAGCTGGAAAAAACAGCCGAGACTGAGTCTGGAAGAATCCTTCCAGTATGGAAATACAGAAAATATCCTTTCCTGGAAAAAAGATTTGGAAGCAAGGATCCTGGTGGCAGTATTTCTGGAAGAGCTGAAAAAAGGCGGACATTATATTCCTGCACTTAAGATCTTTGGTGAAAAAGAAATCCAGGAACGACATTACCATCTGCTGATGAAAGAAGCTGAAAAAGCAGATTTTTCACAGAAAATACGGATCCTGTATGCAGTATCACGCTCCATGAAATTCACTAAAAAATGCTTTGACGGAAAAACATACGATGTGCTGGAGCAGGAGTGCTTTTCTCAGATCCAGAAAGAGATCGCATCTCAGACACAGCTGACAGGAAACTGCGGCTATACGATCGCAAAAGAACAGGTAAAGGTAAATCTGCCGGTACGTGTGAACTGGGGCGGTGGCTGGTCAGACACACCGCCATACTGCAACGAACACGGAGGAACTGTTCTTAACTCAGCAATCCTGCTGAGAGGCTGTGAACCCATCGAGGTAGAGATCCGGAAGATACCGGAATTACATATTGAGCTGGCAAGCACAGACACAGGTGCTTACGGAACAGCAGAAAGTGCAGAAGAGATCCAGGATTGCCATAATCCATACGATCCTTTTGTCCTGCACAAGGCAGCCATTATCGCCTGCGGGATCCTTCCGCTGGAGGAAAAGGCCGACCTGAAAAAGGTCCTGGAAAAAATGGGCGGCGGATTTTACCTTTCCACCTGCGTCAAAGGTGTTCCCAAAGGCTCCGGCCTTGGAACAAGCAGTATCCTTGCAGGAGCCTGCGTCAAAGCTTTTGCAGAGTTTCTTGGGGAGAACTGGGATGACAGCCAGATCTATGATACAGTCCTCAACCTGGAGCAGATCATGAGCACAGGCGGCGGCTGGCAGGATCAGGTTGGTGGCCTAACACCCGGAATCAAATTTATCACATCAAGACCCGGAATCCGGCAGCAGCTGAAGGTAGAAAAGGTAGAGATCTCGGAAAAAACGAAACAGGAGCTTCAGGAACGATTTGCTCTGATCTATACAGGCCAGAGGCGCCTTGCCCGAAACCTTCTCAGAGAAGTCGTAGGAAATTACATCGGCGGCCGAAAAGAATCTCTGGAGGCGCTGGATGAGATGCAGAAAGTAGCAGCACTCATGAAATTCGCCCTGGAAAAAGAAGACATCGACGAATTCGCGAGCCTTCTCAACCAGCACTGGGAAATCTCCAAAAAGCTGGATGCCGGCTCAACCAACACCTGCATAGACCAGATCTTCAGTGTATGTGAAGACATGATCGACGGAAAATTCATCTCCGGAGCCGGAGGCGGCGGCTTCCTACAGGTAATACTGAAGAAAGGCGTCACACAGGAGATGCTGCATCAGAGGTTGAGAGAGGTGTTCCAGGATTCCGGGGTGGATGTCTGGAATGTGGAGTTTGTGTGAAGATAAGTTTTGAAAAACTTCATTTCTTAATAAGGAATGAAGTAAATTTGGAGGAATATAGCAGATGAAGAAAGAGAGCGCAGGTAAGAAAAATCTTCTGATTTATGCTCATTACTATATTCCAGATACTGCGTCAACGGGGCAGATCCTCCGTGAACTGGCGGAGGGTATGCTGGATAAATTTAACATCACAGTCATTTGTGTAGTGCCCAGTTATTTAGGGACGATTGAAGATAAATATAAAACAAAGAAATATTATGAAGAAGAAATCAACGGCATAAAAGTGCTGCGGATCCGAGTGCCGGAATTTAGCAAGACCAATAAGAAGAGCCGCGTAAAAAACATCGTTTCTTATTTCTTTGGAGCAATGGGAGCAACCTTTAAGGTTGGAAAGATGGATTATGTGTTCTCAATTTCTCAGCCCCCTATTCTCGGCGGTCTGCTTGGCGTTTGGGGCAAATGGATGAAACACGCCAAGTACATTTATAATATTCAGGATTTCAATCCGGAGCAAGTGCTGGCCGTTGGCTATACCAAGAGCAAGTTCGTCACGGACGTTATGATGTGGTTTGACAAGTTCAGCTGCAAGCGGAGCGACCTTGTGATCACAGTCGGCCGTGATCTGGTGGAAACAGTGGAGAACCGTTTCAAGGGGAAGAAAGTTCCCAAAACCGTCATGATCAACAACTGGATCGATGAGAATGAGATTTATCCGCTGGATGAAAATAATGAGAAGGTTCTGGCGTTCAGGAAGAAGTATGGTCTGGATGGCAAGTTCGTCATTATGTATTCCGGAAATATTGGATTGTACTATGATCTGGAGAAATTGATTGAGGTCGTGGAGCGATTCAAACCAGGCACGAAAACCGCAGATGGCAGAGAAGTTGTGTTTGCATTCGTTGGTGCCGGATCTGTGTTGAAAACACTGGAAGACTATGTGACCGAGCATCGTATGGAGAATGTAGTTTTTATCCCATATCAGGACAAGGCAGACTTGATTTACAGTCTGAATGCTGGAGATGTCCACTGGTGTGTGAATGCGAAAGGTATTAAAGGAGTGAGCTGCCCGTCAAAATATTACGGGTTGGCTTCTGCTGCAAAGCCAGTAATTGGAGTGCTGGAATCTGGATCTGAGATTCGCTGCATTATTGAGGACACAAAGGGTGGCCTGTGTTGCGAGCCGGGCGAGTATGACCAGGTGGAAGAAAACATCCGCTGGTTTATTGAGAATGCTGGAAGTGAAAAGCTGAAGGCCATGGGAGCCAGAAGCCGGGAAAAACTTGAAAAAAATCTGACCAGAAACGTAAGTGTACAGAAGTATGCAGAAGAAATTCTGAAGCTGTAAAGGAGGCGAGAGGGAATGAATAGTAACTGGTTCAAGCTGGTTATGAAGATGACGAAAATTGAATATGGAAAGAACCTCTTGCTGAAAGGCGTACCAATCATTTTCAACAAAGGTGGTGCCAAGCTGAAGAGCGGTGAGAACACCACGATTAAGAGCAGCTTCCTCAGTAATCTGGTTGGACTTTACAGCCGGACAATCATCGTTACCCGTGCACCTGGTGCAGAGATTGAAATCGGAGATAATGTGGGAATTTCAGGTGCTACGATTTACGCCCGCAAGAAGATCACGATTGGTGAGAATACCTGCATTGGTGGTAACTGCAAGATTCTGGATAATGACTTCCATCCTATTGAAACAGAAACCAGAAACAAACTACTCCGGGATGAAAATGGTGGTGACAGTGATCTGGTGCCAAGCAGAGAAATCAAGATCGGTAAGAACTGTTTCATTGGGTGCAACAGTATAATCCTGAAAGGCACAGTGCTGGGGGATGGCTGCGTTGTCGGTGCCGGTGCTGTGGTATGCGGAAAATTCGAAGATAACTGTGTGATTGCTGGTAATCCGGCAAGAGTTATTAAGAGGTTGGAGGGCAATAGCTGATGAAGAAAATATGTTTTATTGCTCAGTTTCCTCCTCCAATGCATGGCTTATCCAAGGCAGTTGAGACTCTTTATAATTCAAATTTGAATTTTGAGATTGATTCGCAAGGGGAGTTTGAATTTGAAAAGGTGGATATTACCAATAACAAGAACTTTATTAAGAATCTCCTGAAGATAAGCCGTAGCAAGGCTGATTTGTTTTATTTTACAATCAGCCAAACGAAAGGCGGAAATCTTCGAGACTTGGTCATTTTTAAGCTATTGGAATTGCAGAACAAGAAATGTTTGATTCATCTCCATGGCGGATATTATCGTCAGTTAGTCGATAACGATATGGCTGGCTGGCAACGCAAAGCAAATTATAAAGCCATCAAGAAACTCTCAGGTGCAATTGTCTTGTCAAAGTCTCTGAAGAAGATTTTTGAAGGGATGATTGATGAAGATAAAATTTTTGTCGTAGAAAACTGTGTTGATGATCAGTATTTGCTCACTGATCAGGAAATAGATGAAAAGTTGAAAGCACTTGAGAACGAAAAAGTTCTTCATGTGCTATGGCTGAGTAACTTTATACGAAGCAAAGGCTATCCGGTGGTTCTTGAGATGGCAAAAGCAGAGAAAGAGCGTGTGGATGCCGGTGGGGAGAAGAGGTTTCATTTTGATTTTGCAGGCAAGTTTTTTGAAGAAAGCGAAAAGGAATACTTTGAAATCTATGTAAATGAAAACCGGCTGGAAGAGTATGTGGCCATTATATACGGAGTTCTTTCTACGATAGTGTTATATCAAGTCAAGAAAGAATGGGACGTTTTTCTCATATTTATGATAATGTGCTACTTGTTCTCTTTTGGACAATGTATACTAGTAGCATTTGGATATGAGTTGGGAGTATTTGCGTTTTCGATGGACAGAGGCTTTTTTTCTAACCAGGAAATATTAAATGCAAGTGTTTTTTGCTTTATTGCTATTGCGTTAACAGGAATTGGCTTTTGCTTTCATAAGGGGGCTATCAAATATGAAAAGCTCTCGGAGAAACCTGTATTGACAGACAATGTATTGTGTAGGGTGGCTTGGGGACTTTTACTCGTATCAGTTGTTCCAACATTCTATGAATTATATAAAGATATAACAACTGTTTTTTTTAATGGATATAGTAATACATTGGGAAATGCAACAGGCATTGATAAGATTTTTACATTACTTTCGGGGTTTTATGCAAGTGCAATTTTGATTTTATACTGCTTTGAAGAAAAAAGAAGAAAAATGGTATACCTCGCTTTAGGTAGTTATGCGCTGTTTCAATTATTGGGTGGAAGTAGAATAGATGTTTTTCGTTTGGCTATAGTCTTTCTTGTTATTAGCAATTTGTATAGAAGAGAAATAAGCAAAAAAAGAGCTATTATGATTTGTATTTTTGGATTAGCGGGTGTCTTTGCGTTTTCGTTTGTGTCAAGTTTTAGAAATTATATCTATCTTGCAAATAATGTACAACTTTTTTTGAAGGAAACAGCGACAGATTTGATAGAAAACAATTTTGTTTTTTCTGCAATTAAAGAAATGGGAAATACACAAGTCATTAATACGCTGGTATATGCTTTGTGCCCGAAAAAAGTGGATTATAGATACGGAATGTCCTTTGTTAGAAGTATATACAGTATTTTGCCAAACTTTTTGAATTTGGATTATATAAGCATCGATGAAGTGTTTTCTCCATATTACACAGTGACAAATGCAGGATGTGGAGCATCATTTATAGCGGAGGGATACTGGAATTTCGGATATTTATCAGTACTTTTTTTTATAGTGTTGGGATATGTTTGGGGAACTCTATCGAATAGTTTCAAGAGACTTTGTAATTCGAAATATGTAAAGCCAGAGAGCTTCTTTGTGATCATATACTTGATGTACTACATGATCTTTCTTGTTAGAAGTGAAAGCATTGAGTTGGGACGTTCTTTTGTGTATTACGCTGTAATTCCAATTCTGATTAGCAAATTACTAAAGACAAAAGCTGTCCGGGGGGGGAAGACAAGCTAAAGAATGGCTTAGGACTAAATGCTGTATTAAATGGAATTAAGCAATGCTGTTCCATTATTTTTCCATTGATTACATTTCCGTATATATCAAGAGTATTAGGAAATGATGGTTATGGAAAATACAGCTTTTCATATTCTGTGACGAATTATTTCATACTGCTGGCAGCCCTTGGAATATATACTTATGCGATTCGGGAAGGTGCAAAAGTACGCGATGACCAAAAAGAAGTAGACAAGTTTTGCTCACAGGTGTTTTCCATTAATGTATGTTCAGGAGCAATTTCATTGCTGTTGCTCAGCATAATGGTATTTTGCCTGCCCAAATTTTCGGGATACAAACCCTATATTTTTATCCAGAGTACAGCAATCATCATGGCTGTAATTGGTACAGACTGGGTAAATGGCATCTTTGAAGATTATTTTTATATTACAGTACGGTACATTGCAGTTCAGTGTGTGTGCCTCATTGCAATGTTTGTTTTCGTAAAGAAGCCAGAGGATATTATTCCATATTGCATCATATCAGTTTTAGCAACTAATGGCGGAAACCTGATTAATGTATTTTATGTCCGTAAGTATGCGAAGATTCGCTTTACGTTTGATATGGACTTGAAAGAGCATCTTGTGCCATTGCTGATCTTATTTGTGAATTCAATTGCTATCTCAATTTATGTCAATTCGGATATTACGATGCTTGGATTTTTTGAATCGGATGCGCAAGTCGGCGTATATAGTTTTGCATCTAAAATATATAACCTGCTTAAACAGCTGATCAATGCGGTGATTGTTGTATCAGTTCCAAGAATTGCGTACATCATTAAAAATAAGCCTTTAGAGTATAAGACGTTTCTAAATCGGATCTTCTCTGCGTTGAATATTGTATTACTTCCACTCGTAGTGGGAATGTTTTTCATGAGCGATTCCATGATTTTAATTGCAGGGGGAGAACAGTATATCGCTGGTGATGCAGCTTTGAAAGTTTTAAGCGTTGCGACCTTATTTGCTATATATGCGTCACTGTTTACGAACTGTGTTTTGATTGTTAATCGTCAAGAAAAACTTTGCCTTAAAGCGACAGTGGTTTCAGCAATTGTAAATGTTGGATTAAATTTCATTTTAATGCCTACAATTGGAATGATTGGTGCTGCAATTACAACAGTAATAGCTGAGTTAGTGAACTGCATGATGCAGATGCTTTTTTCAAAACCGTTTTTTGATTGGAGAACGTTGGAATTGAAACCAATTGCTTCGTGCATTTGTGGCAGTGCGTTTATTGGAATTATTTGTTTACTATGCAATGGTTTCTGCCATAGCAGCTTGATGAAGATGGTTTGTGCTGTTGCGCTTTCTATTTTGGTGTACATGGTAACTTTGATTGCTATGAGAAATCCATACGCCACTGCTGCTATGGATGTTATAAAGAAGAAAATGAGGAAGAAGAATGGGTAAGAAAGTGTCAGTCGTTATGACAACTTATAACGGACAAAAATATTTGCGGGAACAAATGGATTCCTTACGAGAGCAGACAATGCCAATTGACGAAGTAATTATCATGGATGATTGTTCAACAGATCATACACCCGATTTAGTGAGTGCTTATATAAAAGAGTACGACCTGAAAGGGTGGAACTTGGTTCAAAATGAGCAGAACCAGGGATGGAAGAAAAATTTTAAGAGTGGCTTTGATTTAGCAACTGGTAATTATATTTTTCCGTGCGATCAAGATGATATTTGGCATCTGGATAAAGTTGAGAAGATGGTAGAGTGCATGGAAAATAATCCTAAAATTGAATTGCTCGCCGCTAATTATAATACTTTCTTTTCAGAAAAAGATAACGGAAGCGGGAGTAAGCTGTATGCGTCTAACAGTAAAAAAATGAAAAAAGACGAAAGTATAGATCTTTTGGGAATTGATCCCAAGTGGCCCTATATTAATCGTCCGGGATGTGTGTTCTGCTTCACAAAAAAGTTTTACAACTCGATTAAGGATAAATGGGATACGAAATACCCACATGATGCAATACTGTGGCGTTTTGCAAGAATGGATCATGGTTTAGGATTGTTCAATTACCCAGTAATAGAATTCCGTAGACATGGTGACAATGCAACAAGTGAAGAGAATAGAACCAAAGAAAGTAGGATTCAAACATTTAATGATTATATTCGTTTTCATGAGATGGGCTTGGAACGAGTAACGTCAGAAAAAGACAAAGAAACGCTAAAAAATGGAATTGAGTTTCTTGAACTAAGAAAACGTTTTTTTGAGACTGGAAATATTGCGTTATGGATAAAACTTGCAAGCAAATATCGGGATTTTTATAACTCAACAAGGGGCTGCTTGGGTGACTTGTATTTTGTTTATAGAAAATAATATAGAGGAGTAAAGTAATAATGGATGACAAAACATTACGAAAGCCTGGAAGAGAATCCTATGTTCAATTAAGTACTTTCCCTTTATGGTATATGCAGTTACTCAAAGCCGAGATCGGCTTATACAGAAAAATGAAAATTTGCAAACAAGGTTCAATGGATTGAAAACGGCGTATTATGAAGCTGCCAATGCCAGCGCATATGCCTCTTGGATAATCCCAGCAGAATGTTTTGAAACATTGAAAATAGCACAGTTTGAGGATGATGCATTTTTGATACCGGGGAACGCGGACCTATATTTGAAAGTAGCTTATGGTGACTATATGCAGCTTCCTCCTGTAGAGGAACGAGGAAATCAACATCAAATTATTGAATTGAAACTTTGATTTTAATTTAGCGCCTACTTACTTAGGGCGTGTTTCTAAAGTGTAATGGATGACAGAATCGAAAAAATCATGCAAAAATAACGGGAAAATCATGATAAGACGGTGAATAAAGAGGTATTGAAAAACAAGGAGAATTTAATGCCATGAGATGCTACGAAGTAACAGATGAACAATGGAAAATCATTGAGCCTCACCTGGGGAATAAGCCCAAATGATTGGGTAGACCGCAGGTTGATAACCGAAAATTGTTTGAGAGAATTCTCTAGATTCTGAGAATTGGTGTGCCTTGATGGGATTTGCCAGAACATTATAGACCGTGGCAGACTGTGTACAAGCGGTTTGCGCAGTGGCTGGAAAATGGGAAATTGAAATCTTTGTTTGACCAACTGCGTGAAGGCGCAGATATGCAGGATTTGAGTATAGTTGGTATTGCAAACTTGGCTGATTTGAAAGAAGGGAGGTATAAATTGTGACCAAAGTAATTACCTATGGAACATACGATATGTTGCATAGAGGACATATTAGACTTCTTGAAAGAGCAAAAGCATTGGGTGATTATCTTATTGTTGGTGTCACAGCTGATGACTTTGATAAAACTCGCGGTAAGATTAATGTGCAGCAATCATTGATGGAGAGAATCGATACGTTATATCATTCAGGCATTCACATCAGTAAATGGACGTATTGTTGGTGTTGTCCCGTCCTACTTTATGTTTCAGGTTTATTCTGAAATGTATGAACGCAATTTTGTAAAGGTCCCATATAAAGAAGATTTGAGTATGGATGTTAATGATATTATTCGTGAAATGACGGATGATACACAGCTTTTAATTCTTTTGAATCCGAATAACCCGATGGGAAATGTATATTCGGATGATGAGTTCGAATCTATTATGAAGATTGCAAGGGAGAAGCAGATTACGGTACTGGTTGACGAGGCATATCATTATTTTTATCCTAAGACATTTATTAAATATGCATTGACAAAGGATCATGTGTTTATTACAAGAACATTCTCCAAGTTGTTCTCTATGGCTGGTTGCCGTCTGGGTTACGTTGTAGGTTGGGCTGATGGTGTTAAGATGGTGCAGAAGATGTGTACACCGCATAATACAAATGCATTTGCTATGTTATTTGCAGAAAAAGTATTAACGACACCGGGAATGCTTGATTCTCTGATTACAAAGTTTAATGGTGGAAGAAAGTATCTTGTTGATTCTTTGGATAAAAATGGGTATCGTCATAAGGGCGAAGCCGGTAATTTCATTTTTATCGAACCTAAAACAGATGCACAGACTGTCGTGGATAGGATGAAAGCGGAAAAGAAAATCCTGATTAAGGCTTACCCGAATGTCGGTGAGTTTGGTAATTGTTTGCGAGTATCAATTGGTGAAGAAAAGTATATGAAGCAATTTATGGATGCATTGCTTGAAATTGATCAATGAATCAATTATAAAGCCAATATATTCTCTTTGATGGTGATCAATTTAATGGTGCTAGAGATAGTAAGGAAAAACTATTCCGCGTTGCGAGTTCACTAGAGATTTCAATTGGAAATATTGAACAGTTGCTGGTAAGACAATTTATTATAAAAAAGGAAGAGGACTATCAAACAATAGCTCGACTTGTTCGCATGATTGCAGAGCAATGATAGGCAACTTTACGAAAAAAAGGTTTCATGGTATCATTATTTTATATATAATTGATGCTATGGAACCTTTTGAACATAACAGGCATATAAAGTGGTGATTTTAGTGAATACAATTTATCGGATTCGTGAAAGTTTACAATGGAATCAGGAAAAAATGGCTGATGAGATGAACGTTACAGCTGTTACAGTGAAGCGTTGGGAAAATGAGGATGGGATTCCGAGTAAAGCTGCCCAGGAGAAGCTTATCTCTATATGCCAGAAGGAAAAAATAGATTTGGCTGAAGTAGTAGAGAAGTCAATCAGAGAACAGGCACAGGAAATTGCGAAAAGTAATACGTATAGAGAAATTTTGTTTCATGGTTCTAAGTTGGGATTGAAAGGAAATATTTCTTTGGCTAATCGGATATGTAGAGACTATCGCCGTGAAGGTAAGTATTTTGATGAAATCATTGACAGTGCAAGACAGAAGTAGGTGAAAATAATGGATTCGATAGAACTGAAGCTTTGTGATATTCAGGGCAGGTTGTTTGAGTTGGCGTGGAAAGAGCATTATAACAGTGAGAGATTTATACGGTATTTTATGAATTCAAAGGTAGCCCGGGCGTTAGATTCGGAGTATAACCGGATGCAGTGGGCTGGAGAAGAGTATTTATTGGAAGAGTTTGCAGATGAATGCCCGGAAGTAAAGAAAGATGGTATACAGCATGATAAGGAAGTTATGTATTGGGCGGGATATGTGTATCGATACTGGCATTATGTAACAGGTGAATCAAGCAGAGAGATTTATCGTCAGGCTCCGGCAAAAACCATGAATGTAAATTACCTGATGTTTCACACGATGGATCCGGAGATGGCGGTGGAGGATCTTAAGGAAATCTACAGGCAAAAAAGGGGTGTGTAAAATATGGGTGCATCGCAGATCGAGCAATATAAAAAAATTGATGCACTGCTGATAAAAAATCAAAAAGCTGACAGAAGTACGAACCTGTGTCATTGTAAAAGCAGATTTGTTCTGTCAGCTTTTTTATGTAAGTATAATTCGAGCGGCAGAGGATGCTCTGTGAAATTATACCAGTTTATTTAATTTTTCAATAATTTCTGTAAGTTCTTCTCTGGAATACCCGCCGAAGCTTACCAGCGCACGTAATGGCATGGAGTCGGTCATGGCTTCTGTCATTTCTTCAGTGATAGCTTCGGAAGCGGCTTCAGAAGAGGACTCTTCACCAACGTTCATGGCTGAGATATATTTTGCTGTCAGTTCTTTTGCTGTTTCGCTTGTTTTCGGGTTGCGGAACAGTTCGCCCAGGGTGGTGTTCATATGAACATGCATCGGAAGCTCCTGGCTGCTGTTCAGATGGATCCTGCCTTCAAGATGGATATCTCTGGAAGAGGTACCGACAAGGAGCTTATATTCGCCGCTGGCTGCGAACCAGTCGTGAAGCTCTGTATTGTACCATGCGAAGCTTCTCTTGTCCAGCTCCATGGTTACTGTTTTGGTTTCGCCTGGATTCAGGAAAACCTTTTCGAAGCCCTTGAGCTCTTTTTCCGGACGGATTGCGGAACTGGTACAGTCTTTGACATAGAGCTGTACGACTTCTTTTCCTGCCATATTTCCTGTGTTTGTTACATCAACCGAAACGGTGATGGTGTCTTTGTCTGTAGGATTTTCATTGGAGATCTTCAGGTCGCTGCAGGCAAAGGTAGTGTAGGAGAGTCCATAGCCAAACGGATATGCTACATCCATTTCTTTTGTATCGTAGTAGCGATAGCCTACGAATACGCCTTCACGGTATTCAACCTTTTCACCACCGCCGAAGTTCAGGTAGGATGGATTGTCGGAGAGCTTGAGCGGCATTGTCTCAGCAAGCTTGCCGCTGGGATTTACTTTTCCGTAAAGGATGTTTGCGACAGCGGTACCGCCTGCCTGACCGCCGAGGTATGCTTCCAGAAGGCCTTTTATATCATTGAGCCATGGCAGCTCCACGGGGGAACCGTTGTGGAGGACGATCACGGTATTCGGCTGTACTTTAAGGATCTCAGCAATGAGACGGTTCTGACATTCAGGAAGCCTCATGTGGGAACGATCGTATCCTTCAGATTCAAAGCTGTCCGGAAGTCCGGCGAAGATCACAACCTTGTCAGCGGCGGCAGCAGCTTTGATCGCTTCAGCTGCAAGTGCATCATCGTAGAGATCTTTGTCTGCAGGAAAACCTTCTGCATAAGTAACCTGTGCATCGGAAGGAACGGAATCCAGTGCATTTGTGATCTTGAAGCAGTTGATATGAGAGCTTCCGCCGCCCTGGAAACGAGGCTTCTTTGCAAAACCACCGATGAAAGCGATTTTCTCGGATGCTTTCAGAGGGAGGATCTGCTCATCGTTTTTCAGAAGAACCATAGATTCTTCGGCAATGTGGCGTGCTTCTTCATGGTCTTTTTCCATGGTGAATTCCTGCGGTGCCCGGTTGTCTGCATATTCAAAAATTATGCGTAGAATGCGTTCAACAGCCTGGTCAAGAATGTCTTCCTTGAGGGAACCGTCTTTTACGGCCTGTACGATGAGGGCATCGTTGACCCCATTGGAGGAAGGCATTTCCAGCTCAAGACCTGCCTCAAGACCTTTGACGCGGTCATTGACTGCACCCCAGTCGGACATTACATAGCCCTTGAAGCCCCAGTCGCCGCGGAGAACATCTGTGAGAAGCCATTTATTCTCAGATGCGAAAGTGCCGTTGATCTGGTTGTAGGAGCACATGAAGGTGTATGGCTGAGCTTTTTTTACTGCGGTTTCGAATGCAGGGAAATAGATCTCACGTAAAGTGCGCTCATCAGCCTCGGAAGAATTACTCATGCGGTGATATTCCTGGTTGTTTGCTGCAAAGTGCTTGATAGAGGTTCCTACATGCTGGGACTGTACTCCGTTTATAAAAGCGGCTGAGATCTCACCTGCGAGATATGGATCCTCGGAATAATATTCGAAGTTTCTTCCACAGAGAGGAGAACGTTTGATGTTTACGGCCGGTCCGAGAACTATGGATACATCGTTGGCCTGAGCTTCTTTTCCGATGGTTTTGCCCATTTCTTCCATCAGCTTGCGGTCAAAGGAGCAGGCGCTTAAAGCGGCCGGCGGGAAGCAGACGGCTTTGATGCTGTCATTCATTCCAAGATGATCGCCCTTATCATCCTGCTTACGAAGTCCGTGAGGGCCGTCGCTGACCATTACTTCCGGGATTCCCAAGCGTTCCACATGTTTCAGATGCCAGAAATCAAGACCTGAGCACATGCCGGCTTTTTCTTCCAGTGTCATCTGGCTTACGATTTTTTTCAGATCACGTTTCATTAAAAATACCTCCGAAATGTTTTTCTTACTATGAACTATAGCATGTTTTGCTGGTAAAATATAACAAAAATTCGTTAAAAATAAAAAAATATTGTAGTTTAGCCGAATTAAGTAAGTCTCTTACTTCAATTGCGAATATCCCTTGCCTCTCACATTTTCAGAAATATAAAAACGATATACAGGTCGATTGACAGAGCGGTGAGAGATATCTTTTTCTGGCTTTTGTGGGAAGAGTGTAGTAATATAGGTAGGAATAATGACAGAGCTGCCGGACAGAAGAATGGTCGGCTGTCTGGCTTATGTGAAAGGACTTATAATGAAAGACATCATATCAAGTATTATTACAAGTGTACTGACAGCTTTGTACCAGCCATTTTGGTTTTCTGTGATCCTGTCTGTGATGGTACTGTTTTTTTATCTCTTTGCCTACCATAATGAGACAGGTGGAAGGGGAATCAGGGGCGCTTTTTCCGTGTGGTGGCAGTATTTCAGAGGAAATGCTTTTTTTCGGAAGCTGTTTTTTCTGACCTTTTATACAACCATGATCTTGTTTCGCACGCTGCTGAACCGGGATATGTGGATGAATCCCCTTTCGGATGTGATGGCGAACTGGTGGATCTGGAAATATGGAGAGGATGGTACCAGATATCTCACAACCGAGTGTATTGAGAATCTGATGCTGTTCATTCCGTTCACGATCCTGCTGTTCTGGACCGCAGGAAAGAAAATATTGAAAAAAACAACATTCTTGAATATTGTGTGGACCGGACTTAAGATTACCTTTGTATTCTCACTGTCCATTGAACTTCTGCAGCTTTTCCTGAGGCTTGGGACGTTCCAGGTTTCTGATCTGACATATAATACTCTTGGAGGAGGTATTGGCGGGGCTGTGTACTGGATTGGTCATCAGCTTTCAGTCAGGCGGGGAGCCGAATAATGTCTGCCGCAGATAGCAGGAAGACAGAGAAACGGATCAGCCCGGATTGCTGTTCGTGAGTGATGCACTGAAATTTTTGCGCGGTGCATCGTTAAAATTTCGTTGACAAATCTTCCATAACGTGTTAACCTAATACCAGTTTCAAAAAGAAAATGCATAGATGAGGAATAGTACACAAGAGAACGGAGCACAGAGAGCTGCTGGCCGGTGAGAAGCAGCGGAAGGGATTTGTGGAACTCGCCTCGGAGCATCTGCCTGAAATCTTTATATATTATATAAGAGAGTAGACGCAGACGGTGTCCGCCGTTATCCGGAGAGGATATAAGGATGTATATACATTCCGTATCTGTCAAGTGTGTGAATTTTCATTCATGAAATAAGAGTGGTACCGCGTAGGACAGCAGTTGTCTTTCGTCTCTTGCAGAATCTGCAGAGTCGGAAGATTTTTTTTATGTCTTTATATCAAAAACAGAAACCAAAGAGAAATTTTAATGGAAACAGAAAGTGGAGGAAAACAAAATGATGACACCATCCAAGTACAAACGTCAGTATTACATGCCGCCGGTGAAATGTATGAAATGGGCGGAGAAAGAATATGTGGATAAGGCCCCGATCTGGTGCTCTGTAGACCTTCGTGACGGAAATCAGGCACTTGTGATCCCGATGAGCCTGGAGCAGAAAGTGGAATTTTTCAAGCTTCTTGTAAAGATTGGTTTTAAAGAGATCGAGGTTGGATTTCCGGCTGCTTCTGAGACAGAGTATGAGTTTCTCCGTACGCTGATCGAGCAGGATCTGATCCCGAAGGATGTAACGATCCAGGTGCTGACTCAGGCAAGAGAGCATATTATCCGTAAGACTTTTGAAGCTGTTAAAGGCGCCCCAAAAGCGATCGTTCATGTATACAATTCCACATCCGTATCTCAGAGAGAGCAGGTATTCAAAAAATCAAAAGAGGAGATCCTGAAGATCGCAGTAGATGGCGCTGCACTTCTGAAAAAACTGGCTGATGAGACAGAAGGCAATTTTCAGTTTGAGTACAGCCCGGAGAGCTTTACGGGAACAGAACCGGAGTATGCACTGGAGGTGTGCAATGCGGTTCTGGATGTATGGCAACCCACTGCAGATAACAAAGCGATCATCAACCTGCCTGTTACGGTTGAGCATTCTATGCCGCATGTGTATGCAAGTCAGGTGGAATACATGTGTGATAATCTGAAATACCGTGAAAACGTGATCGTTTCTCTTCATCCGCACAATGATCGTGGATGTGGCGTTGCAGACTCCGAGATGGGTCTTCTTGCAGGCGCTGACCGAATTGAGGGAACTTTGTTCGGAAATGGTGAGCGTACCGGTAATGTGGATATTGTAACGCTTGGTATGAATATGTATTCCCAGGGTGTGGACCCGAAGATTGATTTTTCTGATATGCCGCATATTTGTGAGGTTTATGAGAAATGTACCGGAATGCAGATCTATGAAAGAAGTCCATACAGCGGAGCTCTTGTATTTGCTGCATTTTCCGGATCTCATCAGGATGCCATCGCAAAGGGTATGCACTGGAGAGAGAACGGAGATCTGGAGCACTGGACTGTTCCGTATCTGCCGATCGATCCGACAGATGTGGGAAGAAACTACGACGCAGATGTTATCCGTATCAACAGCCAGTCCGGAAAGGGCGGTGTAGGCTATATACTGGAGACAAAGTTTGGCCTGAACCTTCCTCCGAAAATGCGCGAGGCTATGGGCTATGCAGCCAAAGCAGTGTCCGATCACAAGCACAAAGAGCTTCATCCGGACGAGATCTTCAGTCTGTTCAAATCTACCTTCGAAAATGTGGTTGAACCATACAGCATCAATGAGGTTCATTTCCAGCAGAAGGAAGACGGCATCGTAACACGGGTTACTTCTACATTCCGTGGAAAAGCCATCGTTACAGAGGCTTCCGGAAATGGTCGTCTGGATGCGGTAAGCAATGCACTGAAGAAAGCTTACGAACTGAAATACACACTGGAGACTTATCAGGAGCATGCTCTGGAGCAGAGTTCTTCCTCCAAGGCTATCGCTTATGTGGGAATCCGTAAACCGGATGGAACGCTTGCCTGGGGAGCGGGTGTTGATCAGGATATCATCCGTGCCTCTATTGATGCACTGGTAACTGCGATCAACAATCGATAAGCATCCGGTTCCGGATAGGTTTACAAAAAATGAGAAGCTGCCATAAAACGCAGCTTCTTTTTTTGCCGTGCAGATGCTATAATAGTGCGGAATGTGAAAATAACAGTGAGTAAGAGGGATATTATGAAAAATAAGAAAAAAAACAGGAGCTCATACAGCCTGTCTGCAGAGCTGAAAAACGCTCTGAAATATCTGCTGATATGGGGAATGATCTTGATCTTTTCCGCATATTTGCTTAGTGATTCGGAGATCCTCGGAAATGTAAAGCAGCAGGCAAGACCGGATACCTGGTCTATGATCGGTGCGGGAGGAAGCTTTGAAGAGGAGTTTACCTGCAAAACGAACCGTCTGTCCGGTGTGGAGCTTTTTCTTTCTACAGAGAGTGCATCGGTTGCTGGAACGTTTCAGATAACGCTGTATCAGAATGAAAGGGAGATCCAGAGCTGGCAGGCCAGCAGACTGACCATATCGTCGGGGGATACCACGTATTTCCGGCTTGACCAGAAGCTTACGGAATGTAAGGGGCAGAAATTCCGGATCGTTTTAGATGGCGCAAAAGGGGATACCGGAGTGGCTGCAGGGTTGGTGAGCCAGAAGGATGATACACAGACACTTGCCTATCGGATCATTTCCAGGCCATTTCCAAAATCACTGGTGTTTCTGGTGATTGGAGCGGCGGCAGCTGTGATGCTGGTGATCTTTGCATTTCTGAAACGCAGACAGCTCCGGGCAGAAGTGGTGTTTGCCGTTGTTTATATTTTTATGAGTATCTGTACGCTGGCGGCGGTTCCGGCCTTTAATTCGCCGGATGAGTACAGCCATTATCTGAGAAGCTATGAGGTTTCCAGAGGATATCTGACGTCGGAAGGCAACGGAGGAAACGACTTATTCTCATATGGAAGGACGTTTAACAGTGGTCTGGTTCCGGAATTTTCCGCCAAGGATCATGTATCATTATGGGATATCGGAGAGAATGCAGATCAGCGTATCGACCGGGAAAAAACACAGTTTTACGGATTTGGAAATACAGCCTTGTATGCACCTACTTCGTATCTTCCCCAGGCAGTAGGGATCCGCATTGCAGATCTGTTTACGGACCGGCCGATGGTTCTTGCCTATGCGGGAAGGATCGCCAATATGCTTATGTTTGGACTGTTCTTTTTCTTTGCCATTCGTCTGACGCCTGTTGGGAAAAATTTCCTCGTACTTCTGGGGCTGGTACCTGTGAATATCCAGTCAGCAAATTCCATGTCAGCAGATGCCCTGGCCCTGGCTCTGACGGTTGCTCTGGCTGCCTTTGTACTGGCTATGCGATATAAACAAAAAGAAGTGATGAGTAGAAGACAGCTGATATGGATGTACGTGCTGACCGGATTCCTGTGTCTTTGCAAAGTGGTTTACATGCCGTTTTGCCTGCTCCTGTTCCTGATCCCGAAAGAACGGTTTAAAAGCAGAAAAAATTACTGGTTTCATGTGGTCTGTGCAGGAACTGTGATCTTGATCTTAAGTTTCGGCTGGCTGGTCATTGCATCCCGATATCTCTGTGAGTCACAGCCAGGTGTGGATACAGCTGCACAGCTTGTGGGGATCCTGAAGGATCCGGCTGCCTTTGTCCTGACTTTTGTGCGGAGCCTAGATAATTTTGGTGTGACCTATCTTACAGAAATGATAGGAAGTAATCTTGGATGGCTGAACATTCCTGTCTGTGCCCTGCTGGCAATAGGATATCTTCTGATCCTGGTCCTTCAGGTTTCCGGGAATGATGATATGTCGGGAATCCGTCTGGATCTTCCGGTAAAGAGCATTCTGGGAGGAGTCAGTCTCCTGGTATTTGCGCTGATCTTTGTAACGTTATATGGACAGTGGACAGCCTATGGCTACGATAAGATCCTGGGCGTGCAGGGACGGTATTTTCTGCCGCTTCTTTTTCCGCTGATCCTTGCGCTGAAGCCCAAACGGTTTGCCGAAGGAGCCGGGGAAACACCATGGGGACTGTTTCTGGGAGCCTGGAGTATCGATCTGTGTGTTTATGCGACACTTTTCGTGCAGGCCCTGTGCCGTTTTGCATAAGGTGTCGGATCTGGTCGAGCAAAAATCCTTGACTGGCTGAAAACAAAATATTATAATCAAATCTGTAAATAACAGAAGAAAAAACTGTTCTGAAAAAGGATAAACAGGCAGATAGAAGTACGATTTCCGGAAAGTGGGTGTACAACATTGGACGGAGATGGAGACGCTATCTGCCTTTTTTTCTGAAATGAAATACGGCATGAGTGTGGATAACTCTGCGGTTTTATGTGGATTTTATGTGGAATACATGTGGATAAGGTGTGGATAAAACACAAATACCGCCGTTGAAGCGTTAAATACGGGAAAAAGCTTGACATATTCAATATTATTAAATATAATTTTCCCATACATTACAAAAATGTTACAAACATGTAAAGGAAATCGTAATGATCCGTATTTATCCGGGAAGCGATGATAATGGGGGCTGTGATGTCGCATCGGAGGATTATGGGCTGTTACAGAAAATGAAACGCAAGGAATGAGATTATGAAAGTTGAGAAAGATTTACGCGAGGCTGACGGAGTGCAGGATGAACGTAGAAATGGAAAAACCGGAGGAAATTCCGCGCGCAGTTTTGCAGTGCTGACATTATGTGCAGTTTTGGCGATGGTTATTTCTCTGGGGACAAGGACATTTGCAGAAAGTGAGGGAGGCAGGGTTTATGCAGCTTCAGATGGAGGAGAGGGCTCTCCCTATGAAGAGGTTGCTGTTCCTACCGGGATCGCAGGTGTGGTTTCAGGAGTTACGGATACACCATTATCCGGAAGCACGGTTACAAGGATCGGAAGTTCCTGTGAGCAGGTGATCGTAGGCCAGAGAGTACAGAAAGTAACCAATACTGCTGCAGATCTTAATGTAAGCTCCTCTATGGAAAACAAAGTAAATGAACTTGATGCAAGGTCGATCACACTGGCAGAAAATCCCACACTGATGTCAGATGAAGACTATGATACACTTCTGAGGATCGTGGAGGCAGAAGCAGGAAGTGAAGATATCAAGGGCCGTGTTCTGGTGGCTAACGTCATCATGAATCGTGTAAAAAGCGAAGATTTTCCGAATACGGTGACAGAGGTTGTCTGGGATAACAGTGACGGCGTTCCGCAGTTTTCACCGACCTATGATGGCAGGATCAATGAAGTTGCAGTTTCCGATGAAACAAGGGAAGCGGTCAAGCAGGCGCTGAAGGGTACGGATTATTCTGAAGGTGCACTGTTCTTTATCCAGAAATCTGCAGCAGAGGAACATAATGTGAAATGGTTTGAAAAGGACCTGAAGAGGCTCTTTAAATACGGGGTCCATGAATTTTATACATATAAATAGGAAGAACTGATGCAGTACAGAAGGAACCAACCGCCGGCAGAAACAGACCGGCGGTTTCTTTTTATCCGAAAGCTGTGAATATCTGTCTGATCACAGGGTGGGATTGGGCAATACAGATTCTTTTTTAAAAGTGGTGGCATTTTCCATAATTCCATGCTATAATGTGATAACGTTGAAAAGAAAACGAATATCTTACAATAGAAAGGCGGAACACCAATGCAGGTATTGTACAAGAGCACCAGAGGAAAAGAGCAGGCAGTTACAGCGTCTATGGCCATACTTAAGGGCCTTTCTGAGGACGGCGGACTGTTCGTGCCTGAAAGCATTCCACAGCTGGATGTACCAATGGACAAGCTGGCACAGATGACCTACCAGGAGACAGCATATGAGGTAATGAGCCGTTTCCTTACAGATTTTACCGAGGATGAGCTTAAGAACTGTATCAACAAAGCATACGACAGCAAATTTGATACAGAAAAGATCGCGCCTCTTCATGAAGCGGATGGGGCATATTTCCTGGAACTGTTCCATGGCGCGACCATTGCATTTAAGGATATGGCGCTTTCCATTCTTCCGCATCTGATGACAACTGCAGCGAAGAAGAATAATGTTAAGAATGAGATCGTGATCCTTACCGCAACATCAGGAGATACCGGTAAAGCTGCCATGGCAGGCTTTGCAGATGTGCCGGGAACGAAGATCATTGTATTTTATCCGAAGCATGGTGTCAGCCCGATCCAGGAGAAACAGATGGTAACTCAGAAGGGTGCCAACACTTATGTGGTAGGTATTACCGGTAACTTTGATGATGCCCAGACTGCAGTTAAGAAGATGTTCAATGATCATGAGCTGGCAGCAGAGCTGGATCAGGCAGGCTTCCAGTTTTCTTCTGCAAACTCTATCAACATCGGTCGTCTTGTTCCTCAGATCGTATATTATGTATATGCCTACGCATCACTGGTACGCGACGGCAGGATCAAAGACGGACAGGAGATCAATGTGGTAGTTCCTACCGGAAACTTCGGAAATATCCTTGCTGCATACTATGCGAAACAGATGGGACTTCCGATCCACAAGCTGATCTGTGCATCGAATGAGAACCGTGTTCTTTATGATTTCTTCCGCACAGGAACCTATGACAGAAAGAGAGATTTCATCCTTACGACATCTCCTTCCATGGATATCCTGATCTCCAGCAATCTGGAAAGACTGATCTATCGTCTTACCGGAGAAAATGCTGAAAAATGTGCAGAGCTTATGAAATCCTTAAGTGAGGGTGGCGAATATACCATTACTGACGATATGAAAGCACAGCTTGTTGATTTTTATGGTAATTTCTGTAGTGAAGATGAGACTGCACAGGCCATCAGTGATATCTACAAAAACAGCAATTATGTGATCGATACGCATACTGCAGTTGCAGCCGGCGTATATAAGAAGTATGTAAGTGAGACAGCGGATCATCTTCCGACAGTGATCGCCTCTACTGCAAGTCCGTATAAATTCACAAGAAGTGTTATGGAAGCACTTGGTGAGGAGCATAAAGATCTGGATGATTTTGGCCTTGTAGACGCATTAAGTGCGCTTTCCGGAGTACCTGTTCCACGTGCAGTTGAAGAAATCCGTACTGCCCCGGTTCTTCATGACAGGGTGGTAGATGCAGTGGATATGCCGGCAGCAGTAAAGGATATCCTTAAGATCAAATAATAATTGATAATAAAATCAGTAAGAAAATGTATTTTCTGTTGAAAAAGCACAAATACTGGTTTATAATAAAAACAACGAAAACCGAATCCTGGAATGTTCGATCCCCCTTTTCTTTTTGAACCTACATTGACATTTTGGGAATCCAAAATCGCAGGTTGGATGTCAGACCTCACGTCGTGGTAGGCAGAAGACACTGTTGAGGATACCCACCTAGCATCTGCTAGGCGTCAAAAATAAGGGAACGGCATCCCGGGATTAATCGGTTAAAGACATAGAGCCGGTTAGTGGCTCTTTTTTCATATATGGGAGGAATTAAAACATGAGTGTTTCTGAAAGGAAATTTGGGGTACTTCCTACAGGAGAAGAAGTAAAAATCTATCATCTTGAGAATAAAAAAGGTGCCTATGCGGAAGTGCTTCAGTATGGTGCGATCCTGGTGAAGATATGTGTTCCGGATAAGAACGGAGATCTGAAGGATGTGGTCCTTGGATATGACGATATCCGAGGATATGAGATTAATGGATGCTTTTTCGGTGCGATCATTGGAAGAAGTGGAAACCGTATCGAGAATTCCAGATTTTTTATTGATAATAAAGAAGTGGTTCTTGCAGAGAATGAGAATCATAACAATCTTCACAGCGGTCCGGATGGCTTTGAGAAAAAGCTGTGGGAAGTAAAAGAAATTTCCCAGGAGAAGAATAGCGTGGATTTCTTCCGCATCAGTCCGGATGGAGAGAACGGATTTCCGGGAGAATTTTCCATTGTTGTGAAATATGAATTCACAGAGGAAAACGAACTGAAGATTTTTTACAGAGGACGCTCTGATGTAGCTACCGTTGCCAATATGACCAACCATTCTTATTTTAATCTGAACGGAGAAGGCAGCGGAGATGTGCTTGACCAGGAATTATGTATTCATGCGAAGTATTTTACTCCGGTAAAAGACAGCCAGTCCATTCCTACCGGTGAATATGCACCGGTGGCGGGAACGCCGATGGATTTCAATGTTTCCAAACCGATCGGCAGAGACATTGAGGCGGACTTTGAACAGCTGAAGTTTACAGGCGGTTATGACCATAACTATGTAACCGATAATTATGCAAAGGGCAATGTCCGTTCGATCGCTACTGCATACTGCAGGGAATCCGGTATCGGTATGGAGGTTTCCTCCGACTGTCCGTGTGTGCAGTTCTATGCAGGCAATTTTGTTAAGGATGAGAAGGGAAAGAACGGTCATGTTTATCATGAACGTTATGGATTCTGCCTGGAAACACAGGTGGAGCCAAATGCAGTCAATGTGGAGGATTTCCATTCTCCGATCCTGCTTCCCGGTGAAGAGTACAGCTCCGAAACAGTTTACCGTTTTTTTGTGAAATAACAGACAAACAGAAATAAAAGAGGTGCGAGAAGGCAATGCAGATACGTGTGGCAGAAGAGAAGGATGCAGCAACACTTTTGGAAATTTATTCCTACTACGTAGAAAAAACTGCGATCACATTTGAATACGAAACACCTTCCATAGAAGAGTTTACGCAGCGAATCCATGATATAAAGGTGAAATATCCGTATATTGTGGCAGAAGAGAAGGGAGAGATCCTGGGATATGCCTATGGTTCGGCGTTTCACCCGAGGGCTGCTTATGGCTGGTGTGCGGAGATGTCTGTTTATGTGAGACATGACCGGCGGGGCAGCGGTGCAGGAGGCAGACTCTATCGAGCCTTGGAGAGTCTTCTTGCAGAGATGGGAATTCTGAACCTGAACGCCTGCATTGCAGTTGCACCAAAAGAAGATGAATACCTGACCAGTGCCAGTGTGGATTTTCATAAACATTTCGGTTATAAGCGTGTGGGAGAGTTCCACAGATGCGGCTATAAGTTTAACCGTTGGTATAATATGGTATGGATGGAAAAGATGATAGGCGAACATAAGAGCCTGCAGCCGGAAGTAAAGCTTTTTCCGGAAATCCAGGATAAGATCGGATTTGAACGTTTTTCCTGGTGAAAAAAGAAACCTGAGGGAGGTCAGCATGGACGAGGAAAAGAAAAATATAATCCAGCTCATGCTGGGATTTGTGCGTAGGGCAAACGGAGATCATGTCAGTGCATATGCGGCCCAGGCAGCGTATTTTCTGATCATGTCTTTTATCCCGTTTATACTGTTTCTTACAACGCTGATCCGTTATACACCGTTAAGCTATAATGTTGTCAGGGATGCCATCATCGGGTTTGTGCCCGGAAATCTGCAGACCTTTGTGCTGAGCATTGTGGTAGAAGTATACAAAAGAAGTACAGCCATCGTGCCGTTGTCTGCGCTGATGGCGCTTTGGGCGTCCGGAAAGGGAATGCAGGCGATCACCAATGGCTTAAATACCATTTATCATGTAAAGGAAACCCGAAACTGGCTGATGACCCGAATCTATTCGGTTTTTTATATGCTGTTGTTTGTGCTGGCGATCATTGTCACTCTTCTGGTCCTGGTTCTTGGTAATCGAATCCAAGTAGCTGCACAGAGAACCATTCCGATTCTCGGGAGGCTGCTGGCCAAGGTTATAGGGGCCAGGACATTGCTTGTATTTGCCGTGCTGTTTGCAGTGTTTCTGGTCCTTTATAAAGTGCTTCCAAACCGAAAGGCAACCTTTAAAAGCCAGCTTCCGGGTGCGTTTATGATCGCAGTGGCATGGATGATATTTTCCTATGGATTTTCCCTGTATTTTGAATTTTTTCCGAGTTTTGGAAATATGTACGGAAGTCTGACTGCGCTGATCATGGTAATGCTGTGGCTGTATGTGTGTATGAACCTGCTTCTTTACGGGGCGGAGATCAATGCCTACTTCGAAAATGAATTCCGAAAGGCCCAGAGATCTGTAAAAACACTTCTTTCCAAGAAAGAAAATGAAAAAAACAGTTCCAAAGAATCCTGACTTTGCGCTTGACAGAAGGCAGACCTTGTGGCATAGTATTAAAAGACAGAAAAGCTGTGAAGGTGTTTATAGAGGATCATTTTCTCACAGAGAAGGGAAGTCACCGGCTGTAAGCTTCCCCGGGTTCAGATGGTTCTTGAATTTCCCACCGGAGCTTCCTCTCTGAAGTAACAGTAGGAGATGACGTAAGCTGCGCGTTAAGCAGATAAGAGGTGCCCGTGATCTTTTCATGGGAAACTGGGTGGTACCGCGGATATTCCGTCCCTTTTATAAGGGACGGTTTTTTTATTGCCCATATCTGGATTTTCGGGGTGGGCGGCGGATCATTTGATCATTTTAATTAAAGGAGAAATAGACCATGGATATGAAAGAAAGACTTCAGGAACTGGCTGAAAATGCCAGAAAACGGATCGAGGAATCCGAGGGCCTGGATAAGCTGAATGATGTGCGTGTTGCATATCTTGGAAAAAAAGGTGAGCTTACTGCAATCTTAAAAGGTATGAAGGATGTTGCTCCGGAAGAGCGTCCGAAGGTTGGACAGCTTGTCAATGAGACAAGAGCTAAGATCGAAGAACTTCTGGAAGCCTCCAAAAAGGATTTCGAGGAGAAGATCCGTGAGGAAAAAATGAAGGCAGAAGTGATCGATGTAACACTTCCTGCAAAGAAAGCGAAGATCGGTCATCGCCATCCGAATACTATCGCTTTGGAAGAAGTTGAGCGTATTTTCATCGGAATGGGCTATGAGGTTGTGGAAGGTCCGGAGGTTGAGTATGCGGACTACAACTTTACAAAGCTGAATATTCCGGAGGATCATCCGGCAAGAGATGAGCAGGATACATTCTTTATCAATGATTCCATTCTGCTCCGTTCCCAGACATCACCGGTGCAGGCACGTGAGATGGAAAAAGGCAAGCTTCCGATCCGTATGATCGCACCTGGCCGTGTATTCCGTTCTGACGAGGTAGATGCAACACATTCACCTTCCTTCCATCAGATCGAGGGCCTTGTTATTGATAAGAATGTTACGTTTGCAGATCTTAAGGGAACCCTTCAGGAGTTTGCAAAAGAACTGTTCGGACCGGAGACAAAGACCAAATTCCGTCCGCATCATTTCCCGTTCACAGAGCCGAGCGCTGAGGTTGATGTTTCCTGCTTCAAATGCGGCGGAAAAGGCTGCCGTTTCTGTAAAGGTTCCGGCTGGATCGAAATCCTTGGCTGTGGTATGGTTCATCCGAATGTTCTCCGTATGTGCGGGATCGATCCGGATGAGTATACAGGATTTGCCTTTGGTGTAGGTCTGGAGCGTATCGCACTTCTGAAATATGAGATCGATGATATGCGTCTTCTCTATGAGAACGACAGCAGATTCCTGAAACAGTTCTAAAACAGTGAACACGGATCATGAGTATCCGTCTGACAGTAAATATAGAAAAAAGAAGGGACAACCAAAATGAATACTTCATTATCTTGGATTAAAACATATGTGCCGGATCTGGATGTAACGGCACAGGAATATACAGATGCCATGACCTTAACAGGCACAAAGGTAGAGGGCTTTACAGAGCTGGATGCAGATCTCGATAAGATCGTGATCGGCCAGATCGATAAGATCGAGAAGCATCCGGATGCAGATAAGCTGATCATCTGCCAGGTAAATATCGGAACTGAGAGTGTGCAGATCGTAACAGGCGCTCCAAATGTAAAAGAAGGAGATAAGGTTCCGGTTGTTCTTGATGGCGGACGTGTTGCAGGCGGCCATGATGGAAAAATGACTCCCGGAGGGATCAAGATCAAAAAAGGCAAACTCCGTGGCGTTGAGTCCTTTGGTATGATGTGCTCTATCGAGGAACTTGGAAGCACCAGAGAAATGTATCCGGAAGCACCGGAATACGGAATCTATATTTTTCCTGAGGACGCAGTTGTGGGTGAGAGCGCTGTTAAGGCACTTGGCCTTGACGATGTGGTATTTGAGTATGAGATCACTTCCAACCGTGTAGACTGCTACGGTGTTCTTGGAATCGCAAGAGAGGCAGCAGCAACCTTCCAGAAGAAATTCTGCCCGCCGATTGTAGAGGTTAAGGAAAATGATGAGAAAGCTTCCGATTATGTAAAGGTTACTGTAGAGGATCCGGAGCTTTGCCCGCGTTACTGTGCAAGAGTTGTAAAAAATGTCAAGATCGGTCCGTCCCCGAAGTGGATGCAGAGATGTCTGGCTTCCAATGGAATCCGCCCGATCAACAACCTGGTTGATATCACAAACTATGTAATGGAAGAGTTTGGACAGCCAATGCATGCATATGATCTGGATACCATCGCAAATAAGGAGATCGTTGTACGCCGTGCAGGAAAAGATGAGAAATTCGTCACACTGGATGGCCAGGAGCGTATCATGGATGAGAACGTTCTGATGATCTGTGACGGTGAGAAGGCTGTCGGCATCGCAGGTATCATGGGTGGAGAGAATTCCATGATCACAGACGATGTAAAAACGGTTCTTTTTGAGGCGGCGTGCTTTGATGGAACCAGCATCCGTCTTTCTTCCAAGAGGATCGGACTTCGTACAGATGCATCCGGTAAATTTGAGAAGGGTCTTGACCCGAACAATGCACAGGCTGCAATTGACCGTGCATGCCAGCTGATGGAAGAGCTTGGTGCAGGTGAGGTTGTAGGCGGAATGGTTGATGTCTGCAGCGAGACAAGAGAGCCATCCAGAGTAAAATTTGAGCCTGAGAAGATCAACAAGCTTCTTGGAACCAGCCTTACAAAAGAAGAGATGATCGATTATCTTGGACGTGTAGAACTGGCTTATGATGAAAAAACAGACGAGATCGTTGCACCGACATTCCGTCAGGATATCCACTGTAATGCAGATGTTGCAGAGGAGGTTGCAAGATTCTATGGCTATGATAAGATCCCGATGACACTTCCTACAGGAGAGGCTACTACAGGTAAGCTGCCATTTAAGCTTCGTATCCAGGAGGTTGCAAGAGATATCGCAGAATACTGCGGATTCTCAGAGGGAATGTCCTATTCTTTCGAAAGCCCGAAGGTATTTGACAAGCTTTGTATTCCTGAGGACAGTGATCTTCGTAAAGTCATCACCATCAGCAATCCTCTTGGAGAGGACTACAGTATCATGCGTACAAGCACACTGAACGGTATGCTGGCATCCCTTTCCACAAACTATAACAGACGTAATAAAGATGTTCGTCTTTACGAGCTTGGAAATATCTATCTTCCGAAGTCCCTTCCGGTTACAGAGCTTCCGGATGAGCGTACCATGTTTACACTTGGAATGTACGGAAAAGGCGATTTCTTTGATATGAAGGGTGTATGCGAGGAGTTCTTCGAGAAGATCGGAATGAAGAAAAAGGTTACCTACGATCCAAACAGCGGAAAACCATTCCTTCATCCGGGAAGACAGGCTAACATGATCTATGAGGGTAAGGTAGTTGGATATTTAGGTGAAGTTCATCCGGCTGTTGCAGATAATTACTCTATCGGAGAAAAAGCATATATCGCAGTGATCGACATTCTGGATGTTCTGGAATTTGCTGGTTTCAACCACAAATATACAGGAATTGCCAAATATCCGGCTGTAACTCGTGACCTGAGCCTTGTAGTTCCCCATGCAGTTCTTGCAGGACAGATCGAGGAGATTTTTGATCAGAGAGGCGGAAATATTCTTGAGAGTTATCAGCTGTTCGATATCTACGAGGGCGCACAGATTGAGAAAGGTTTCAAATCCATGGCTTATTCTCTGGTATTCCGTGCCCATGACAAGACTCTTGGTGAAAACGAGATCTCCGCAGCAATGAAAAAGATCATGAATGGTCTTAACGGACTTGGAATCGAGCTGAGAAGCTGATGCTGATCTACATTGTAAGACATGGCCTGACTGAGTGGAATAAATTAAAAAAGCTTCAGGGTGCAGCGGATGTACCTCTTGCGAAGGAAGGGATCCTTCTTGCAGAAAAAACCGGAGAAGCTCTCCGTAATGTGAAGTTTGATATCTGTTTTACAAGTCCGCTCTCAAGGGCAAAACAGACAGCAGAATATGTTCTGGGGAAACGTGATGTTCCGATCATACCGGATAAACGGATCCAGGAGATCGATTTTGGTGTGTTGGAGGGTGATCAAGTAAGAGATGCAGATGGCAATTATATCGATCCGCAGATCGAGACTTTTTTCCGTGCTCCGGTAAATTTTAAACGACCGGAAAAGGGCGAGGATATTTTTGATGTGATCGCCAGGACAAAGGATTTCTGGGATGAAATAACATCAGATCCGACTCTTGCGGATAAAACAATTCTTGTTGCCTCTCATGGATGTGCAGTCCGTGCTCTTCTTCAGAATGTAGATCCTGATCCGGAGAATTTCTGGAGAGGCTCCGTGCCGCCAAACTGCTGTGTTAATCTTGTGGAAGTAAAGAATGGAAAAACAACGCTTCTGGAAGAAGATAGAGTTTATGCATAGAAAATAATGAGAAACGCAGAATAACTGTAATGGCTGTTCTGCGTTTCTTTTTTTGCTTGTTTTTATTGGTGGAATTTCACAGGTTATGATTGACTAATTGAGATAAAATGAGATAAAATATATAAAAATAATGAATGATTCAGAAAAATAAAAGTTAAACTTTACTAATTATATAAAGATGCAGAATTGTGTTAGAATTATATGAAATCATTTAACCAAGTGCGGATTGCGAATATCCGCCTACGGATAGAGGATAATTACTGATAGTGATGTGATATATGGAATGGGGTGAGTATATGCAGTCATTAAATGAGACAAAAGCAGGGGAAAGCTACACGATCAAGTGGATGACCGGAATGCCGGAGACTATGGAACAGATCAGACAATATGATGTCAGTGAAGGAAAGACCGTACAGATCATAAGCAGGATACTTGGCGGAGTGATCGTAGGTGTTTGCGGACGCAGGATCCTGATCAGCGATGATGCAGCCTGCCGTATAAAAGTATAAATAAAAGTATAAATAGAAAAAAGACGAAAGGACAATTCTTTTGGCGAAGGAATTGTCCTTTCTGGTTGTTTTAGGGAAGATGTTATGATAGTATGGGAACAAAAGAGTAACTTTTTTCAAAAATAAAGACAGGGGAGGCATATTATGGGAAAAAAGTTTATGAATACAGTGCTGTTTCTGGCAGTAACAGTGGCCGCGGCAACCCTGACTGCTTATGTTGGAAAAGGCTCCGGGAATGTGTTGCTTTATAATTTTACATTTCTGGGACTTATGCTGATCATATATGCAGTGGGGCTTTTTGCAGGTTTATATCGGATGGATAACCTGTCAAGAGCACTGAAGCATGGCGCTGGTGAGATCACAGAAGTGTTTCAGCTTCCGGGAAGAGCCAGAAAAGAAGAGATTGGGCAGCTGCGAGGGATTTTCGGTGACCGCTATCTTGACAAAAAGATGGATGATTTTGTTGACAGCATCAGCAGAACGGAAGAAGGGATCGCTGAAGTAGAGGATTTTGTGAATATTGAGGATGTAGATGTACATATCCACAAGAGACTCCTTGAGATGGCTCCGGACATTTTTACAAGCCTTGGTATCCTTGGAACATTTATCGGTCTTGTGTGGGGACTTAAGAATTTCCAGCCCACAGATTATGAAGTGATGACAAGCTCGGTATCCGCTCTTGTAGATGGCATCAAAGTTGCGTTTCTGACTTCCATTTATGGAGTTGCACTTTCTGTTGTGTACACATTTGGGATGAAAAGCGGATATTCTGCGATGTCCCAGGCGATGCAGGATTTTCTGGATCGTTTTCACGCACTGGTGCTCCCTACTGCGGAGAATGAGTCTTGGAATCTCCTTGTTTCCAGCCAGAAGACGCAGACAGAAGCCATGAAACAGATGGCGGAACAGTTTTCTGTGCAGATGGCAGATAGCTTTGAGAAAGTGATCACACCTACTTTTCAGAAGATGAATGATTCTCTGGACGTTCTTGCCGCATCTGTGACAAAAGGGCAGCAGGATGCGATCCGGGAGATCCTGGATACGTTTTTAAGCGAGATGCATGGTTCCTTTCAGATGCAGTTTGAAGATTTTAATGATGCTCTGGCAGAACTTAAGAAGGTGCAGAAGGAGAATACAGAATATACATCAGAATTGTACAAGACCATGAGCAGTCAGCTGAGTGAAACTTTTACGAAGCAGGAACGTGCCATGAAGGATGCCATTAAGGAAATCGATGAGATGCAGAGCAGTTATATGAAGACTGCAGACCGTATTATCCGGGATAATCAGATGATCCAGCAGCTGCAGAAACAGGATTACGAAAAGTTTGCCCGGCATATGCATGAAAATGAAAAAGAATCCGCAGATCTCTGGAAAAACTGCAATGCATCTATGCGCCAGTATGTGGACAGTGCTGCAGAAGGGATGAAAGCAGTTGCGGATTCCAATAGGATCAGCGAGGAGCTTCTTCGTGAAGATAAGAAGATGATCGAAGATTTTGAAGCCAGAGTGAAAGAATTTACCGAGAGCCAGAAGATGGTCAATAGTGTTCTGGATGAGGTACGCAGGCTTCTTTCTGAGATCAAGACGGCAAAAAATAACCGTGATATCCATCTGATCGCCGGACAGCCCTGGGGCTATGGAAGCAATGCCGGTATCCAGGAACTTAAGGATAAGCTGACGGGTCTGGAGGATCTTCTGGAAGGACAGGGTGCAAGACAGGAAGCGCTGCTGGATGAGATCGAGCGCAGTATCCGTGAGGCAACGAAGGCAGCACAGAAAAGCCGTTTTGGTTTATTTAAATAAGAGAGGAATTGTCAATGCGCAAAAAAAGAAAGCCGGAGGAGCATGGGTTTAATGTCTGGCGTTCTTATTCGGATATGATGGCAGGAGTTTTGCTGCTTTTTGTTCTGATCATGTGTGTGACACTTTTTCAGGCACAGAAGAGCTATCAGGACAGTCTGAAGGAACGGGATGAAAAAATCACTCTTCAGGAAAAATATACAGAAGAGCTTCTGGAAAAACAGAATGCGCTGGATGAGCAGGCGGGGACATTAAAAAGCCAGGATGAGCAGATCAAGTCCAAGGACAAGCAGATCAAATCTCAGGATGAAGAATTGTCTTCTCTGGCGGAGAAGCTTGCCAAACAGCAGGAAACGCTTGAGGCGCAGCAGAAAAAGCTGGCCTCTCAGAAAAAGAAGCTTTCCAGCCAGCAGGATACATTGAAAGAGCAGCAGTCTGCGCTGGATGAAAAAACAGAGCTTCTGGAAGAGCAACAGGAGAAGATTGACAAGATCATCGGCGTGAAAGCTGAGGTTGTGGAAGCTTTGCAGAAGGAATTTGAAAAAAAGAACCTCAATGTGGATATTGATCCACAGACAGGTGCGCTGACGCTGAATGCCAATGTTATGTTTGATTATGATCAGGCAGAGCTTACCGATTCCGGTAAGATGACATTGTCTATGGTGCTGCCGACATATTGTAAGGTGTTGCTGGATGATTCCTATAAGAAATATCTTGGCGAGATTATTATTGATGGTTATACGGATACAGACGGAGATTACAGTTATAACCTGGAGCTGTCACAGAAGAGGTCTCTGGCGGTAGCGCAGTATCTTTTGGATATTAAGAGTGATTTTCTGAAGGATTCACAGGTTCAGGAACTGAAGGATTGTCTGACAGTGAATGGGCATTCCATGTCAGATCCGGTTCTGGATGCAGATGGAAATGTAGATAAGGATGCGTCCAGACGTGTAGAGGTAAAATTCCGTTTGAAGGATGAAGAGATGATCCAGGAACTGAATAAGATCATGCAGGGAGATTCTGCAGAGTCCGACAGTACTGCTCAGAAAAAAGAAAAGAATCAGAAAGAAAATCAGGATAATAAGCAGTAATAAAATATGGCTGGTTTTTATTTTTTTAGGGGGGGTTGGGGATGAAAAGAAAAATGGCATTGATGCTGACAATGACGCTTCTGGCTGGCAGCCTGGATTCGGGAATGCTGGTCAGTGCAGCTGATTTTTCAGCAGAAGAGAGTGTGGAACAGGCAGTGGAAGAGGAACTGCAGCCAACTGAGGAAAACGGTGCTGAGGAGTTGCCATCCGATGAGACAAATGTTTCTGAGGCAGAACTGGTTGATGATCCCGGAGAAGACGGATCAGAAATGACAGAGTCCGGTGTGGATGAGGCGGACATTTCTACGGAACCAGAAACAGAACCGGAATTGGAAGAGGAAGCGGAGCCAGAAGAGGACACAGAGCTGGAAGAGGACACGGAAAGGCTGGCAGAAGATTTTGAATCTGGGGATGCTGAGGAAGTGGAAGAAGCTCAGCTTGAGGATGGCAGTGAAGATGCATTTTCTGCAGGTGCGGATAATGCAGAATTTGAATGGAACGGACTGCGCTGTGCTTCCAATGAAAAAGGTGAGGTTACGATCAAAGCGGTCATTAACGATGACCATTATGATAAGAATAACAATAAGATAAAAAGTGACAGATGCGCTTATGTGAATGGAAACATTCCATCTTCGATCAATGGCAAGCCGGTTGTTCGAATCGATACCGGAGCATTTTCAGACTGTATTAATATGACAAGTCTGAATATTCCGGATTCTGTAAAAGAGATCGGACGAGGAGCTTTTTCCGGTTGTACATCCCTTTCTTCCATCCGCATTCCTGATAATGGGGTGGTGGTAGAAGCAGGTGCATTCGAGCGATGTACAAGTCTTACCCGTATCCATATCCCTGCATCGATGGTCACACATGGTTATGTGGGTGAGAGTCCGGCGTATCCGGGAATTTTTGCGGGAGATGCAGGTCTGACGACGGTCACCTTTGGAAAAGGGATCACAAAGATTGCCAAAGGCTTGTTTTTGCAGTGTTCCGGTGTGAGAAAGATCGTTGTTCCGGATACTGTAAAAAATATCGAGGCATATGCGTTTCGGAGTTGTTCTGCACTTACGGAAGTGATTCTTCCGGAAGGCCTGGAAAATATTTATAATGGAGCGTTTTCCTACAGTAAGAGTTTGACTTCCGTGAAGCTTCCATCTACGCTGAAATTTCTGGATGTAGGAGCTTTCGGAGATTGTACAGGTCTTACGACGATCAACATCCCACCAAAAATGAAGACCCATGATACCACAGCGGCGAACCGGCAGTGGCCAGGTCCCTTTTATGGCTGTAAAAATCTGAAAAATGTGACTTTGGACAACGGAATGGAGGAAGTTCCAAGAGGGATTTTTTATGCACCCTCCGGTGATATAGGGCTGGAGGAAATTGTGATTCCGGATAGTGTGAAATGGATCGGGTACAGTGCGTTTTTTGGCTGTAAAAATCTCAAAAAGGTGACTCTTTCCAAAAAGCTGGAGGGTATTGATTCAGAAGCTTTTCAGAACTGCAAAAATATGAAATTATCAGAACGCGACCTTCCGAAAACGCTGAAAACGATCCGTGATAATGTTTTTGCTAACTGTACAAGCCTGGAAAATGTTGTACTTCCAGATTCCCTGGAGTATCTTGGGATAAGTGTGTTCTATAACTGCCAGAGTCTGACAGAAGTAAATATTCCGGCTGGTGTGGAGACAAATGGAGCTACAGGAAATTACTATGATATGGGCGGCCCTTTTGCAGATTGCGTGAATCTGAAAAAGGTAACCTTTGGAAAAGGAATCAAGAAAATTGCACAGGGACTGTTTTACCGATGTACGGGAATCGAATCCATAGAGATTCCTTCAACGGTTACAGATGTTGATTATATTGCATTCGGAAGATGTATAAATCTGCAGAAAGTTGTGATCAACAGCGGACTTAAAGTTTTGTGGAAACAGGCGTTTTACAAGTGTGAGAAGCTGGAAAACCTTGCATTACCTTCCTCTGTGGAGAAAATCAATGAGTATGTTTTTGAGGATTGTAAATCACTGAAATGGGTTATGATTCCGCCAAGTGTAAAAACAATGGCGTGGTATAATGATATTACATATTTGAATGAAGATACGATTTTTGTTAATGTTTCATCCGACTTTGCAATAAAAGGTTCTACAGGTTCTTTTGCGGAAGCTTACGCGAAAAAATTCTCCATACCGTTCGTTTCAGTGGGAGTCACAGAGAAAACAACTTTTAAGATCACGTTTGATAAAAATGCGAAGGATGCGAAGCTTGCGTCAAAAGATAAAACAAAAACTGTAAAAAATGGAAGTGTCTATGGTAAACTTCCGACTCCGACCAGGAAGAATTACTATTTTCTTGGCTGGTATACGACTCCTAAGGATGGGGGTAAGAAGGTTACCGCAAAAACAAAATTTAATCTGAAGCGGAATCAGAAGCTGTATGCCCACTGGGCAAAAGCAGATCTGAGGAAGGCAAAGATCACAGTGAAAAACTGTACCTGGAATGGAAAGCCGCAGAAACCAAAGGTTACCGTGAAGTTTTACGGACAGACTTTAAAAGAAAAAACACACTATACGGTTTCTTATCCTTCCGGGAAAAATATTGAGCCGGGTAAAGTTACTGTCACGATTAAAGGTAAAGGGGTTTTTGCGAAATCTAAGAGCAAAAACGGAAGCTTTACCATTGCGAAGGCAAAGCAGACGATCAAGGCAGTGAATGAGATCTATGCAGCAACAGAGAATGGAAAAACAAAGAATTTAAGTGTTTCAGCGAAAGAGAATGCCAGGATCAGCCTGTCCAGTAATTTTTCCGGTATTGCTGTGGTGAAGGGGAAAAAGCAGGTTACACTGAAAAAACCAGGAGCTGCCACGATCACGGTCCATGCGGCTGAGACAAAGCATTATAAAGCTGCATCCGGAAAAATGAAGGTTATTTTCCAGGGGCGGCAGAATATCAGACTGGTTTCCAAAGCCTTGATGAGTAGTGGCCTGAACCGCTATACGATATCCAGTGATAATTTTAATCAGCCGATCAGGATTTCTGTCCTTGGAGGAGCAAAATATTCCTGCGCAGTATCAAATTCCGGAAAAACAGCGGCGTGGTATGAAAGCGGTAAAGGTCTGATGGTGAGAGGCCAGGGCAAAGTTGTTGTGACGGTTACTACGAAGACAAGTGCAGATCAGGTATACCTGGCTTCTAAGAGAGTATTTACGATCAATCTGACGGGAAAAGTCCAGAATAGTGATTGGGTATTTAAACAGGATAGTGATGGAAAAGTGATCCTGATGAAATATACTGGAAAGGCTGTGAATGTTACAGTTCCTACGACGATCACGATCGGAATGAAAATGGTTCGGGTAAAAGGACTTGGGGACAGTGTTTTTGAAGGACAGAAGATCCAGAAGGTTGTGATCGCAGAAGAGGGTGTTCTTACTATTGGTAAAAAGGCGTTTAAGAATTGTACTGCACTGAAATCGGTTTCTCTTAACCGTAAGACCGTATCTATTGGTGCGGAGGCTTTTTCCGGCTGTAAATCGTTGACTTCTATTGATCTGCCGGATGGTCTGAAAGAGATTTCCGCAAGTCTGATGAAGGGGTGCAGCTCGCTTTCAGGTTCTGTCTATATTTCGAAAAATGCCAAGAAGATCGGTAGCAGTGCATTTGATGGCTGTGCTAAGATCCGTACGGTAATGGTGTATTCCAATGTGACCAGTGTTGAGGCAAATGCATTCAGAGGCTGCAATAATATTAATAAGGTTTATTATGCGGGGCCGAAATATAAATGGGCTCAGATTAAAATCGCAGGTGGCAATGAGAAGCTGACAGCGAATGTGGTCTTTAATGCAGGTGGTGGTGTTGATTCCAGCGTGGATACGAAGCTTTCAACGGATGATCTTTTCAGAAAGTATCCGGAGTTTCTGAACAATGCCGGTTTTGATAAGGTTACAGGTGATCTTCAGGGTGAGATGTTTGATGCGTTAAGTGCGGATACCAGTGCTACTTCGGGCTTTGGCACTTCAACATATTGGGCTACGGTTAAATCCAATATGCTGAACGGATTTGCGGATTCGATGTGTAATCTGTTTAATAAGGCGTATGGGACGGATTTTTCAGATGATAAACTGAAACAGAGTCTGGCTATGGAGCTTATTGTGGAAACTGCGGAGAGTTCTATGCTGACATATGGTAACGATACTCTGGCAGAGGCTTATGATATCATTCATAATACCAAAGATCTTTCGGATCACTTCTTTGAAAATGGTGACACGAAATATCAGCTGGCTATGAAGCTGGAGGGTGTGACGCAGTATAGCAGAACTGAGCTTAATGATATGCTTGATTGGTTTTACAAGAAAAACGATAAAGGGGTTTCCAGGTGGGATACCATTGATAAAACTTTTAACAGTGCAGATGCTATTATGAGTGCAGGGGATTATCTGATGAATTTTCTGACGTTGGTTACGGTTGGACGGGATTGTCTTGACAGACTGAGTTATCGGCTGCAGGCGGATTCTTCTTTGAAGAGGGGAATCGATCTTTTGAAACAGTATTATGACCAGCCGCTTAAGACATTGATGGTGGATTATGCGTCAGACAGGTGTATGAAGAATGTGAAGAAGATGTTGACGAAGTCATTGACGAAGATTCTGGATACAGTATGGACTCATAAGGGATATACTGGTAGCTGTTATGTTGAGATTGCGGAGATGATCTTTAAAGTTACGGGTACAATGATCCCGGGGCCGACGATCGAGGGCTATAAGCAGGCGTGGGTTTCGGTGTCAAATATGATGACTTTGAGGAATTCTGCTATGCAGCTTCGGAATGAGATCATTCAGGCGAAGAATAATGGTGGAGCTTCGAATCAACAGATTGGGGATTATCAGCTGCTGATGAGGACTTATCTGACTTGCCTGAAGAAGTCCGGGGGATATGTGGCGTCAGTTGTGAGGAATCCGTATGTTATGCAGGGGCATTTGGCTCGTTATGATAGTGCGTTGAATTATGAAGCTTATATTTCGGGATGTAAGTCTAATGCAGTGTATGGGAAGTGATTGAGGTTTAACTGGATCAATTAAGTCCTTTGCGGGGCTGCGAAAAGCGATAAGCTGTGGAGCAGTTATTCGGTTATGAGCAAGTAGCGAAGTGGATTGTGAATATCCGCTTGACATTTGTTCTTTTTGCTCTGGTGTCTGGCAGTGTTGTATTTGCTGGGCACCGGGGCTTTTTGTTTTGTTGGAGGTATAGAGGGACGCCAGAGGAAGGTGGAATTGGTCTGTGAGGGATGCAGTCGGGGGGTGGAGGTTTTGTGGTGTGGAGGTATAGGGGGACGCCAGAGAAAGGTGGCATCGGTCCGGGCAGGGACTCCGTCGGGGGATACTACTAGGGCTCCGTGA
>OGRB01000428.1_pt1 | contig 43672 bp, 54 predicted proteins | sample 1553371 | NCBI WGS metagenome assembly OGRB01 (sample SAMEA2580027, study PRJEB22360) | human gut metagenome | reverse complement strand
AACAGGAAACCCTATTAAGCTATTTCAGACTTTTCATTAGAAATTTCGAGAAACGCGTTGGAATCAATCGTACGGAAAAGACATTGAGGGCTTACCGCAATTCCTACAATCATCTGGTACGTTTTTTACAGATGCAATATAAGCTGTCAGATATCCCTTTTGCCGCATTGGACCGTTCTTTCATTGAAAAATATGACTTGTATCTACGTACGGAATGTTGTCTGGCTTCAGGCACAATAGTCAATCTTACCGTCCAACTGAAAACAATTGTCGGAGAAGCTATTGCTGACGGTATAATAACAGTATTCCCGTTTGTCGGATATGAACCGGTACATCCGAAACCGGAACAGAAATATCTCACCTCCGAAGAATTGAATAGGATTATGACAACACCTCTCCATGATCAGATTCTTTATCATGTGAGAGATATGTTCCTGTTTTCCTGTTATACGGGTATTCCCTATAGCGACATGTGTCTGCTGACAAATGAAAACCTTTCTCTCGCGGAAGATGGTACCTGGTGGATCAGGAGTTCTCGCAAGAAAACCGGTGTAGATTTTGAAATACCGCTTATGGAACTGCCGTTCCATATTATTGAAAAATACCGCGATATGGCTCCTGAAGGAAAGCTTCTCCCCATGTATTCCAACAGTTCATTGAATCGTTATTTGAAACGCATCGCCGAAATTTGCGGTATAGGACGTAAGCTGGTCTTCCATGCAGCCCGTCATACCTATGCGACAGAAATTACACTTTCCCATGGCGTACCGCTTGAAACGGTCAGCAAGATGTTGGGGCACAGTCGTATTGAGACCACACAGCATTACGCAAAGGTGACAGACAATAAGATAGATACAGATACGAAAGCATTGGATAAAATAATTGCTGAGCGGTTTTCTGTAGTTATTTGATAATGGCAAAAAATAGGATTATGAAAAGAAATACTGACAATATGGAAATCAAACGTCGCAGTACATTTGCGATACTGTTTTATATAAACCGCACCAAAGTCCGTAAGGATGGAACGTGCCAGTTGCTGTGCAAGATAAGCATAGATGCCAAATGGGAACAGATAGGAACGAAAGTATCCGTCAATCCGGCAATCTGGAATCCTGAAAAAGGACGGGCTGACGGCCGCAGTGAGAATGCCATTACCGTCAACCGGGCTATTGATGATCTGACCAAAGAAATCAAGGAGCATTACAGGCGGATTAAGAACAGTCTGGGATTTATTACGGCAGAGCAGGTGAAGAATGCCGTGATGGGAGTCGGTCAGAAACCGTTAACTCTGCTGGCTCTTTTCAGAGAGCATAACGAGGAGTTCAAGAAGCGTATCGGTGTGGATCGTATAAAGGAGAGTTATGATTCCTACTTACGTTCATATAAGCACCTTTCGGCTTTCGTGCAGGAAAAACGCGGCGTAGAGGATGTACTGCTACGTAGTCTTGACCGTGTGTTCTACGATGACTTTGAACTTTTTCTCAGGACGGACAGGAATTTAAGCCCGAAGAGCGTGCATGAACATCTTTACAGGCTGAAGAAGATGACCATGCGGGCTGTCAGCCAGGGAACAATACGCCGTGATCCGTATTGTCGCCTTCATCCTGAACTGCCCAAACGGAAAAGTCGTCATCTGAAGCTGGAAGATCTGAAGACACTGCTTACAACACCTGTCGAGAAGCCACAGCTTCAGTTTGTAAGGGATATGTTCATCTTCTCCACTTTTACCGGACTTGCCTATACGGATTTGAAAAAATTGAGGGTAAATGATATTACCCAATCTGAAGACGGTTCATGGTGGATCCATATCCATCGCCAGAAAACAGGAACACTGTCTTCTGTCCGATTGCTGGATATTCCGTTGAAGATAATAGAGAAATATCGGGAACAGAGAAAGGATGACAAGGTCTTCAATCTGTATAGTCGTACGTATTTCATTATGCTCGCCCACCAGTTGGGTGAAGTTTACGGATTTGAACTTACATTTCATAAGGCACGACACAATTTCGGAACCCATATAACCCTTTCATTGGGTGTTCCAATCGAGACAGTCGGCAAAATGATGGGGCATATGCGTATTGAGACCACGCAGCTTTACGCCAAAGTGACTGACAGGAAAGTGGACGAGGACATGAAACGGCTGAAAGCAGCCGGAATGGATCGGATTCCTGGTCTGTATGAAGAAGATGTTATTGTCAGGAAACGAAGAAGGAGATTCGGATACCAATTGTCCGACAACAAAGAAACGACCTTGTAAAGAGGCCGTTTCTTTTACTTTTGCTTCATACCCATCGCTGTTCTTCCCTGCATCTTTTATAAGCGTCATCAAGAACTTTTTGTATGTCTGACTCTTTGTATAGGGCTTTTCCCTGCACAAGATAGTAAGGTATCACACCGAGGGTCCGGTATTCCTGCAAGGTACGCCGGCTTACTTTCAACAGCTTTGAAAGTTCCTCGTCCGTGAGGAAATAATCACCGTGAAATGCGGGCCTTGGAGCCGTCCGTATTGCGTCTATCATGCGCTCCATGTTTTCCAGCCCTTTGAAAATAGTATCAATCCGCTGGTCTTTTCTGTTTATAAGATCGTAACTCATGGCTTTCTTTTTTGTGGGTGATAACTTGATTCCAACAGGCTTTGTACATCTTCCGGTTTGTAGAAGAACTTGTTCTTGATCCGGGTGAAAGGCAACAGTCCTTTCTCGCGATATACCTGAAGTGTTTTCTTGGATATTCGGAGAATCCCGCATACCTCCTGATTGTCCATCCATTTTTTCAGTCCCGCGTCTTTGGTCTGACTACATAGACCGATGACTTTTTTCTCAATCAGGCTGAGGCGGACAACCAATTCGTCAAAGGTCTGTTTTTCCATACATATAATTTCCATACCGTCATTTTATTAGGATTGAAGACCGAGTTCCTTTTTTATTTTCGCAGGCAGTACCTTTCCCTTTTTGTTCAGGAAGTCCTGGACTTCCGAAGCTTTGTAATAGGTACGTCCGTCAATCATGTAGTATGTGACGAGCTTCTTCTGGCGGTAGCGTGCAAGGGTACGCTTGGTAACACCAAGGAGTTCGCACATATCCTGGTTGTCAAGCAGCTTGTCACCTTCAAGGGCGGCCGTCTGCCTGTTCATGCGGTTCAGTCTGTCATCTATCCTGTCAAACCGTTCCATTATCTGATGGAGCATCATCTGGAATGTCTCCCTGTCTATCTGTATCATAATGAATTCTGTTTTTAGTGTAATAATTCCATTTTTTACACCGTGTTGCGCAACAGGTTTCATTATGATATAGGCCAAAACATGGACCAATGCAGCAAGACACACCCACATAAAAATATATCCCACTGGATTACAGTGAGATAAAAAATAGAAATTCAAAAAGACATGTTTGGGTAACGTTGCAGTAACATTGCAGTTGCGAGAAGCTATTGCAATGTTTTGCGATATATAAGACGGCAAATACCGTTACGGAAACTTTTTGAGGAGTGCAGATTCCAGGAGCAGGAATCAAGAAAATCAGATATTCGTATTCCATGGCCGGAAATTACAGGCAGCATGTAGATGACAATTTCGTCGGGAAGGTGATATACAGACAGTCTGCGTAATATTTCCGTATCTTCACGTTCGGATATTATTGCCTGGAATATGGAATCAGAGGAAGTGGTATCCTTGAAACAGATAAGATCGACCATCGGGTAGTCAGGAGCTATGGAAAATGTGCCGTGCTGTTTCCAGAGAAGGAATCCGTTCCTGTCTTCTCTTATCCATTCCATCAGCCTGTCATCATCCGGGAAGTAACCGTCGATGGTCATTGCGAATACGATCTGAACTTTTGCCATACCTCTATCTGTTATAAATAAAAGCGTGAAACTCACGCTGTTTCGGACGGAGGCTCTGACAAAGCCCAATACAGAAACTTGCATGAGCTCACGCTATTTTTAGGCATAGCATAAGCTGCACGCAAAAGTCTCTGTATTTTCGAATTTGTCAGATTCCCGTCCGAGACGTCTTGCGACTTATGTATAATAGGCGACAGCCGCTTTGCGGCGTCGTCATATTTTATTTCAAAATACAGACATGGCCAATAGACCAGTCTGTTACAAAATTAGTCATTTTGCCGGAATTACAGGCAATTCACTGCAAAAAATATTCATTTCAGCTCATATTTGTTCATCTTACGGTACAATGTAGCAGGATTGATGCCGAGCAGTTCTGCCGCTTTTTTCCGGTGGCCGCCTGTGGCTTTGAGAGCCTTGATGATGGACAGTTTTTCTTCTGTCATGCCATCATAATAGACAGAATTTGCAGATACGGTATTCGTATTGATGCTGATATCCATGCACTCCGGTTCAATGACCGGTTTTTCTGTCAGCAGCACGGCCCTTTTTATCTTGTTCTGCAACTCCCTGATGTTCCCCGGCCATTCGTAGGAAAGGAGAAGCTGCTGGGCTTCTATGGAAAATCCTTCCGTATTTCTTCTCAGTTTGGTGGAAGATTCTTTCCTGAAAAATTCCGCGAGTGGCAGAATGTCTTCGGGACACTGGCGTAATGGAGGTTGCGTTATCTCAAATTCTCCCAGTCTGTGATAAAGGTCTTCACGGAAGCGTCTTTCCGCTATGGCTTTGGGAATATCCTCGTTCGTGGCCGCAACTATTCTTACATCCGCATGTCTTTCCTTGCTGTCCCCTACAGGTATGTACGTGTTTTCCTGCAAGACTCTTAAAAGGACAGACTGTACGGAATAAGGCAGCGTCCCTATTTCATCCAGAAACAGTGTCCCTCCTTTTGCAAGATCGAAATATCCCTGTCTGGCTGTATCAGCTCCGGTGAATGCCCCTTTTGCATGGCCGAACAGAAGTGAAGCCGCGAGCTCCCCGGGAATGGCTCCGCAGTTTACCGCGACAAACGGAGCTTCATGCCTGTCGCTGTAGTTATGTATCATCCTCGCAACCGATTCCTTACCGGTACCGTTTTCCCCCAATATCAGTACCGACATATCGGATGGAGCGACCAGTTTTGCCTGTTTTTCACATTTTACGGCTTGTGCGCTTGTCCTTTTGAACAGATGCTTTTCACCGTTCCAGATAGCGGACATGTGCTTGAGGAATGTATCCACAAGTTCAAGGAGTTGTTCCCTGTGAACCGGTTTCACCAGATAGTCCTTTGCTCCGAGTTTGATCGCACGCACCGCGTCAGGATAGGAAGCGTATTCGGTCATTACCACAAATGGAATATGAATGTGTTCCCGGTTTATCCATTCAAGCAGTTCTATGCCATTTCCTTGAGGCAGTCTTACATCTGAAAGAATCAGGGCAATATTTTCGGCTTTCAGTACTCTTTTTGCCGCAGGTTCATCCATGGCGGTTGTGACAGCATAGCCGCAACGTTCAAGCCAGTCCCTTTGCAGTTGGGACAAGGCTACGTTATCTTCAACTATCAGTATTTTCCTTTTCATTTTCCTGTCTGATTAAACTGTTTATCTCATTTTCTGCTGCCGAGACAAGTCTGTCAAGGCTGGCTGTTATTTTCAAGGTCCATTCTTTCATGACCTGATCTCCGGAGCTGTCATCGTGGACAAGGTTTCTGTATTCTTGCAATTCTTCTGCAATTCCGAGCATTTCCCACATGGGAAACATCCGGTGTATTATCTCCTTTATCCGCATTCTATCCTTATTCCTTATTGCTTCCACAAGTTCTTCCTTGTTCGTTTCGGATTCTTTTACAAGCATTGTCAATACCTTGCGTTTGTTTCCGGAATCCGATATGAGCGGCCTGAAATCTATTGATTGTGATTCAGGCTTGTTCATCTTTTCCATAATAGAGGACAGGAACAGAAGCAGTTCCGGGCTTGAAAAAGGCTTATGGATACATCCGGTGAAACCAGCCTTGATGAAATTCTCCTTCTCTTCATCTCCTCTTGCAGTCATGGCAGCTATCGGAATGCTTCGTGAACTGCCAATATTGGAGTTGCGCAGCAGATTGAGCAGACTGAAGCCGTTGGTTCCCGGCATTTGTATATCTGTAAGTATCAGATCATAATCCTCTTTTCTCAAAAGACAGACCACTTCTTTTACATTTTGGCAGGCATGACAACTGACTCCATTCCTTTCCAGGATGTCGCGTGTTATTTCCATCTGGACAGGATCGTCTTCCACGACTATGATACGGTGTGGAAGTCTTTTTGCCGGATTTGGAAGCGTTGTGCATTTTTCCTCAATTGTTTCTGATGTTTCTTTCAGCGGAATGCTCACCTTGAATGTACTGCCTTCTCCGATTTTGCTTTCCACGGAGATATTTCCTTTCAGTAAGGTTACGAGTCCTTTTGTAATGGAGAGGCCAAGTCCGAAACCTTCAGGACAAATCTCTACTGCTGCCCTTTCAAATGGAGAGAATATGCGTTTTAAGGTTTCTTCGCTCATGCCGATACCTGTATCCCTGACTGTTACTGTCAGAATATCGTTTCTGAATATGGCAAAGAATCCAATAGAACCGGATTCTGTAAATTTTATGGCATTGGACAGCAGGTTGCTGATTATCTGCTCTATGCGGTCCGCATCGCCGGTAACGGTAATGTCGGTTCCGATAAAGTCTCCGGATAGCATTATTCCCTTGTCGTTGGCGATGCGTCCATATTCTTTTTCGATGTCTGAAAGGAAGGTATTCAAGCGGAATGGAATTTCATTTAGAGTTTCTTTGGCCTCATTCAGGCGTGACAGGTCCAGAAGGCTGTTTACCAGCCGCATGATATGTCCAGTAGAGCTCAGGATGTTGTTCAGATAGGAATTTCGCCGTTTTCTGTCTTTGGTATCCATTGCCAGTTCTGCACTTCCCCGGATGGCATTCAGGGGTCCCCGAATGTCATGAGAGAGCGTGATGATAATCTTTTTGCGTATCTCCAGCATTTTACGGTTATGCAGGTCTGAGTCCTCAAGTTCTTTTCTCTTGCGGTGTTTTCTGTGTATATCCCTGGTTATGAATATGGATAGGAACAAGGCGCACAATAAGGCTGCTGATGATATGATACATATTGTGTCGAATGCTTCTTCCCTAAGTTCAGAAACCCTTTGATGCCGTTCTGCAGTACGCTCCAGGGCGTCTTTTTCCAATTCATTGATCAGTCTGGAGATGTTCCGGTTGAGAATATGGTTCTTATGCTCAAGAGAGTCCGCGAGTGATTCAAAAAGCTGGTTTTGCTTTTCCAGTACCTCGTACATTTCATCCCCGAACTTTCGGATGTTATGGGCGTTATCGGTTTGTCTGTTTTTTTGCTGTACTGATGTTTCTGTTTCCTTCTGTTTCCTTTTCCGGGAAAAAAGGCGGCTCAGAAAATTTTTCTTTTCAGGTTTCGTCGGTTCCGTATGTAATATTGTAGCGGAAGAAGTCATTTTTCTTTCCAGTACCGGAAGCTGACTTGAGAGGATACTGTCCATCTGTGTGAGTACGGAAGGGATATTCTTCAAAGAACGGATATGGTCATGCTTTTGATTGAGCAGGAACTCGACTGTATCAATGCGTGCCTGCTGAAGGGAGTCGGTATATACTTTTCTCAGTTCATCAAGCATGAAGAAGACCCTGTTTTCTTTTTCATTGTACTCTTTTTGGTCCGATATGTCACGCAGATATGCCGATTCGTTGTCCAGGAAGAGTGATACAAGCGCTTTGAATGTCCTGCTGGTCAGTTCCCGTTGTGCAAGCATTGCGTTCTCTTCCGCTTCTGCTTCCGCAAAAACCTTTTTTTCATGCCATAAAGCAGCGATGATTCCTATAACCAGCAGTGCCAGGATAGTGTAACCGGCAAATATTTTTATTAGCAGGGAACCCGAAGGTTTTATTGGATTTTCTTTTTTCGTTTCCATAACCTTGTATCGTGATTTTTACAAAGTTACGGAGGTGACGATGAAGTGATGTTCTGATTACTAACGGATTTTTTCTGATTTTTATCGGACTGTGTCGGCAAGCAGTTCTTTTCTTAACTGCAAGGGAGTTTTGTTAAAATTCCGTTTGCAATAGTCGGAGAAGGTTGACTCTGACTTGAAGCCGTTGTTTTCCGCTACCCGATATAACGGTATCGCCGGATTTTTCAGCATTCCTGCTATTCTCTTTTTCTTCCTTTCACGCAGCCATTGTGATACGTTCATGCCGAATTCACGCTTGAACCGTTCCCGGAATACGGTATTCGACATGTGGCATTTTTTCGCGAGCTCCTCTCCGGTCATATTTGCTGTAACCCGCAAAAGGACTGTTTCTCTGAAACCTGCTCCCTTGAAATCCGGGATATATTTTTCTGCAAGACGGAAATCGGATTCGGTCATGAAAGAATCGTTTGTTTTCATGTGCCGTTTGAATTCGCTGATGACATTTCCGGCCATAAGGTTATACAGGAAGTTCAGGTGTGGATATTCTTCTTCCGGGCTTATTGCATGAAGAATTTTAGCACAAACCAACAGGCCGTGGGCATTACGGTTTTTGTATTGGTACATGTAGGTATCGATTACGTAGCCGAGCACTCTGTTGTTCCGACAGAAACTTGCCAGTATGTATAGCGCGGTTTCAGTCTTGTTCTCAAACGAAGGGGCCGGCTGTAGTTTTCTCAGTTTTTCTGTCAGCCATATCATGGCCGGTATGTTCTCAGACAAAGGTTTCAGGATGGTCCAAGTCCGTGGAATACGGATATCTGTCTGCCGGACAGCTTCGGCAAGTTCGAGTACCCATGCCTCCCATTGTGTCCGGAATGAGTCGTGCTTAAGAGATTCTATAAGTATGTATTCCATGATTCGCAAGTTTCTGTGCAAAATTATAATTTCCTGTATGACAGAACAAATAAAGGTTACCGAAACTTTTTGATTCTGTGCACTTTTCGTTAAATTTGCAAACGGCAGATGCCGTTGTTTTCTTAAAAGTATTATTATGGAATGGTTTGAAAAGGTCAAAGAATTCATAACCGGTTTCCCGCAGTTGCTTCAGACAAGCCCGAGGTACGGTTATCTGATAGTGGCGGCAATACTGCTGCTGTGGCTTTTGGGTATAATCTGCGGATGGAAGTGGACCTATACACGTCCGGGCAGCTGGGGCGGGAATTTCTGGCTGGAAACACTCGGACCAAAGGCTTTCCGTTTCTGGCTGGGGGTGATCCTTGCCGTCGGGATAGGACTGGCTTTGTTTCTGTTCTCTATTTCCGGCAAGTAGCTGAACATTCTTTCCTCAGATGAAACCTGTAAACATAAAAAAGAGATTGAGTATGAAAACAATTCCAATTATGACCTTCTTCCTGTGTACGGCGATGTATGCCCAGGCACAGCTTAACATCGTTCCCAAGAGCGATGAACTAAAAGAGTACACGGTGACAAATGCCCTTCCCTATGACAGCCTGACGAACGTGGAGAAGCGGAGTTTCGCTTCCCTTCCGGGACAGACCCTGTACATGCACGGGGCGAGAAATGACGGGGACGGCTACTGGGATGCCTTCTACACGTCCAACTTCCTTGCCGGGGATGACCGGACGGTGTACAAGGCGGTCAATATCAGTTCGACCCCCGCTAAAGAGGTGGTCGGAAAATATTACGAGGTGGTGAAGGTCTGGACCAAGACAGACTACCTGTCGGCAGGATGCTGCCTGCTGCTTCGTGAGAAAGAAAGCGGAGAAGAAATGTATTATAACCCGTTCAGGTATCCGCTGAGCATGACCTGTTTAGGGTATTATGAGAAACTGAAACGCTTTGTCGGGCAGACATTCCTGTCGCTTGCCAAGCGTGTGGAGACCGAGGACGGCCAGGTCATCACCCCGGCTGAAGGTGCGGAGTATCGTTGTGTGGACGTCGGCCTGAAGATGAACAGTGATGGGGCGTTTCTGCTGATGGAGGGTGCTGATGGTGTACGAGTGGAAGCATTTCCTATAGGAGGTGACGAGGTGTTCGAGTTTGTAAGCACTGCACGTATCGGCCAGCTGGAAAAACGGTACGGCAAGAAATACGGGAAGCTGATTGCCTTCCGCAAGGTCGATACCGGCATGACGAGGGAAATGGTCATTTCCGCATGGGGTGAGCCATACCACAAATCGGAAGTCAAAAAGGAAGGCAGGACTCTGGAGACTTTGCGCTTTTCCGACGACCGTTGTGTGGAACTGCTTGACGGGAAAGTACAGTATGTGCACGTCTATTGAACGGAAGTGCATCTTTGCCTGTAAAGTCACAGGCAAGAGTTGCGTTTATCGTTTATTAACAGACAAAAGTGCCAAAAAATCAGGGAAAAATACCTATCTTGCATAACTCTATTTAATAGAGGAAACATTGTCCAAAACAGTAATTAAAAAATAATTGATATGGACATATACCAGAACAAGCCCAGAATCAAACTTACGCCGACCGTAAGGTATGGCAGGAAGTTTATTGAGGCAGCCTTTGATGATGACAGCCTGCGGATACCTTTGTCTAAAGAGGAAGGCATTCAACTTGTGGGCGGCAAAGCCTATTTGCCGGAAGAGCACTTTGTGCTTGCGGAGTTCTTTGACCGTTATGTAAAGATGGCTTTTATCGACTATTCCTCCATCAGGGAACTGGGTCCCGAGAAACAGGAAGACAGCCGTCCGCCTCTTCCGGAAGGTTATCTGGAGAAACTGGAGCAGGTACGGTACAGCGGACATACTGTCAGGGTTTATACATCCTATTTCCGGGATTTCCAGCAACATTTCAAAGGTCGTGACATAGGAACGATCACTTCCGGTGAGATAAATGACTATCTGCTTTACCTTATTCACGAGAAAAACATATCCTCTTGCCAGCAGAACCAGAGAATCAATGCCATCAAGTTTTATTATGAGAAGGTACTCGGACAGGAACGCCGATGCTACAAGGTGAACCGTGCAAAACGGGAAAAGACACTGCCCGACGTGTTAAGCAAGGAAGAGATAAAACAGATACTTGATGTGACAGCGAAAGACCTGCGCTTCTTCTGTGTGTTTTCCATACTTTATTCCGCCGGGTTGAGAATCAGTGAACTTTTGAATTTGAAACCCGGAGACATCAGTGAGTCACGTTTCATGATCCGAGTGCGACAGGGAAAAGGCAGGAAAGACCGCTATACCCTGCTGTCCAAACCATTGATGAAGAAGTTGGCAGAATACAATCGTCTGTACAGACCGAAAGTGTGGTTCTTTGAACGCAGGCCGGGAGAGCCTTTCACGGAAAGCATCATATCTAAACGTTTGAAGGCTGCCGCACTTGAAGCCGGTATAACGAAACGTATTTATCCTCACCTGTTACGTCATTCCTTTGCCACGCATCTACTGGAGCAAGGCACTGACATTAAGATTGTAAAGGAGCTTATGGGACATAACAACATTAAGACAACGGAAAGATATGTACATATAGCTGATACATTCAAAAGCAATATCAAAAGCCCGTTGGATGACCTGTTGACAGAAGAGGAATAGATATGATACTTAGGAAAAATAACAGCCAAATCGGCTGATAGCATAACATTATCAGTATAGAAATGAATGAATTTATAAATAAAATAGAGAATATTCTTACGCAGCTTTCTGAACTTGAAGGAAAGTACGACTTTTCTTTGGCGGATAAATATCAAGGGAATATTTTCCCTACTCAAATGGAGTTAGCTGTAAAGATGGAAGATTTGGTACATCAAATAACACATGAAATCGGTTCAACAATCGCTTTCCTAAAAGAGGATATTATAGAATTGCACCGATATATTGAGTTTAGGAAGAAATATGCAATACTATCTGAATGTGAACTGCTATTTTTGATTGATGATATTGGTGGAAATTTGAATATCAAAAAATGTATTAATAATAAAACCATTGCGTCGAATTGGCTAAATATTAGGCAAACAGTATTGGAAGACTGGAAAAGCAATTTTGGCAATGCTTCATTTGAAAAAATAAATTCAAAACTTAATTTACTGATAACACGCACCTAAATCGCCTAAACAGCGATTAGCTGCTAAACATTAGCAACCTCAAAAAGATAAAAAATGAGCAAGAAAAAGAAACTGGATGTAACCTTATACAAAAAGGAGATGCTTCAATTAGTAAAAGAAGCTATTGAGAAAATGAAAACAGAAAAACAAGATTTTGAAGTCTTCACTATATGTATCTATACAGATTTCAATTCTTGTTATAGTGCTGTTTGTTTGGATAGCAAGGAACATTCTGATAAGTCTCTTTCAAAAAGCAGGAAGTGGGAAGAAGAACAATATCAGAAATATTTGGCACAAGGGAATTTGGAGCAGGCAGAATTATTCAAACCCAGTGATGAAGTCCGAGAAACTAACCCAGCTGAATTTGAACTTTCTGATTTTGCCAGCATAGAAAATGCTTCTTTTCCTGAAAGCTATGAAGAAGATTACAGTGAGGAATGTTGGGAAACGGCAACGCCCATCCTTAGTGAAGTGGCGCAAATCGCCTATAAGAAAGTAAAAGAAGAATTACGAATACATCCTCTTTTTGAACTTGCTATAAATGGAGAAGAAGATTGGTATTATCCGATAATCCCAATCGAATAGGTTGCTAACAAACAGATGAAACTTTTAAGGCAAGGCGGTTTATCTGCCAAACATTAATCGCTTGAAAGAATAAAAAAGACGAAATATGAAAAAGAACATTACTTACTTCGGAGAAGTAGAAATCAACTCTCCCCAAGAATATAATGAGGGACAAATAGTTATTGACAATCGTCAGATAAAATTAGATCTGAATTTCTATGATGGTGTGCCTGAATATGACTGGGTTGCAGAATATGAAAACTATATCAAGGACTTGGAACAACATAAAGCCGATGTGGAAGCAGCCATTCGTGCCGATTACGAAGATGGAGGTGATGTTAAGGAATATGTCGATTTTCATCTTGAAGAATTGGACGCTTCTATAATTGATAAAGTTTTAGTAGGTACAGATGCCTCTAAGTCCAAAGAAGAAAGGTTATTGACTGCATTAAAATTGAAACGCATCGGTTTCTATCCCGGCAACGAAAACTATGCCGTATGGGATTATACCATAGGTAGAGAAATTACAGATCTGTTAGTGGTTGTAAATACTGATAGCACAGGTAAAATCAACTATGTAACATGGGAGAATTGAAAAACGACTAACAGGCATATCAATCGCCCTTGAAAGGTCGGTTGCCCACTAAACATTTGCTTATAAAATTGAATTGCAAATGAATAAAGTAAAAATAGAAATAGAATATAACGCAAATGGATTACCTATTCTTGAAAGATTAGGAAACCCGTATCTTTCTTTTAGATTAGGAAATCCTAATGAACTTTATATCGAGGGAAATCAAGATGGACTTCTTCTATTAGCTAAAGCGTTGCTTGGCATGGCTGAATATGTAAATAGTGATGGCTATCATATTCATCTTGATGACCTTTACAAAATAAACAATGCTGATAAAACATTTACAATAAGTAAAAGCGAATAACAAGCGGATTAATCTCCCCTAAACGGTTGATTATCCGACGAACATTACCCACAAAAGAATGAAGAAGATGGAAACAGGAATAGAATTGTTTGAATCAATAATGAACTCTTGCCCCCAAAAGAAGGTAGCGAGTTTGTGCAAAAAGTTAGTAAAGAAATGTTCTTTTAATAGTGGCGCAGATGCCGAAAATCTATGCCACTTAGCTTATCGGCTTTTTGTGTATGGGTATATTGAAGAAACTTTTGCAGTTTGTCGCTATACGCATGACATCCCCTTTCCGGGAAAAGGGGTTTATCGTGTATGGGATTTCATATTATATATATGGGGACTTGAAGTATTTCTTTTGTATAAGCAAGAAAAACATGAAGAAGCTAATGCAAGAGCAAAAGAAATAGATTCTATTAGAGCACAACCAGTGGATAGTATATTCAATACCCCAGAAAAACGCAGAGAATTTATTGATAAACTATATCAACGCGTTGTTTATCCAGATGTACTGCTTCAAGAGAAGATTGAAAAAGAAGAAAATGAACGAAATGCCAATGAATATCGTTTTTTAGCACTTATCAGGATGGTAGGGTGTGGCGCAACCGGGCTTTATCCAAATTTATCAGCACATTGGAATGAATTACAGCAAGATATAGATAACTATGTATCTATTCTTTCAAAAGAAAAATGAATTATGTGGGTAACAAGTGGCTCAACCTCCCCGAAAAGTCGGTTAGCCACCGAACATTATCTGCTTATAGCCTAAAAAAGAATGTATTAGAATGAAAATCGTACTGACAATATTGATAGGTATGTTTCTCTTTTCTGCCCCTTTTGTATCTTCGCATATTGAGACAAATAACTATCTGCATTTAAGCATCGTTTGTGGCTCAAACAAGAATGGTTATATTGATATTGACAGAGGTAATCAAAAGGTAAAATATTATTTCCCTTATAGATTTGGTAAAGGCGGTAAGGGAATGACAGACTTAAGTAATGTAGTGTTTAGCTACAGGAAAGAAACTTTAATAATGGTCTATAAAACAACCTCAGAAACTATTTCCAAGATTAGATGTAATAGAGATGAATTTGAGGTAATTAATTCATTTTTGAAAACTATAAATAAGCAGATAATAGACAGCAAACCGACTGAATAAGCGGAACGCTGCCAAACATTAGTCGCTAAATAATGAAATAATATGAGTAACGATTTGTTCTTTTACCTATTCAATAACTTTATTGGTGGAGCTGATGATGAAGAAATGTCAATGAACTATCTAAATTTAGATTTGAATAATAATAATTCGTTACGCAAATTTCTTCAAGATGAAATCATACCATTTTATGAAGCTAATTTTTCTTTGACTCAGAAAGAAGATTTAGAAACTCTTTTAGAAAAGTTGGAAAGTGGTGAGATTGAATTAGGGGTAAATGAGTTTGAAAATCAACTTTTTCCATTTGAAACACCGAATAATCTCCATGACTTTTGTAAAAGCATAAAAAATGTATTGTTTGAACATAAAATTGGCGACTAACAAACAGCTACACCGCTTAAAACGGAACGCTGCCAAACATTACCAGCAAAAAAGAAAAATAAAATGAAAAAGGAAAAGAAATTTTTTATACCAGCAAATAACATAAAAGATCTCCTTACAGATTGGAATGAAGCAGGAGGATGTTTTGCAAGCGATAGAATAACAGTCGATGGTCTTCCCGTAGGATATATGTATCGAGAAATCCCAGATGGTGAAAGTCCTTTTGGCGAGTATGACAGCGGATGGAGATTTTTTGCTGGTGATGAAGATGATGAGTATGCAAATAATCCTGAAAATTTAGACATTTATAGTCTAAATACAATTTGTAATTACTCGCCAGATATTATACCGCTTCTTCACGCTCCATACGGTACCGCATACGGCAGAGATGAAAATGGAATGTTTCAAGAAGAATCTTTGGAATCTTTAGAAGAATAATGCTGGTAACATGCGGATTAATCTCCCTTAAAGGTCGATTATCCGCCGAACATTACCAATTAATGAATGAAATGGCACAAAATATATACAATAGTATTCGAGAAATATTGCTGTGTGATGAAGACATAGATTTTTGTTGCAAACTTTTATTGAAAATAACATTTAACTGTGATGACTGGAAATGGATTCAGAACGTCTGCATTGATATTATCAACAGCAATAGAGAAAAGAATATATGTGGATTAGCAGTTACGTGTATCGGACATTTGGCTCGAATACACGGAAAAATAGAAAAAGAAAGAATCTTTGAATTGTTTAATCAACAAAAAGATAATCCTTTCATCAATGACAGAATTGGAGATGCCATTGATGATATAGATATGTTTGTGCATGAATAATTGGTAACACACGGCTAAACCTCCCCAAAAGGTCGGTTAGCCACCAAACATTATCAGTATAGAAATGAATGAATTTATAAATAAAATAGAGAATATTCTTACGCAGCTTTCTGAACTTGAAGGAAAGTACGACTTTTCTTTGGCGGATAAATATCAAGGGAATATTTTCCCTACTCAAATGGAGTTAGCTGTAAAGATGGAAGATTTGGTACATCAAATAACACATGAAATCGGTTCAACAATCGCTTTCCTAAAAGAGGATATTATAGAATTGCACCGATATATTGAGTTTAGGAAGAAATATGCAATACTATCTGAATGTGAACTGCTATTTTTGATTGATGATATTGGTGGAAATTTGAATATCAAAAAATGTATTAATAATAAAACCATTGCGTCGAATTGGCTAAATATTAGGCAAACAGTATTGGAAGACTGGAAAAGCAATTTTGGCAATGCTTCATTTGAAAAAATAAATTCAAAACTTAATTTACTGATAACACGCACCTAAATCGCCTAAACAGCGATTAGCTGCTAAACATTAGTAACGTGAAAAGAATTTGATTAGATGAAATTTAAGGATTTAATAGGGAATATAGAAAAAAGGCCAAGAGGCTATTTAAGAAATGAAAGTGTAACAGAACTTTACGTTTTGTTACTTGGCTTTTCTTTATCAGATCATGAGAAGGATACAGATGAAATTGACTTTTTCCAGCATTTCAATAAGTATGTAAATTCATATTATTCTTTTCAAGATACAAATTACTCATGGCCATATTTACTATTACTTAATACAGGTGGTAGTGAATGTGCTGCTTTGAATATGTTCTTCGCAATTTATCATGACTTTGTGAGTAAATATTCATCAGATTAAGAATTGGCAAAAAATCGTTACTAACAAACAGATGAAACATTTAAGGTGGTTTATCCGCCGAACATTAGCTGCTGAAAATGAATAATGCTCTAAAACAGAATATATGGAAGATTACTTTACTGGAATTGATTATTTGCTGTATTCACATAAAAGCAATAAAGAAGTAATAGAGCAATTTAATAAAGCTCTAATTGCAGAAGGTTACCAATATAAAAAGGGCGATGATAAACCATTTATAAAAGAGTATTCTGATTTTTTCTATTATAAAAGTCAAAGGATGTATGATACACATTTGAAATTAGGTTATAATACTCGGTTGAATGGAGAGGGTTGTATATATTTATATACAGGGGCTGAGTCATTAGACTCGTCATTTATTGTTCCAGATACAATGGATGTGAAGCATAACTTCTATCAGTATGTATGGTTTATGGGAGATTATTATTTCTATGCACTGAGATTGCCGGGAGACATTAATCATTGTCCTTTCTCCAAACGTATATTTAATATACTGGCAAAAATATTAAAGGAATAATTATAATATAAGTAAAACATCAGCTAACATATGGCTTAACCTCCCCTGAAAGGTCGGTTAGCCACAAAACATTATTGATGTATATGAATGAACAAGAATTAATACCTAAAAATAAATTTGATTTAGATACAACTGGGGATTCTACTTGGAAAAGAACTGATGAGAGAAGCGTGGCAGCCATGAAAGCCAGCGCTGGAGAAGTCTATACAGTTTACAACCAATATCTGAAACGCTACACCGCCTGCCAGGTGGCCTATATTGCGCCGCCGGACACGGTGAGCAAAGAATCTTGGGCGGTGGTCCTCTCTCTGGATTGGGTGGGCGACGCCCCTCTGACTGCGGAGGAACTGCCCCATCTCCGCCCGCTCTACAAGGACTTCATGTACTGGTCCCGTGACCTTCATCTGCTGCGGGTGCCGATGGAGGTTCCGCCCCAGTACATGCTGGTGGGTACACTTCCGCCCTTCACCGACCAGCCCTGCCGCTCCTACGGCGGCTGGAGTGATGGCTATGATGTGTACCTCCAGATCCGGTGGCAGGCCATTCCGGAGGAACGGCGGCGGGCCTTTAAGGAGGCCATGGAGAGCGATGAGCAAACGGAGATCGGCGGTATCCCGGTGAAGGTCAGCAGCCATCGGGTGATGGACCAGTACGAACCATTCGATTCGGCACTGGAACTAAAGGCGCTGCCTTGCCTCTCCACCCTTATCTGCGAGCGGTGGCACCCGGATCTGCTGGAGTTTTTGCGGGAAAACCCCTTTGTTAATGAAGTGACTTTGCTGAACCACGGTCAGAGGACACTTGATCTGCGGGGCACCAGCATCAGAAAGCTGATGCTGGATATGACCGGGCTGGAGGAACTGTGGCTGTGTGAGGGAACGGAGCTGCTCCTGTTCCAGAACAAGGGGCTGGACGCCTGTGCCATCCATGCCCCCGAGGATGGCAACGGTTTGACTCTACAATTTATCGGGGAATACCGCCCGCACACGGAACTGCTGAACCTACGGGGGCTGCATGGCATCGAGCTGAAGGAATTTGATCTGACCGGACTGGCTGCGGTCCATCCCCACCTGAAGGAACTGCGGCTCTGGGGCGCGCCGGGAAACTTGGGGAACTTCTCCGCCGTGGGAGGGTTCCGGGAATTGACAAACCTATCCACCTTCGACCTGTTCGGTTTCGGGGCGGATGACATCCCCACTCCGGAACAAATGCCGGAGCTTCGCTGGTTCTGGATGACCAGCCTGCCGGAGACGGCGGCAAAAGTGACAAAACAGCTCTGGAAAAGCAAGCCGGGAATGGATCTGCGGATCACCAAACCCCGGAAACCGGAGTGGCTGGCGCAAAATCTGGACAATCCCTTCCGGGGCTGGGATGGTGCGGAGCATATTCCCGCCTCCGCTGCGAAAAAGGCAGCCAATCAATACCGTAAGACTCGTTCCCAACTGATGAAGCTGGCCGCTGAGTCGAGTGAGGACACCCAGGCCCAAGCACTGGATGCAGTGGCAGCCTATACCCAGACCTTCAACAAGATGGGCTTTATCGAAACCGAGGAGCGTGATGAAATTTACATGGCCCTGCGGGGTATCCTTGATGCCCTGCCGGGTGATACGCTCCAGAAAGATGCCCTGATTGAGAAATTTGATGAGCTTCGTGATTTTTGAGGAGGGGCGAGGATGAAACGATTCAGAAAAATCATTGTGGATAATGCTGCAAACGAATAGTTCTTTCGATACTATGGATATGATTATCGCAAGAAACTCTGTAAAACTTATATAATAAAAAATGAGAAAGCAGAAATATAAAGAGCAAGAATGCCGACGACGTTATTATTTCTTCGACTATCTGTTCTGGTTGGGAGAAATAACATGGGAGAATTATCACAAGGTCAATTTCAAACAGCCCAGAGGAAGTGATATGCTGTGGGCCTGTATCGTGCTTTTTATATTCATACCGCTTCTGGCCATAGCCGGTCTTTTCCTTCATGACTTGGCATTCGAGGTGTTTGGAGTCATTCTTGTAATCGTGTTTTCCGTTTCTGCCATCATGACAGACCACTTGTTCGGCAAAATATACCCGCCTTCCCGGCGGAAAGCGGTCATGCAGCATTATGCGGGCTGTAAGTTCAGTCCTTTCCGACGTAACCTGTTCTTTTTCTCTCTCTATTTACTGGGTATTCCCGCAATGGTTTTATTAGTAACCGCACTGAAATGGATAAATGAAATACTCAAATGACAGAAGGAAAGAACATATTCAGCCGATTTTTCCGCATGTTGGTGATGCTGCATAAAATTCCTTATGCGCATTTCACGGAATGGAACAATAAGAGGAAGCACAAGGCGTTAGCTGCCGGAGTATATTGCCTGAGCATCATCCCGGAATATGTTCTGTTGGCCGGCACATTCCTGGCAGCAAGGGGGCAAGACGGGTATGTGCATCTGGTAAACGTGCCGCAAAAGGTTGTCTTCTACGGTTTGGCGGGTCTGGCGGTGCTGCTGTCCGCCATCCCTCTGGGATTTTTTGACGATAAGAAGATATGCAAGGAAGTCCGTCAGGAACTTCGTAAGCGTCCCCGTTACTGGAAACGGGCGTTAGCGGTCTATTGGGCGGTTATCGTAGCAATAGTGGTAGTTGTGAACATGGCGTTTCCCATGGCCTCGGAGAATACAGTTCCTGCGGAAAAAGAGCAGGTCGAAGTACCACAAAGTTACAGGGATTATCTTTCACTGCATTTCAAGATAGGAGCCCGTCAGGAAGCACCCAATGAAGCCTTGCAGCGTCAGATCGACCAAGACGAACGCACGACCCGATACGGGCAACCGGTCTATGCGATGCAGGTACGGGCAACAAAGGGGGATATGGACGGAGGGTTCCGTGCAAGGTTGTTGAACCATGCCACCATTGATGAAATCAAGGACGGCACACGGAAGTTTGCCGAATGCACATGGGGCAAGGGATATACGTCTGACAGCATAAGGATACTACTGACGGTATGGTATGAAATGAAGAAAGTTGAACTTTGTCCAGTGGACAGTCTGGAATGGACTGAAGATACGGGGTTCTAAGTACAGATTTATCTTGATTTCTTCCACATTATTGCATGACAATCAACCGATTTCGTTACTTTTGTCCTATATGAATGGAATGTTTCTGAAATACATATGTTTGGTATTACTAAATGGAATATGGAGAAAAGAAGGCATAAATATAATCAGGGAATGAAGGAAGCATACAAGCAAAAGCCCTTCATCAAACCTCCCCGAATCTCATTCTGGGACAATATCTTCTATTGGTCATGGTATTCGACCAAACATGGCCTGCCGCACCGTACCTTTGCGACTGTTACTGTTATGCAGTATGTCTATGTCGTGCTGTTCACTGCTGTCATACTCAACTGTCTTGACAGTCAGACTGCATGGCATCTGTATATTCTCCACAAGTCAAAAGGGATATTGGGCTATATCCTTGTTCCGTTTGTCATATTGATTCTGGTAAACGGACGGATCTACAAGGAAAGCCGCTATGAAAGGTTGAAAGCGGAGTTTGACCGGATGGAAAATTCAGAGAAGAAGAGACGCAAAACCATATTTTGGATTTTTACAGGCATCACCCTGCTTGCCGGATATGCGGCATACAGGCTGTTCTGCCGTTTCAACATGCAGTTTCTGCTGCCTTGACATTAGCAAAAACAGATTATTAAATGAAAACAACCCGCATTATGAACAAGATTATCATTTATCTGAGTGCCGTATTGCTGCTGTGCAGTTGCGGCAGTGCAAGACATTATGCAGCGTTTCAATATGACAACGGAGACGACTATGTAAGTGAGGGACTGTACCGCATAGTGGACCGGAAAGGGCGTATCGGTTACGCTGACGAGACAGGCAGGACCGTCATCCGTCCCCGTTTTGCCTTCGGCTATCCATTTGAGGGTGGCAAGGCGAAAGTCACCGATTCGGGGGAGCGGAAAGAGGTGGCGGGCTCCGGCGGCGAGCACTGGTATTGGGAAAGTGATGACTGGTACTACATTGACCATAGCGGAAACAGGATTGAATAGATGTAATCGGGGCATGATATTGTCACACCCCGATAGGATTCACTTTCATGGTGGAGAGGTTCAGGTACAGCCCGTGATACTCGATTATACCGTTGCGGAACATTTTCCACAGGATGTTGCAGCCGAGCTGTGCCAGTGTAGAGTTGATGAACAGGTCCTGCTTCTCCAGGGCCTCCGCCAGCGAACAGCTCGGTCCGGAATCCTTTTCCTTCACTCTCGCGTATTTGACATATCGTGTGATCACCTTCAGCGATTCTACCGTTTCGTACAGCTTGGATGCCGGTTGTTTGATTTTCTTCGGTACGGTTCCGAGGATGACCTGTCCCGTATCCTGTGTGTTGCCGAAGTCCATCCAGTACAGGGGGGTCTCGTGGCTTCTGTATTCTGAAACCGGCACGGCTTTCAGTATGTTCCACAGATCGAGACGGGACTTTATGTTGTCCGTGCAGGTAATCGTTATGTTGGCCAGATTGTCCCGTCTGGCGTCCTTCAGAGCTGCCGGATAGATGTCCGGTACCGCCTTCCAGTCGTTGCCGAAGAAGTTGTTCATGCGTGTGACAAGACACTGTGCCTTGTTCAGGCCGATGTCCGAGGGGCTGAAGAGCTGCCGCCCGATATTGGCCTCCGTTACGATGTCGGAATCATACACAGTTATGAACAGTCCGGGATGTCTCAGTCCCCTCAGTGCCGTGTCAAGCCTGGCCAGGCAGGTAAGCACCTGCGAGCCTGTTCCTCCCGCTCCGATAAGGTTTACCGTTACCGGATGCTGCGGGTTTATGAGATAGTTGTCGATGTAGTGTACTCTTTTCATTTCAGTATGTCTTTAAGTTTCATGTTGTTCAGTTGCTTCAGTTCGTCGAGGTTGAAGTCCCTGTCCCGTGCCGCCTTTGTCACCAGTACGAGGTTTGATTTTGTCGGGTTCCCGTTCCCTCCCAGGTGGGAGAATTCCGTCAGCCAGAATTTCCTTTCCCAGTACTGCAGCAGCTTCTCATAGGTCAGGTCCTTCGGCAGATCTATCCTGGCGTTTCCCAGACATACGCTGGAACCTGTCACGTTGAAGAATGGCGCGGCATACAGCACGGTATCCGGTCCGGGAACATTTTCCTTGTAGGCATAGATTCTCATTCCGTGTTCTCCGGCCTCATAGATCACTCCCGGCAGGTAATATTCCGCGTTTTCTATTCTGAGCGCGGGGCTGAAGAACATCATCCTCTTGTGCGGAGGGTTGTACCACACGTATCTCTCGCTGCCCTTGCGCGGGTCGCAATACAACAAGTTGTCGGGTATCTTCCCGTATGGAGTGGTGCTGTGTCTTTCCGAGTATCCCTTCACGAGCGTGTTCATGAATTCCAGGGTTACCGGTCTTCCTTCCGTCATGTTTCCCCGGTCGTCAATTTCACGGATTTCAAGGAAAAAGTTCCTGTCATTCTCCGAGGCATAAGCAATCAGTGCCGCCTTGGGGTTGAGCGGCGTCTTGATTTTTCTGGTCAGTTCGTTGCTGTCTATCATATGCTTTCAGATTGGTTTATACTGTGATGTTGATGAATTTTTCCGCCCATTTGAAGAAACGTTCCGGATAGTCGTCCATGCGGAACAGTTCCTCCGTTTCCGGAGACAGGTCACAGGTGGTGACCGGAATGATGTCATATGTCTCCTGGCTGTAGGAGTTGTAATAGTCGGTGAGATATTCCGTTATCATGTCGGTGCAGTCATAGATGACCCGGATCTGCTTGCTGAGATACATGGGCAGAAAGTCCGGTTCTTCCTCGTAGAAGGGATCGTAGCCGTATTCCATGATGCCGTGTTCAGGTGTAAGGAACTCCAGTCCCTCCTTCATGACAGAGAGCAGTGACTGTTCGTACCCGTTCTTCGGCTTATATCGGTCGATTGCCTTCGGCAGATTCTTGTAATAGGATTTGCGTTCCACCCGGCGTAACAGGGCATGTATCCTGCCTTCCTCATAGGAGTGCAGGAGCCGCCGCCTCTTTTTCCGGTCAGATGCCGTTTCACCCGAATCATCCTCAGACATCAGTGTCAGGGCATAGTCCATGTCATCCTCGTCCAGTACAGTATTTATCCCGTTCGCCTGCATCAGGTTGTGGATGAAGGTGACGGATATGCGTCTCAGTTCCGGTCCGAGCCTTTCCATGAACTTCGTCGGGAAGTAATACAACGTGAGTTCTCCCCATTCATGACATTTCCAGAGACGGAACAGGAGTCTTTCTTCGTCCTGCTCAATGTTGACATTCATGTCATTGCCTACAAGGTTACACATCTCTTCGTGCAGTCTGGCAATGCTTTCGCCGGGCGTTCGTCCCGGTGTATGTACCGCCTCCTTCTTCATGAGGAGTGCATATCTGAAAAAGGAATCACGCAGGTACTCATAATTTTCCTGCGTGATAAGATTGTGCGGCTTCCCGTCAGTACCGTCCGTGAACAGTTCCGATGGGGATATCGGCAAGAACGTAGCGTTCAGAAAAGAATTACGGCACCGCTGGGTGCCGCAATCCGTTTCTTTCTTTCCGTGCCGTAATGCACCTTCCTTTCTGTTTCCGCAATGATAAGTCTCGCGAGCTGTTCCGCCTGATATCCGTCCAATGGTACACATGATTTCTTCTTTTTTCTGTTGTCCTTTGCCATATCCTTTATCCTTTTGTTCCGATAGTTGTCTTGAACTCATATTCTGTCATGTCCTCCCTGATGACCGGTCCGTGAACGGTAGCCGTCGTCAGTTCCGGGTACATGTTCGAATAGTAGCTCATGACCATGTCCGGCGAGATGTTCGGATCCGGGTCATGAAGGGTTATATACTCCGTTCCTTTCTTGAATTTGAATGAGCGTGTCATTCCTTTGATTTCGAGTGCCATGTCTTAAACTGTCTGATAAGGTGAATACTTGGGTTCCAGCATGGACTGCGGGAAATCAATGTATTCCTCGTAGTCCTTCTCACTGTATGCGGGGTGTTCCTGATCGGAGAGGTACGGTTGCTGTTCGTCCTCCTGCATGAACCGTTCTTCCTGCCAGTCCTGTATTTCAGGCTGCGGCGGATATTGAGTTTGGGAAGGCTGCTGTCCGCCTGTCCGCTGTACGTATTGCGCGTGCGGCTGTATCTGCGGTCTTGCCTGCGGTTGTGGCGGCTGTTGTTGCGACGGCCATATTCCTGGCTGTTGCTGATGCTGCGTGTATGCCTGTTGTGGTCTCTGCGGTGCGGGCTGAGCCTGTCCCGGCATCGGTTGTGACGGTCTCCGCGTGTATGTCTGCTGCGGTGCCGGCTGTTGCGGACGTTGCGGTTGCGGATTTCTCTGTTCCGGTGCCTGCGTGTATGCCGGCTGCTGGGAGTGTGGCTGTTGCTGCTGTACCGAAGGTTCCGGCTGTGCTTCCTGTTCCATCAGGTCGAAGAGGCTTCCCCGGTTCATTTCCGTGTCGGCCGCCTTTATCTTCTCCTCGATTTCCTTCAACTGGGCGACATTCGCGTGTGCTTTCGCCTGTGTAAGCACACTGACGGCTTCCCGGTGGTTTCTGGCCGCTGTCAGTTCTTCCGCCTTCTTCATCAGTTTCTCATACTTTTCCCGTTTCTCGCGTTCTTCCTTCGTCTCCTTGGATTTCGCTTCCTTGGCAGCCTTGCTGCTGGCAGCGGCCTTGTCAGCCTGTGCCTCGAACTGTGCCATATTGGAGATCAGCCCGCACGTTTTCTGTATAGGTCTTGTGACTGCCTGCAGGAATCCCGTATCAAGTTCCTGCGGTGTGCCCGTGACAGTCAGCGGCACGATGTGGTTCTGGGCCTCGTCCTTGAGTCCGTTCGATTTGGGCAATGTGGAAACGGTCAGTTGTCCGTTTGTCTTGCGGATGACGATCGTGAGGTCCACGCTTTCCGTCATCATCTGGTGGATTGCTGTAAAAAACATAATTTCAGATATTAAATGATTAGACGATGTATTTCAATATTCGCTGAAGAATTCTGCCAGCAGCCTGTTCCTGTCCGGATGTCTGCATATTTCCTGAATGGGGTTCAGCAGTTTTGAGATGTGAACCGGACCGGTTGTTCCTCTCGGCGGCAGTTTGATGGAGGGCTGCGGGATGTGTACTTTCGGTCTTCTTGTCACGGGCATCCCTATCGGAGCTGGTGACTGTCTTGTGATGATCGCTTGTTGCATATTCTTTAATTTTTAACTGTGAATACCCGGGCTTTGGCAGCCCGTTGAACTACAAGGGCCCAACGGCAAATGCTTCCGGAAAGGCAGGGTTTTCGGGAAAAATACCGGAGCGCAGCGAGGATGATTTTTTCCGAAACCGCTTGCGGCCTGACCTTGCCGTCCGACAAGAAGCGTTTGCCAACTTTGCCCTGTAGTTCTCGGTTTGCCAATGTCTGTGTTTTTAGTCCTTTTTCCTTTTCTTCCCGTGTCATTTCCGGTTGTGACGGATACAAAAAGAGCCGCCCGCTCCCGGACAGCTCCCTTATGCTGCAATGATAAATTCCGTGCATGTTCCATATCGTCAGATTTCAGAAGACCAGAAAACTCAGTATGCACAGAATGATGGCCAGTGCCACGAGAAAACAGGCTATACGGTAGAGGAACCTGAAGAGTCCCCTGAAACAGATGATGGCCACGGCGGTCCATACAGGCGATATACCGTGGGAATAGAGCCAGCTGAATATGATGGCTGCTGTTACGGCCAGCGCGAGTGTCCTTGCCCATCTGCTGTCCGCTATCTTTCTGATACGTTCTTTTGTTTTCATAATCTTCATGTGTTTGGTGGGAATGCCATTCCCGGTTTCAGGGGCTTTCTTGCAGTCCGCCTCCACAGGCAAGGTTTTCGGGAAAAATACCGGAGCCTCGGGCGAGGATGATTTTTCCCAGAAACCGTAAGGCCAGACCTTGCCGGTGGAAACGGGCGGGCTGCGACCTTTGCCCCGCGAATCGGGATGGCTTCATCATTTCCTTTTCCTGCCGTTCCCGTTTTTGGGGAACGAGAGTGTCAGGGTGAACCCGGCGTCAAAGGTGACCGAAGCGTCGAAAGCCACGCCCTTCTTTCCCTTGAATCCCTTGATGAGCCGTGTGGAGCCGGAGGAGAAGAGCTGTTCCAGATGCTGGTCCGTCAGTTCCTTGTTCAGGAATCTGCGGTACACGGTCAGTCCGCACCCTTTATTGTCGCAGCGGGCACTCTTCTCCCTGACGATGATGTGTCCGGTCTTGCATTTGGGACAGGTGAACGTGCGGGCGGCTACCGCCGGAAGGCTGAGGTTCAGGATTTCACGGGTAGCCTTGCGGGTGTAGTCCGTGATGGATGCCATGAACGTGTCCGGTCCGAGTGTGTGCCGCTCTATCTGGAGCAGGGTCTTCTCCCAGCTTCCTGTCAGGGAAACATCCGCCACGAGCATGTCCTTCACCGCATCGTAGATATGGAGTCCCTTTTCCGTGGGGACGATGCTCTTGCCGGAGCGGGCGATATAGTCACGTTTGAACAGTGTGGTGATGATGGCGGCTCTTGTGGCGGGCGTGCCGATACCCAGCTCCTTTACGGCCTCGCGTGCCTGTTCGTCGGCTATCTCCCTGCCGCAGGTCTCCATTGCTGCCAGCAGCGTGGCTTCGGTATAGAGCGGTCTGGGCACGGTCTTCTTCCGGGCCAGTCCGAATCCTGAAACAGGGACCGTGTCCCCTTCGGCAAATATGGCCGTACCCTCGTCGGTTTCCGGTTCGTCGTCCTGCCTGTCCTCTTTCCTGCGGAAGATGCCGCGCCATCCCGGACTGACGACAAGGGAGCTTTTCGAGCGGAAATCCATGTTGTCCAGACGGCACTCCATAAGAATCTGTTCCTTCTCGCAGCAGGGCGAGAACGCCTCCAGCATACGTCCAGCTATCAGCGTATAGACGGCCTCCTCCGCTTCGGAAAGCCCTTCGGGTGCGATGCCGGTCGTGATGAGGGCATGGTGGTCCGTCACTTTGCTGTCGTCCACGCTACGGGTGTTGAGACGCGCAAAGTCAAGGATTCCGGCACTTGTGGTGAATCCGGGCATGGCCAAGATTCTTTCCAGCAGACCGGGTACGCAGGCCATCACGTCGTGCGGGATATACCGGCTTCCCGTTCTCGGGTAGGAAATGAGCTTCTTCTCGTAGAGCGACTGGGCGATGTCCAGCGTCTTTGCCGCGGGCAGGTCGAGGTGCACGTTGCAGTCCTTCTGAAGTGCCGTCAGGTCGTAGAGCAGCGGCGGCTGTTGCAGGGTTTTCCTGCGCTCCACCTTCGTGACCGTCGCCGAAGAATCGGGAGAGAGACTGCGGTAGGCGGTTTCTGCCTTCTGCCTGTCGTCAAAGGTCGCGGGATGGAAGAAGCGGCGGTGTGACGTGCCGCCATTGAGGGTGACATGCAGCTGCCAGTATGGTGTGGATACGAAACTGCGGTTCTCCCTGTAGCGGCTGCATATCATGGCGAGCGTCGGAGTCTGCACCCGTCCGATCGAGTTGTTGGACGAGCCGGAGACGATGGCCAGGGCACGGCTGGCGTTCATGCCCACCAGCCAGTCCGCCTTCGCGCGGCTGTCCGCTGCGGCGTACAGGCTGTCGTATTCCGAGCCGTCCTTCAGTTCCTCCAGACCTTTCCGTATGGCCTCGTCGGTCAGCGAGGAGATCCACAGGCGGCGGAACGGTTTCTTGCAGTCCAGGAGGGCATATATCCAGCGGAAGATAAGTTCCCCTTCGCGACCGGTATCGGTAGCCACGATGATGCTGTCACAGCGGTTGAACACGCTTTCTATGACTTTCAGCTGTTTCGAGGCGGCGATGTCCGTGACCATTCCCCTGTCCGTGCGCACCTGTCGGGAGACCAGGCGGAACGGGTCCGGCAGCATCGGCAGGTCCTCCGCCGCTGTTTTCGTGTAACCGTAAGTGTCCGGCATGGCCAGCGACACGAGGTGTCCCAGTGCCCATGTTACCATATATCCGTTGCCGGAACAGTAGCCGTCATTTCTTGTATCAGCCCCGACTACACGGGCTATGTCCATGCCTACACTCGGCTTTTCTGCGATGATTGCTATCATATTGTTAGGATAAAAATTAAGCCGTTTCCCGTTTTCCGTGCGGAAGACAGGAAACGGCGGTAAGACATCGGTTTACTTGATAATTGCTCTCAGGCTATCTGCCCAGCGGTGTCACTCCCTGGATTTCCAGCAGCGGTGCCTCGCCCTTGCGGACCAGCTGCAGGGTGGCGTCCATCACCACGTCCACGCCGAGGAGCACGAGGCTCAGGGACATCACTTTCGTTTTCTCTCCCCTGAGGAGGGTGTCCATTTCGCCGGAGAGTTCCAGCTCGTCCTTCATGATACCGATACCGGAGAGTTCGTCCCAGTTCACTTCATCAGCCTTGAAAGGCATGTCGTTTCCGTTTTCCTTTTTCATATTTCTTTCTTTTTTTATTTAACATTCATTTTCCGTTACCTATAGTCAGGCAATGCTCGCACCTTTTGACTTGCGGTTGCCCTGTTCCTGTCGCTGGCTGTTGGCCACCACGTTTCGCTGTGACGCGTCACGCTTACGGTCGGGATTTTCGTTGTAGAAGTCCAGACGCCCCTGGTTGAAGTTCGCCTTGACGTACTGCGAGATGGTCTTCCCGTCATATCCCTTTATGCCTTCCACCAGCACGGCCTTTCCGCTCTGCAGGTCCGCACGCTGCTGTCTGGTCAGCTCTACGTCCCACACTTTGGTAGGAATCTTGAAATCCTCGCGCTGTTCGAAACCGTCCGGCGTGCGGGAGTAGCTCAGGCGTCCCGTTTCCAAATCGGCCTTGATGAAGGAGGAGAATTCCTCTCCCTTGCGGTTCACCATGTCATTGAGGAAAATCACCTTGCCGTCACGGAGTTGCTGCTGTTCCTCCGCCGTAATCTTCACCCCGTTGATTTCGTTGGGGATATAGATTTCGCGTGCGCCTTCCGGAGAGTCCGGGTTGTAGCGGGTGTATGACGGACGGCCTGTCGCCTCGTCCAGCTTCACGTAAGAGGAGAACACCTCGCCGTCCTTGCGCTGCATTCCTTCCACGAAGATGGCTTTTCCGGCGTTCAGGTCCTCAATCTGTTTCTGTGTCAGTTCCACACCCCCGAGCGTCTGGCGGTTGAAGAGCTTGTCGTTCTCGAAAATGAACTCGACACCCCTGCGTTCGGCATTTACCTGAATGAAGGCGTTGAACTCGTTGCCGGACTTGGCGATCATGCCCTCGACATAGACCTTCTTGCCTTCACGCAGGTCATTCTGCTCCTGCTCTGTCAGTTCCACGCCCTTGATTTCCCTCGGGATGAAGGCATTCTCCGCTTTCATGGCGACCACCTCGTTGGTCAGCTTGTCGATGCTGATGAAGGAAGGGATATATTCCCCGTTGCGTCCTTTCAGTTCCACGACACGTCCCATGTTGCCCGTTTCGAGCAGGTTCTTCTTGTCCTCGTCGGAGAAAATGTGTCCGAAATACGGTCGGTCAAGGTCGGGTTTCTGCCGGATACCGTGGATGCCGAGCACCACTTCGCCTGCCATGGACTGCTGGAATGACAGACGTGCGTCCGTTCTCAGTACGGCCGAGCCGAAGTTCATGCTGATGGGTACTACCTGGTTGGTCTTGTATCCCTTGAGCATCTGTTCGAGCAGTCCGCGTTCCTGGAGGTATTCACGGGAGATTCCAAAATTCTTGAGCTGTTCCCAGTTGATCATGGACTCGTTGTAACGGTACTGTGGGGACTGGGTCTGCGGCTGGCTGTCAGCTGCGGCAGCCTGCTGCCGGGTTTCATTTTTCTTTGCCATTTCTTCTTGATTTTTTTGGTTGATACTTTGGTTTTCCTTGTTGCGCGGAACAATCTCGTACTGCTTGAGAAATTCTTCCACGGCTTTTGTCTTCTTTCCTGCGGCGATGTCCTCGATGGCCTGCTGCACGGCAGGGTCGTCCAGCCTGTCTTCCTTGACGGAGAGGATTCCGAAACGTGTCGGGTCTTTCAACTGGCTCCAGAAGTTCTTGATGAAGTTCTCGAAGGCGTCGGCATAACGGTCAATTTTCAGGAAGGAGTTCCGGTTCTTCTTGTCGGCGGCTACCGTGTTGAATTTTCCGTCCTTTCCGATTTGAGATACCGCTTCAAGAATCAGTTCCATCTTGTCGAGGATGAACACGATGTCACTCATCTGCTCATTTTCGGTGACCTGCGGTTTCGCGGGTTCTTCCCTTGCATTTTTCTTTGCCATAACATTTGATTTTTAGTGTTGATAATTCAGTTGTCAGTGCAAATATATAGGAGAAAAATTGATAAATAATTGATTTGCAATGCGTTAGGATATACATTACACCATGTGTCATCACATTACACCGCAGGCCGGAGAAAACGGAGTGAAAATGCGTGGGAAAACGGCAGGAAAAGAAGAAAAAACAAGGGACGAAAAAGGAAAGGGAAAAGACGGGAACAGGCCGGACAGACACGGGCATGGCGGTACACGCTGCCGCACGGAAGAAAAGGAAAAACTGTAATTATGCAGAGTTGGGAGCGAGCTGCTTTTGTCCCCCCTTGATGTGTCCTTTTGTGACAGGAAGCGGAATTCTGTTTACGGGAATAACCGGATGGCGTAATCCATTGGGATGGCATACGGGAGCATGGTTCTCCCGTCGGATTCTTTTTTATTTTGACCTGTATCTATGCGTCGTAGGTCGCTTCGCTTGCTAAGTCCCGGTACTTTCCCCAACTCGGACGGCAATACCGGAGCGTTTTTTCAGGCGGAAAATTACCGCAGGGAATTTTGTGTCCCGAAAACCGGAGGCTTGAACGTGGAGGTATTCGCCCTCCGAGTTAACTTCTCTGAAGGGACTTATCAAGTGAAGCGTGGTTTATGATGCCATTTTATAGAAATATGGAGAAAAATTCCCTTTCAACACAAAAAATGCAATAAATCTGCGTAAGTAGTCAAAAAATGACTACTTTTGCAATGTCATTGCAACTAAGTTATGAAGAAGCATATAGAAACTTTGTCAGATTGGATTGAAAGCCGGGAAGTAAGGGGATATTACACCTTCACTAAAGAGGATATAGAAAAGCAATTCCCTTCAGCGGGTAAGGTATATATCAAAACCGCATTGTACCGTTTGGCCGCCAAAGCGAAGATAGTTTCTCCCTGGCGTAATTTTTATGTCATTATGCCTGTGGAATATTCGTTAAAAGGCGTAATTCCGCCTGTTTTCTATATGGATCAGCTGATGTCCTATCTTGGGAAAAGATATTATGTTGCTCTTTTGAATGCGGCTTCATTTTATGGCGCGTCACATCAAAGAGTACAGACATTTTCCCTCATGGTGGAACAACCGAGCATGAGGAATACTTCAAAGAGCGGAACATCCATATTGTTCTTTTCCAAGAAGAAAATAAGTATGGAATTTGTAAGGAAGCACAAGACGCAGACAGGTTACATCAATGTTTCTTGTCCTGAACTGACAGCCGTTGACCTGGTGGAAAACGAAAAAAGTGTAGGTGGTCTGAATCGCGTCTGCACCGTGTTGAATGAATTGGCTGAGACAATGAATCTGGACAGCCTCGATGATTCCTTTTTCAAGACATCGGCCATACCGGTCTTTCAACGTCTGGGTTATATTCTGGAACATGTATTGGAAAGAGCGGATTTGGCGGAAACCTTATATTCCAAAATGGAGGTTGCAGGATTAAAATTCAGAAAGATACCGTTTAAGATAAACAAACCGACAGAGGGTTGTGAGGTTGACAAGAAATGGAAAGTAATCATTAACCAGGAAATAGAAATAGACGAATGATACCGGAATTTGCAATCAGAGAATGGAGCGAACATGTTCCATGGACAGAGTCCGAACAGGTCGAACAGGATCTGCTGATATGCAGAGCCTTGACTGAGATATACAAGGATGAATATCTTGCTTCCCATCTGGCTTTTCGCGGAGGGACCGCATTACACAAGTTGTTTCTCTCGCCCCAACCCAGGTACAGTGAAGATATTGACTTGGTACAGATTAATGCAGAACCGATCAAAGAGACCTATGACCATATAAGAGATGCACTCGCTTTTCTCGGAGAGCCGAAAGTGAAGCAGAAAAAGCACAACAACACTTTGATTTTCAGACTGGAATCAGAATCCATACCAGTGGTCCCGATTCATCTGAAAGTGGAAATCAACTGCAAGGAACATTTCAGTGTACTGCCTATGCAACGTATGCCATTTTCAGTGGTCAACAAATGGTATAACGGAAAATGCGATATCCTGACTTACCAGTTGGATGAACTGGTAGGTACAAAACTGCGTGCCTTGTACCAACGGAGAAAAGGACGTGATTTGTATGATTTGTACAAGGCCTTGACCACATCAGACATCAACATAGACAACGTGCTGGCTTGCTATCAGAAGTATATGGAATTTGTGGTTGACCACATTCCTACTTACAAAGAATTTATTATCAATATGGAAGACAAAATGCAGGATGATGAGTTCTTGGGTGATACCATGCAGTTGCTTCGGCCGGATGATGAATTCAATCCGCAGGAAGGCTATGAGGTGGTACGAACGCTCCTGTTAGACAGGTTACAAAAGTGATGAAAGCCCATTTTCTCATTTATCGGGGGAAATGGGCTTTACAGGATTTTATCTTCATGTGTGTATGCTCCATCCATGGAACGGATTGAGTATCACGGCGTATGATTCGTCTGGTTTGCCATGATAGAGTACCCCTCCGACGACTCCTGTCCGCCCGTCGGGAGTTCTTTCGGCGAATCCGAACGAATGGGGTGCAAAGTCCCAGTAGAGTTCTATTTCATATTTCCCGTTTGAGTTCTTTTCCCACTGTTGCAATCGTTCGATGCACTGTTGTAAGGTATTGTCTCCGATACTTTTTGCGTATTCCACCACCTTGTCGTAGTGTTCCTGACATTTGATTATCATATTCATTCATTTTTATGTTGTCTGTAACAGCTCTTCATATTCACCGAATCCGAAACATCCGGCTATGACAAAATCTTCCCCGCTTCTGTCAGCCAGCGACAGCAGGCTGTCCAGAGTATCGCAGTAGAAGAAGATTTCATCGTCCATTTCCGTATCGGAATCCATGTCCAGGGCTATTCTTGTCTCCAGTGTCTCCAAGGTGTCGTTCCAGCGTATGATGCATTCGAGGAAATGCGGTTCACGTCCCTTTTCAGTACGGTATTCCTGATATTTTTCACGGATTTCCTTCTTGATTTCCTCCGGCTTCTTCCAGGAACTGTCATCCACAATTTCAAGACTCAGCCCCTCGACAAGCAGGCACGTGCCTCTATCATATACCATCAGGGTACGTTTTCCCATGTGGCTTTTTCTCAAGTTTTCCCAATCGGGAATGTCCCACCGTTCGGTAGTCCATACTCCCCGGTAATTTTCGGGGACAGCGAGGTATTCGCTCAGTGTCATTCTTTTCATCTTTATGTGTATTTATGGTGAAACAAAAAGAACCTTGCAGGTCTTGCAAGGCTCTCCAAATGCGGGATAGCGGTCAAACTCGTTGCAGGCATCCCAGTCCACGCTCATTGTGTATCCTTTCGGGAAATGTGTGCCGACAAACTTTTCAATCATAGCCCGTTCCTCTTCGTTCAGGCTGCCGTCCTCTTCCGTTCCGTATTCCAGGGCGTATATGGCCCATTCGGGAATGTTGTCCCATTCCGTCTGTTTCATGTGCGCTGCCATAGCATACCGTTTATGCGGCGGAAAGCCTGCCGATTATCTCCTGAAGTTCCTGTTCCCATTTTCCGTCGCCATTGCCGAAGGATGGATAGGTAAGCTGGTACCAGTTGTGGTAGTCGAAGAGTTTCATCCTCAGCGGATAGTAGTCGAACATTTTCCGTCCGTCCCTGAAGATACGGATATGGTTTGTACCTATGTTCATGGCCTGTAGTCCGTGTCCGTTTAGAATCTCATGGAATCTTTCCATCGGGGTGAAGTTGCTTCTGCTCATATCTTTCATTTTTTGAGTTAGACATCTGCGGCTTGTCAAGCCGGTATTTTATTTCTTGCCTGCCTTTCTGTCCCGTGCCGGATTGCGCAAGGCTTTGCGAAAAAATACCGGAGCCCCCGGGCGAGGATGATTTTTTCAGCAAACCACGGAGGGGCCCGGCCTTGCACAATCCAGCGGGCACGGGACGACCTTTGCAGGCGGAAATAAAACAGCGGTCTCCTTTTTCCTTTATTCTCCGTCATTGTTCTCTTCTTCCTCCTGCTGCGGGATGAGGTGTCTCAGTTCCGGATCATTTTTTATGCGTGTTATCTCATCCTCTATTATCTGCAACACGTCCGCCTTTATCTGCGAGTAGTTGCGGTCAATCTGTTGCTGCATGATGTCGTTTCCGTCCGCGTCCCTGAACTCGTTGATGACAGGAATTTTCCTGTAGGCTTTCATCTCTTCCGATACCTTTGTGCTGTCCACGATGATGCGGGCATGGAAAATCTTCTGGTCTATCTCTTCCCCGAAATTGTCTGCCACGCTGCCAACGAATGTACCCTGCGAAAGATTGGCTATCTTGGAAGCGGGTATCAGGGAATCAAGCTGCGTGTTGATGGAAGTCGAAGTGTCCTGACGGTTGATGGATATGGACTGCCGCTGCTGGAGAATCTTGCCGAACCGTTCCGACAGTGATTTTGCCGTTTCTCCGACCACCTGTCCGCTGAAGATATTGCCCACCGTGTTCTGGATAACCTTCGCCTCCTTGTCGCCGTAGTCACGTGCAAGCTGCGAGAAGTCCTGGAAGCCGAGACAGACGGCCACCTTGTTGCTTCGGGCGGTCGCAATCAGGTTGTCAATACCACGGAAATAGATGGTCGGTAGCTCGTCGATGATGATGGAACTTTTCAGTTGTCCTTTCTTGTTCACCAATTTGACGATGCGCGAATTGTACAGGCCGAGAGCCGCCGAATAGATATTCTGCCTGTCCGGATTATTGCCCACGCAGAGGATTTTGGGGTGTTCGGGATTGTTCAGGTCAAGGGTGAAATCGTCTCCCGTCATCACCCAGTAAAGCTGTGGCGAGATCATTCGCGAAAGAGGGATTTTCGCACTTGCTATCTGGCCCTGGAGCTGGTCTTGAGCTCCACCTTGCCATGCGTCCATAAAGGGGGAAAGATAGTTTTCGAGGGACGGATAAGAGGTAAGAATCGTGAAGATATCGGCATACGGCTTGTTAAGAAATTCGATTGCATGAGGGAACGTGCAATACTTCCCGTCCTTGTAAATCCGCAAATACCAGATGATTGCGGCAAGCAGGATAATCGGTGACTCCACGAAAAAATCACCCTGTTTCTGTATCCAGGTCTTGTTCAAATTGAGCATTATGGTATAGGCACTTTCGTAGGCATCGCTGATATCTGCCATGAATCTTGGATTGATTGGATTGCATCGGTGGCTGCGTCTGGGGTCATCGAAATTGATGACATAGAATTCCGGCTTGACTTTGTAATGTTGTCTGTGCTTGAGCAGATGGTTGTAGGCTATCTCCGAGAGGTCCGGAAACTTGTAGTCATAGATATACATGGCAAAGGATTTCTCGATCTGCTGTTTGATGTAGTTGTTCACCACGGCATAGCTCTTTCCGGAGCCCGGTGTTCCCAGCACGATAGAGGCTCTGAACGGGTTTACGATATTGATCCAGCCGTCCCATTCCTTGCCCTGATAGACAAATTTCGTGGGCAGGTTGACGGAATACTCGTTTTCCATAAGCCTTGTTTCCTGCATGAAACTTTCGTTGGCGGTGTTGAACACGTCTTCCATGAGGTTGTGTTTCAGCATACGGCTGATCCATATTCCCGACATGAGCAGGAGAATGTAGCCTGCGGTGAGCGTCAGCGTATATACGGTAGCGTTCACTGTCGTATTGAACGGCAGGTCAAGCATCCACCAGTTCATGAAGAACAGGACGATGCCGCCGAGGAAGGCGGCGTATATTTTCCGCCACGTCATCTTCTGGTTCTTGACACCTTTCGTACCCAGACACGAAAGTCCCAGGAATATGAAGGCGAACACTTTCGTCACAAGCAGGTTGCTGAACAGTCCTGCCGTCCTCTGGAAGTTCAGCAGAATCCTGTCCACGACTCCGATGTTGATACCCATATCCACGAATGCGCTGTAGCAGAACCAGTAGACATGGATTACAATAAACACGATGGAAATGGCACGCATGAACTCCATGACCTTGGCCAGTCCTCTCAAATCATCTTCTTGTTGCATAACTGTAAAAATTTTGATGGTTGGTAATTGACAATCAGGATATGCCGCGTGAACGGCGTTTCTTCTTTTTCTTGCGTTGCAGTCTGCGGGCGAGTGCCTCCTCCTGCGGGTCCGGTCCGTTGATGTCGGGACTGAATATTCCGAAAGCCTGCTCGATGGCGCTTTCCATGTTGTCGGAAAGGCTCTCCCGTGTGGAGGCATATTGTCCGGTGGATTCCGGCTCCGGAAAATCCTGCGGCCTGTTAAAAAGCTGTTCGAAGGCGTTGGCGGAAAACTCCTTGCCCAGACGGGAACCGTTATATACCTCACGGTTTCTGTGGTCTATGAAGGTCACGCCGTAGATACGGCCTTCCTCGTTTTCCCTGAACACCACGTCAATGCCCTTTTCCCCAAGCAGCCGGATGAAATCTTCCCGGTTTCCACGGCAGCCGTGCATGGCCAGCGTGACGGCATCATGGATTTTCGGCTGCCACTTCCGGTTTCTGAAGTCACGGACATTGACGGCAATCCTTTTTTCTATCCCTTCGTAGCCGAAGCGCTTGCCGATGAGCGAAGACTTGATGGGAGTGCATACCGGCCTGCCCGCATCGTCCGTCAGGGTATATACGATGCCGTTGTAAGGTGAACCTTCAAATTCTCCCCGAACCTGTCTGGCCTCGATGTTGAAGCATGAGAGCATGGCATTGAATTCCCCGAATGTCTGGAAGCGGTAGGCGGTGAACACGCTTTTGAGGATATTGCCGACCTGACGTTTCACGTCCCCGTCCCGGTAGTCCGCCTTCTTGAGATACGGTTCCAGCAGTTCGTTCCGCTTGTCGGCCACAGCTTTGAGCCCGAATCTGTTTTCCAGTTCCCGGCAGGCTTTCATCGAACGGTTCCATTCGTATGCGTCACTGATTTTCTCACCGTTCTCCTTCACGCAGGTGGAGACAATATGGACATGCCTGCGGTCGATGTCCTCGTGCAGATAGACGATGTATGGCTGGTCGCCGTAGCCCATCTTCAGCATGTACTCGCGTGCCAGTTCCGCGAACTGCCCGTCCGTGAGGCGGTCGTCCACCGATGGGTTCAGGGAGATATGCAGTACCGGCTTCTCCGTGTTCCTGTTGGCGGCGAGGTAGCTGTCGAAAGCCCACAGCGTCTGCTGCATGACATTGTGGGGATTTCCGGTGAGGTCGGTAATCATGCGGTTGCCCGCGATGATGCGGGCGGTTGCCTCGTCCACTTTATGCTGGTTGTAGATGACCGCCCCGTAGAGCGATACACCCCTGTTGATCTTAGCCACCATTCTGCTGTTCCTCCTTCTTTCTCTTTATAAGGTATTCCTCCTCGAACTCCCGGGTAAGCATGATGATCCGCTTGCTCAGCACCACCAGGTCTATGGTGGCCTTTTCCAGATTACGGAGCAGGGCGAATGCCCGTTTCTCGCCGAAATTGGACTTGACGGCCTTTACCGTCTGGTTGTAGTTGTTGCCGATGGCCTGGAACTGGTGGTAGAAATTTGTCAGTCTGATGTAGTAGTCCATCGCCGCCTTGTCGATTCTGACCACCTTCATTTCGTGTCCGAAAATCATCGCCTTGATGAACTTGGAATGCTGTTTCAATCCCGATTTCTGGAACCGGATTTCAAAATGTCCGTTCTCTTCCGAGTTCAGCCGTACCACATAGCGATGTATCGCCGGGTCTGTTTTCGGCTTCCGTCCTGCACCTTTTCTTGTTCTTCTCTTACTGTTTTCTTCCATACGCATTGAGATTTTATGTTTCTGATTTTCCGTCATGGATTTCCGACTTTGGAGGAAATCCCTCCCGAGCCTTCAGGCGAGTGGCAAGTTTGTTTTGAGTGCCCGAATTTATTTCGGGTGCCTCAAAACACAACTTGCTATGTTCGCTTGAACATGAATTTGCCTGAAGTCAAATTGAGTTTTGACCTTCAGCCTCATTCTTCAGCTTCGGGATAGCTCCATCCGGTATCCATTCCGTTGTCGGTGGCAAAGTTACGTCGGTATATCTATCTGTAAAACAACATATTGTATGTAACAAGATGTCATTTGATGACACGGGTCGTCACCTCACCCGAAACATAGTGCCGGTATGAAAATTTTCCTTTTTATTTGCGGCATGAACGACAGAATATGTGCGGTAAAGAGTGTCTGAAGGACCTGCTGACTGACTGTTTGAATGAGAGAATGTATGACTGGAATGATGCACGAATGGAGTACTGCACACAGGCAGTAAGGAATGCCTGACAAACTGACTTGTGATGTGCAGTAGTGACCGTCGGACTGAATGGATTAGATACCGTATTACGGCATATATCCAGTCATTCTTTACTTACTGGAATACCGAATCCAATTAATGTTTAACTATAAAAAAAGAAAGAAAAATGAAAAAAGACACAGTTTTAGTTGCCGTTTGCAACCAGAAAGGCGGAGTGGGAAAATCGACCATGACGATTATGCTTGCCGGGTATTATCATTACCTGAAAGGACTGAATGTAGCTGTCATCGACTGTGATTATCCGCAGTACAGCCTGGTACGTATGAAGGAAAGGGACATGCGCACAGTTGAAAACAGTGATTATTTCAAACAACTGCTGAAATCCCAGTACGAACGTATCCGGAAGAAAGCCTATACGATTGTCGGCTCAAAAGCGGAAAATGCCCGTGATGCCGCTGATAAACTTATGAATAATGGGAATTACGATTTGATTATCGTGGACTTGCCCGGCACAGTGAATTCTTCCGGCGTAATCAACACCATCGTGAACATGGACTATGTGATAACCCCGATTATTCCTGACCGTATTGTAATGCAAAGCAGTCTTTCGTTCTCAACTATCGTATGGGACTATGCCAAGACAAGCAAGGAAACTCCTTTGCGAGAATTCCTCTTTTTCTGGACCCGTAAAGATGCCCGCGCTTCCACGGAAGTTTTCGACGCTTACAATATCATCATGCAAAAATTGGAATTTACGGTATTGGATACCATCATCCCGGAAACCAACCGCTACAACAAGGAACTATCCTTGACAACCCGAAACTTCTTTCGTAGTTCCTTGTTTCCTCCTCCGGCCAAATCGTTGAAGGGTAGCGGACTGACAGAATTGGCGGAAGAACTATTGGTCAAATTCAAAAAATAAATACTATGGCAAAAAAACAAGTAACCGTGAACGAAGAGATGATCAGAGGCATTATGGCCGGGGATATACCCAATTATGGGAAAGACATATCCGTGGATGATATAATAACCACTGATGAATCCGATGGGAATGAGTGCGAAGCGGACAATCCGGGACCTGTAACTGTTGAGAAAAGTACAGGCAAACCCAAAAAACGAAAGGACGTCACGGATTCGTACCGCAAAGAGTTCCTTTCTGGAGGAAATGTTCTGCAAAGGCAGCAGGCTTATATCGGTATCGACAATTATCGGCTTATACAGAAGTTTTTATCGGTTGTAGCCCCCAAAATCAGTATGTCGAAATTCATTGATAATGTACTGACCGCTCATTTCGAGCAATATAAGGAGGAAATAGACGGCCTCTATTACAATCAAATCAATAATGAACCTTTATATAAAAAATAATTATGGGAGACTTTTTTGACACTATGACTATTGTAGTCGTTATTATCATGGTATTTCTTGTATTAGTGATAGCCATTCATGCTTCTGCAAGGCTTGTTCAAATGACTTTCGGCAGAAAGTCCGGTTTGAAACAAAAGGATACAGCCAAATCAAATGAGGCTGTGAAAAATGCAGAACCGGTAAACCTTCCTGAACAAAAGAAAGAATCGCCCGGCATTGATGAGCGATGTGCCATTTACAAAGAAAAATACCTTACTTGTAAACCGTTGGCAAAGCGGGCACAGGTCTGTATCGAGCAGGAGAATGCCTGTATAATCAAATACATGATTATGGTCATAGACCCCAAAGCTACCATGTCCGGCTACATCAATAATATTGTGGACGAGCATCTGAAAAAATATTCACCTGAGATTATGAAATTGTACAAAGACAAAGAAAGCTGATTATGGAAATTAAAATTTATTTCGCAGTCAAAGTCCTATGCGCGGTCTTCATACTTTACAGATTGTGGATATTCATCTTCAGTCAGCAAGTGTATGACACTTGGGAGAAAGTGTACCGTATGATGCGCATAGCCCGTATCAAGTTATGGAAATACCGTAAAGAATATCGGATATACAAGGAAAAGAAAGCTGAAAAAGCCAGGGAAAAGGCAAGGCGCAAGAAAAATGTGTCGGAAACAAAAGTGGTACGGGAGAAGCCCGTAACTGTAGAACGGACTTCACAGGTTGACGATAACGACGTGATCGGCAAGACCAGGATCGTCTATCTGGAAGATCCCGATGTGGCAAGAAAAAAGCCTACACATTCCGAACCATTGGTCAAGGAACCTATAGAGGAAGATGAAGAAATCAATCCTGAGGATGTGGTACAGGAAAACAAAGGGCTGACCAAGGAGGAAAAGGAAGAACTTATGGCTCCGGTGGGTGCGGAGCCTGATCCTGATTTCAACACGGCAATGACATTCGAGGAAATGAATAATGTTGTGGAAGTGCTGACTTCCGCTACCCGGGATGAACAGAAGGCTTTTCGTGCGAGCATGACAATTTATCACAAGTTATCCGGTACGGAAGTATTGAATCTTCTTGAAAACGAAATCGGATGTCAGCATAAAATCGGGCATCTGCTCAACGAATATCTGGATGAAGCCGGAAACCCGCTTTTAAGACGAAGGGGGACTCCGAAGAAAAAAGAAGTTTTCGATATAGGTAAATTCGTTTAATTGTTTCTTTTGTTGCCATATTTTTTGGGGGCATGTCGATGTGATATCGGCGTGCCTTCTTCATTTTCATCATTTTCAGAAAACAACATCGGATAAAATACAAATAGTCATATCGTTATCATAATGGCAAGATTCGTACCTTTGTAAAAAATGAATGATTATGGCAGTAACAAAAGCAATATTGGAAAAATGGATGGCTGCCCAGAAGCGTCACCGTCTGTCGGACAGGCATGTGCAGATGGCACGTGAACTTGGTCTGAATCCTGACAAACTCGGGAAGATTGATAACCACAGACAGGAGCCGTGGAAAGTTCCGCTTCCGCAGTTCATAGAGGATATCTACTTCAAGAGGTTCAAGCGTGAGCAGCCTGAAACTGTCAGGCCGCTGAAACAGATTCTGAAGGAAATGGAATTCAAAAAGAAGCTGCAAAAAGAGAAAAAGGAGGAACGGAGGAAACAGCGTGTCTTCTCTTCCGATTCAGCAGCAGAGTAAACAGCGTTCACATGACATGAAGCGAAGTCTGAAAGCCGCCCGGTTTTCAGACTTCGCTTTTTTGATTCTGACAAGTTGCAGCGTTCTCATTTTTTCATGGAGAGTGCCCGTTTTTATATTCTCCTTTTTTCAATCGGCTGCCAAAAATTCTTTTTCATATCGCTTGGAAATCCCTTTCCGATGTAACGTAATGACACCCGATGTCATGCGTCGTCAGTGTTGTAAATCAATGAATTAAGCGTTATATATTCGTGGTCGAAATCATTTTTTGTCTCACCAATTAAAAGTTTCGACACATGAAAAAAAGATTCTTTTTTGCAGCCATGATGCTGCTTGCAACGACAGGGGCTTTCGCCCAGGGTAACGGTATCGGCGGTATCACTGAAGCCACCAACATGGTCACTTCCTATTTCGATCCGGGAACCAAACTGATTTATGCCATCGGAGCCGTGGTCGGCCTTATCGGAGGCGTGAAGGTCTATTCCAAGTTTTCCTCGGGAGATCCCGACACCTCCAAGACGGCAGCCAGCTGGTTCGGTGCCTGCATCTTTTTAATCGTAGCCGCCACAATCTTACGCTCATTCTTCCTCTGATTATGGCGGAGTATCCTATCAACAAGGGAATCGGCCGCAGCCCTGAGTTCAAGGGGCTGAAAAGCCAGTACCTGTTCATCTTCGCCGGCGGACTGCTCGCCCTGTTCGTTCTGTTTGTCATCATGTACATGGCAGGCATCGACCAGTGGGTATGTATCGGCTTCGGTGTCATCTGCGCCTCGGTGCTTGTCTGGGTGACTTTCCGCCTGAACGCGAAATACGGTGAATGGGGACTGATGAAATTGCAGGCGCTGCGCCGCCATCCCCGCTACATCATCAGCCGGAAGGGTTTCCTCCGGTTGATTTGTCCAACCCCGAAAAAACGAAATGTATGAGAAATGTAATGAAAGCCGCCACGCTGGAAAGCCGGTTTCCTCTGATGGCCGTCGAGCACGGGTGCATCATCAGCAAGGATGCCGACATTACCGTGGCCTACAGGGTGGAGCTGCCGGAAGTGTTCACGCTGACACGCGCCGAGTACGAGGCCCTCCATTCCACATGGGCGAAGGCAGTCCGGGTTCTGCCGAACTATAGCATCGTCCACAAGCAGGACATCTTCATCGAGGAGAGCTACAGACCTGATATCTGCCGGGATGACCTGAGTTTCCTCAGCCGAAGCTTTGAAAGACATTTCAACGAGCGGCCGTACCTGAACCATACCTGCTATCTGTTCCTGACCAAGACTACGAAGGAACACAGCCGCACGACAAGCAGTTTCAATGCCCTTACGCGCGGGTTTATCATCCCCAAGGAGATGCAGGACAAGGATACCGTTGCACGCTTCCTGGAATGCTGTGGGCAGTTCGAGCGTATCGTGAACGACAGCGGTCTGCTCCGCATGGTCAGGCTGACGGACGAAGAGATTACCGGTACGGAAACCTCCGCGGGCATCATAGAGAAATACTTCTCGCTTTCGCAGGAAGATACGACCAGCCTGCAGGACATCACTCTCGGAGCCGGGGAAATGAAGGTCGGCGACAATGTGCTCTGTCTGCATACCCTTTCTGAAACTGAGGATTTGCCGTCATCCGTGGGTACGGACAGCCGTTATGAACGGCTGTCCACGGACCGCAGCGACTGCCGCCTGTCCTTTGCCGCACCGATAGGGATACTGCTCACGTGCAACCATATCGTGAACCAGTATCTCTTCATAGACGATTCGGCGGAGAACCTGAGGAAATTCGAGCAGACCGCCCGCAACATGCACTCGCTGTCCCGTTACAGCCGCTCCAACCAGATCAACCGTGAATGGGTGCGATACGTCGCTGTGTAAGTAATTGTTAAACTTAGATTTAACCCGTTGT
>OGRB01000404.1_pt1 | contig 45457 bp, 35 predicted proteins | sample 1553371 | NCBI WGS metagenome assembly OGRB01 (sample SAMEA2580027, study PRJEB22360) | human gut metagenome | reverse complement strand
GACGGATTGAAAAATTTTCACCAAAACCCGTAGGGCGCGAAGCGGGCTTGCAGATTTTTAGGGGCCCCGACCGTAGCTTCGCACCCTGAACTACGGCAAGGTGAAGTCATGACAAGGTTATAAAAAAGGGGAAATGGCTATAATGGGGAAAAGAGAACTGAAATACGGCAAGATTCGGGGCTGGCTGTGCCAACCGGTATATTTTTTCTCAACCCCATTTTTAATTATAAGAATTTCTCAAATCAATTTTTACTTGGCAGAAAAACAGAAGTAACGGACATCATTATTTTTTTTCTGATTCTTTGAAAACCAATTATTTGGCACGAAATGCAAAAAAGACTAATTTTGTAATCTTAATGATTTGAACGCATGGATGAAACAATATATAAATTCTTAATGGGCGGCTCGGCTTTCGTGATTACGATACTGGGAGTCATGCTGGCGGCTACAACGATACTGCCGGAAGATGGACTGGAGAAGTTGCGTAGAGCCCGTAACATTCTTGTTCCTTCTTATTTCGTGCTGGCCCTTCTTAGTCTGGTCTGCTGCCTTACGGGTTATGACCATCGTATCGAACCTGCCAGTACGCTTTTCGTGGCATCGTTCCAAGCGTTGTTATTCACCACGTCCATGCTGGTTTTCATACGTCCGGGTGAAGTCAGATGGAACACGGTGCTCCGGCAGGCGGCAGGTATCACGGCAGCAGGCGTTATCCTGTTTGCCACCCTCTTTTGCTTTACGGATTATTATTCATGGATCTTTTATACGGGCATCGTCGCTTATATTGTTCAATTAATTATCTATACCCGGAAATTCATGTCGGCTTACCGCAAGACGGTACAAGAAGTGGAGGATTACTACGACGATGACGAGGAAAGTCGTTTGAGATGGGTAAAAATCGGGTTTTATAGTGCATTGGCTATTGGAGGCATGGCCATATCCGTCCTGTTTTTTACCGACTGGTACAAATTCTTTGTTCCGCTGTATGTGCTTTATTATAGTTTCATGGTGATGTGGTTCGTCAACTACTATCGCAGGATGAAATTTGCGATTCCGGTCATTGCGGTTGCTCCACTTGAAGCTAAGGTTTATGCAAACCCGGAGAAAACAGACTTTGACGAAACAGACTGTGTAGTAACAGCAATAGAAGGAGCAATAGAGGGAGAAGAAGAAGTCAGAAAGTCCGATGAAAACATATTGGAAGCAGGCAAATCCATGAATGAAAACAAGGAGGAACCGGAAACTATTCACCTTACCAAGGAACAGCTATTAAAAGAGAGATTGCAGAAATACATAGATGAAAAGGAATACTGTGAGAAGGACATTCCTTCCGGTATCGTGGCCGATTCTTTCGGAATGCCGCAATCGTTCTTCAGGCAATATATGAAGAACTATTACGGGATGGACTTCCGTCCGTGGCGCAAGGAACTACGTTTACGTGAGGCAGCCCGGTTGTTTGCCGGGAATCCCGGATATTCGATAGAAGAGGTCTGTGAAATGGTAGGGTACAACAACAGCAGTAACTTCAACAGGGATTTCAAACAGATGATGGGAATGACACCAAAAAGCTACTGCAAGCAAATCTGCTTGAAAAACATCTGCCCGGAACGTGAAGCATCCGTGGATTTTAACAAAAATTCACGGGGGGGGGTAAATTGCTGATTTTAAGAAGCTTAGCAAATAGAATTTTGTGCTGTTTGTATAAGAACAAACTATACGCGGAATTATCTCCATACGGCAGCCGTTCCCATTTGTATTTTAATACCGTACTCCTCTAATCTTTTCATTCATCCAAATTGCTTTCCGGCATTTATCCTGTCGGCTACCTCGTAAAAGCATCTCCGATTGTCATATTTATCCCCTTCTCAATCCCACCTTTTTTGTTCGGGAAAAATTATCTTTCGTTATTCAAAAATTATCTTTCGTTCATTTTTCTGCTTTTCAGCATATAAAAAACTATCTTTCGTTAGCTTGAACGAAAGATAATCGATTCTATTTGCAGTTATTGACCATCTGTTATAATTTCGTGCGAGACGAAAGGTTCTTCAGTAACCGGTCTCTTCCTTTTTCTGCACGAAAAACAGCCGCAAGGCATCCAAATATAAATCACTATTATACCATATTAGAATGAATGCATGGAAAACTGTGCTCTTATGCACGCTACTGGTTACGGTTGCCACGCCGATGTTTGCGCAGGCAACGGACAAAGCTCCACAAGTGGTATTCCGCTTTGTGGAGGGAAAGGATATGTTCTATGTGCCGTGGAACGGAAACGGAACGGCACTCGACTCGTTGTGCCGGATGATAAAACCGGAGGCACTGGATAAGGGAAGTGTCAAAGTGGACGGCTACAGCGATACGAAGAAACTTTCGATGATACGCTGTAACCGGGTAAAGTCCGAACTGATTACCCGTAAGGGATTGCAGGAAGAACACTTTACAACGACCAATAACGTAGGCGAATGGAATGGCCTGAAAAATGTGGTACTTGTCACATTACCTGTATTATTTAAGGCGGAAACGGAGAAAGGGCAGGAAAACCAAAGACAGGACGAACCCGTACAGACGGATAAACCGGCCTTAACCGACTCTCAAAAGCAGCCCGAAACGGCAGCCGCGCCCCAAGAGGAAAAGACAATTCAAACCACGACTCCCGTCAACGAAACCCGACAAATAGCCGAAACGGTTTCTTCACGGACAGATAACACTGATTATGGTACACTCTCCCTGCGTGCCAACCTGCTGCGCTGGGCAACACTTACCCCCGACCTCGGCATCGAATGGCGCATCAACCGGAATTGGAGCGTACAGGTAAACGGCACATGGACTTCATGGAGCTGGGACGACAGTAACCGCCGCTATGCCTTGTGGGAGGTTTCCCCTGAAATACGTTACCATCTGGGTAAGATGAAACAAGGCTATCTCGGCGTGATGTACCATGCAGGCGAGTTCAATTATAAACTGAGTGACACCGGCAAGCAAGGCGACTTGATGGGCGGCGGTCTGACAGGTGGTTATCTGCTGAAGCTGAACAGGGCGTTGAGCCTTGATTTCTCGTTGGGCATCGGCTGCACCCATGCCGAGTATGAGAAATACACGGTTATCGACGGTGTGCGGGTGAAGCAAGGCAAAACCGACAAGAACTATTGGGGCGTGAACCGTCTCGGTATCGGTTTGGTATGGAATATCTTTTAACGGAAGGAGGAATCAGACATGAAGAAACAACTATATATAATAATGTATGGCGCAATAAGCGCATTGCTTCTCGCTTCGTGCGTGAAAGATGAAGTCTATAACACGCCCCATCCCGACAAGGGTACGGTTTCCATACACGTGAACCTGCCGCAAGGCACGGGGGATTACACGGTGGAGATTGACGGACAATCTCTGCAAGGCTCAGGGGCGACTTTCGTTTATCCGAACTTGCTTTCTCCGGGTGAACACAGTCTGCTGATGTACAACCGTCCCGACGGGCTTACCATTGCGGATGGCATCGCACGTGTCAATGCGACGGCGACCACCAAAAGCAATGGCAATGCGATACTGCCCATGCCCGGCTGCTTGTATTCGGCTTCAACGAAGTGTACGGTGACGGCAGATGATACGGTACGCATAGAACTTGACCCTCTCCGGCGTATGCGTGACCTGCATTTTGAACTGACCGTGACCGAAGGCGACCCGGAACGCATTGCAAGCGTGGAAGGAGTTCTTTCCGGCATAGCAGGAACTTATACCCTTGCCACGGAATCGCCGGGTGGGGAACCGATGACCACCGCACCTGCATTTACCCGTGACGGAAACCGCGTGACGGCGGATGCCCGGCTGCTGGGAACGGCAGGCGAAGCACAGATATTGGTGCTGACGCTCCGTTTCGCGGACGGCGAGGTGCAAACCATCGAGAACGATTTGACGGAAATGCTGAGGACATTCAACACCGACATGCAGACACCGCTTAAAATCAGCGGGGCATTGCTCACGCCCACAGCGGCAAACCCGGATACGGCAACCATCACCGACTGGCAGGTGCAGGAAGTGGTCGATATAACTATCAAGTAACAAATTTGAAATGACAAATATTATGATGAAAACAAATTATCTGTTTATCGGCATGGCAGCCCTGATGATGGCCGCATGCAGCAACGACGAGAATGAACCGCAAGTGAATGACGGGCGTGTAGCCGCCTCCTTTGCCGGGGGAATCACGCTGACCCGCGCCACGACCGACGCGTGGGAGGCAAACGACGGCATCGGCATCTATATGCTGGAACACGGAACAAAGACAGTAGCGGACGGTGCCGCCAACCGCGAGTATGTGACCACCGCCGGAGATGGAAAGTTTACACCTGCCGGAGTAGAACAGACCATTTACTTTCCTTTGGATGCGGATGAAAAGGTGGACTTCATCGCTTACTACCCGCAAACCGACCTGACGGGCGATATATATAAGGTGGACATGAGCGACCAAAAGACCCCTGCCGACATCGACCTACTGCGGAGCGACAACGCCACGGGAAAGAACAAAAGTACCAATACGGTCGATTTGAAGTTCTTCCACCGCCTGAGCCGTGTGGAAGTGGAGTTGACTGCCGGTGAAGGCGTGAGCGATGCGGAACTGGCAGGCATGAGCATCACACTGGACAAACAGCCCGTGAAGGCGGACTTCAACGTGTTGCAGAACACGCTGACCGCCGGGCAGGACCTCGCCACCCTTACGCTGAACACAGCCACTGATGGCAAGACCGCCTCCGCCATCATCCTGCCGCAGGAGGGTGCAAGCGGAAGGGGTTTGAAACTAACCCTGAAGGACAATACCGTATTGACATGGCCGGTGGAAGCCGACCGTACCTTCGAGCAGGGTAAGAAAACTATTTTCACCATTACGCTGAAACGCACACCTGTAGGCACGGAGGTGGAAGTGAATGCCACTATCCAACCGTGGGGCACGCAAGGCACAGTGTCGGGTGATTTGGAAATCTGATTTTGACAAACAACAAAAACTCATGATATGAAAGCAACAAGATATTTATTCACAGCCCTCAGTCTGGCTGTTTTGGCACTGTCGTCCTGCCAGAAGGACGACCTGCCGGGCGGCACCACCCTGCCCGAAGGCGCAGTACACATCACCGCCGGCATAGAGGGAGTGCAGACACGTGCGCCGCAGCTCGATGCCGATGGCGCAGGCACGTTCGAGCCTACCGACACATGGGGCATGTACACTTTTACCGGAGATGCCATATCCCCGGCATACAGCAACGAGAACATCGCTTACCAGGCCGACAACAGCACTCCGCTCCTCTGGAAAGACCTCAGCGAGACGGAAGCGGTGACTTTCTCCGCCCACTACCCACGCATCACGGCAGACATTGCCGACCCGGCGGCATACCTGTATTTTCCCGAAAAGTGGAACAACACGGACGACCTGCTCCACGCCACTGCCACAGCAAGCAAGGGCGGGACGGTGGCACTGACATTCAAGCATCTGATGCACCGGCTCGTCGTCAACCTGAAGGCGGGCGATGGCATGGAGGGGGCGGACTTGTCTTCCGCCCTGATAAACTCCGTGACAAAGGATCTTATCACGCCTACGATGTGTGCCCGCGTGGAGGTGAACCTGCTGACCGGCGCGGTGAACTACGACCGGACAGATGCCGGTACAATCCACAGCAACGGCGGCGGTCCCAAAGCCGACTGGAAAGTGGTACCGCAAGACCTCACCGCAGGTGCGGAATGGCTCAGGATAGAGGTTGGCGAGGATGGCAAGGATGGTGTGTGGTACTATCATGTACCTGCCGACCTGAACACTGCCGAACCCGGCAACCAAACCCGCCTCGAAAGCGGCAAGCAACTCACCCTCAACCTCACGCTGAAGAAGAACCCCGACACGGGCAACACCGAAGTGGAACTCACCGGCAGCGACATCTCCGGCTGGGACGCGCAGCCCCCGATTGACGACATCATCGACATCAACGGAAGCGGAGGAACAACGGGCGGCGTCACCACCTTCGAAGAGTTCATGGCAGCCATCGTCGCCGCTACGGGAACGGAGGATAATCCGACCAAAATCACGCTGGGGGCAGACGTGACACTTCCTTTTGCTGAGACTTCTTCGGTTACCCTTTCCGCCAATAAGCACATTGAAATCGACGGTGGGGGATATTCTTTATTCCCTAATATGTACGTACGAGCTTTTAGGATTGAAGACGGAGCCTCGCTGAAACTCTCCAACGTAACGATAGACGGGCAGGATGCAGAAAGAAATGGGTCTATCATTAGTATTCCCACAGGCGGCGGCAATCTGACGCTGGGCGCCGGCTTCAAACTGACCGGTGCAAAAATGGGGGCATCCTATCCGGAGTTTGCAATTTATGGCATTGAAGCGTATGGCGGGACGTTGGTTATCGAAGACGGAGCTGAGATAAGCGGGTGCGGAAAGGGGGTAGCCATTCAGGTAACCAATGGGTGTGCGTTGCGGCTGGAAGGCGGAAATGTGAGCGGCAACAGCGGGTACGGCTTTAAGCTGCAAAGCGGCGACCAACCTGTGGATGCAAGGATAGAAAACACGCTTCCTGCGAATGCCCGTTTTGAAAACTTCGTTTTAGCCGGTTATTCATACGGACCAGACCTCAAATTTGAGACAGTCATCACCGCCGCTCCCGGTTACACGCTCACGGCAGCCGACCTCGACAAGTTCACGCTGAAATTGGTGGATACCCACCCGGACAGTTACGAACTCTATTTAGAAAATAGCGTTAACGCCATCAAGCTACGCAAGAAGAATTAATCCGGGACGGACAGGCATCCCCGAAGTTGAACTTCGGTATGGTCAAAGTTCAACATTGGCATCGTAAAGGTTCAACTTCGGGAACCGGAAAGTTTCGACTTTCCGAATGCGACTGAAACGGAGAAAAACGCGGCTCGCTGGAGTGGATAGAACTCTCCTCCGATACGGCGGACGATGACCCCACAGGCGGCGGCAGCGACGGCGACCAGGACGATAATCCGCTGGGCTGACGACAGAAAATTATGAAACGGAAAAAAACGAATGAGATATGATAAATGTAGCAACATGGAACATGCAAGGCGGAGGTGGGACGGATACGGTTAAGAATGCGATAGTACAACAATTTTTCAATCGCAGGTTTGATGCGATTTGCCTTCAGGAAGTGACGAATCCGTTGGAATCGTTCAGTCTCTGGGATGCGGGACACGACAGCGTAGTAATCGCTTACCCACCCCCTCCGACAGGAAGACCTCATGCGCTGAACAACTATTTCTGTTATTATTTAAGATGGGGAACCAACCCCCGGTGCAGTCTGGCAATCTATACGAGAGGACTCTCACTTGCATACGGCGTGATATCTCTTCCGGCACATTTAGCAAGTACCGATCAGCGGCCGATGCTTTGGGTACGAGTGGCACCCCATTATTATGTGGCGAGCATTCATCTCTCCCAAGATGCCCCCGGGACGATGTGGCACAGGTTCGAGCATTTCAGGACTCAATTGGCTACTTGGATGGTGGCAGGATCATCGTGTATCATTGCCGGTGATTACAATCTGCCGCCCGACTATATTGAGGCTCACCATGCGGCTGAACTTCCGCATTTCACCTTTACGCCTGCACATGTACCCACCCAACAGAACGGTCTTCGGTTGGACTATGTATATAGCGATGCACCGATGGTGACAAATCTACAATACTCTACGGCATTCCATTCCGACCACCGTTATCTCACTTTCAGGGTTCATTAAACAGCTTTTCATATATGAATAAAGACAATTTTTAAAAACAATGACAATATGAAGAACAAGAAATCAAACATTCCGGTATTCGTCTTCGCAGCCGGGTTAGCGTGCCTCCTCCTCGTAGCAGGCTGCTCGCAGGACGATGCGCTGACCCCCACAGACGGTGCGGAGGACAACGGCAACGCCATCCGCTTCACCACCGCCATCGCCCCCTTCACGGGCAACGATGCCACCGATAACCCCGGCACACGCGCCACCATCAACGACGAGGACGGCAAGGGCAACTTCGCCAACGACGACGAAACGACGATTATTGGATTCGCCTATATAGGGACATCGATTGTCACAAAAGAACACCCCGCCATCTACAAGGACGGAACATGGATTACCGACATGACATGGGATGAATTCGGCGAGGTTGAGTTTGTCCGTTTCTCCGCTTTTTTCCCGAAACGGTCTCTGGCCGACTTTGATGAAAACGGTCAAATGGAGATTAATTTCACCGATCAAAGCACCCCGGAGAAGTATGCCGCCTGCGACTGGATCAGTGCGGCGGCTACCGGGAAAAAAGCCGACCAACCGACGATACAGCTGACGTTCTGCCACCGCATGCACCGCCTCACGGTAAACCTCAGTCTGTCCGACACTCCCGGCACATTGACACAGGCGGATGTGGATGCCGCTACGGTCGTGATAAAGAACATGGAGACCAAAGGTGTTGTAAATTTTAGCGGCAGCGTAGAGCCGCAGGCTGGGAATACTGGAGACTTCACCCCCTTGAAATCCGCTTCCGGCAACAGCTTCCGCGTCCTCCTCCCGTGGCAGGATGTAACTCCCGGAACCCCGTGGATAGAAATCACCGTGGGCGGCAAAACCGTCATCTATGCCGTCCCTGCCGGGCTGACCGCGCTGCGTGAAGGAACGGAACAGGTGGTGAACCTCAAGCTGACCGACAGCGGAGCGAGTTGAAACACTCCGGCAGTCTGAAAAAGAACCATCAATCAATTAAAACAATACCTATATGGAAGTAAAATGTTACAAAGGAGCGAAAGACAGCGACATCACGACTATCGAAGTTGAAGAATCTGCAATATTGGAAGACGTAAGGAGCTTATTGATCCAAAAAGGGTTCATCGAACCGGATAACCGTCAGAAAGGGATAGCCTACCGTTTTATTATCAAACGGACAAAAAAAGAACCGGGAAAGGATAAAATGACATTAGATGATTCCGTTATGCCTATTGACATAGAGGATATAGCAACTGTTCACAAAATCTGGGGATTCGAAAAGCAGATTGTACTTACCAATATCGACGCTCCCCGCCCGGACTTGGTCGGGTTTGCCTGCGACAGTTGGAATAACCGTTACGCTTCGGCATCATGCAGCCTGAACTATATTGATCCGGAGGCGATCAAACAAAATAATGCAATAGCAGCTTTCAAGCCAATGATGCTGACTGACGTATTATCGACCAACAAAAATAAAATAGCCAATTTTGAAAATGTATGTATCTGCAAGAAAGGTTCGGTCGTGCAGTTCCATATATCTTCGTGGGGAGCTGTCGGATTTCATTACAAGATAGAGCCGGAAGCCGGAGACCCTATCGTGAAGGAGTTGTACCACACTTTTGGTGATTCTCCCGATAGCTACGGACAGGTTTCTGCCCGGTCCTGGCAGGAAAAGGGCAAGACAATCGAAATACAGGCGGTCGATGAATTGGACGGCCTCATCCCCGGCAAACGAATAGCATATCAGAAAATAACCATCAGTACGAGAAACCTGATATCGTACAAGAGAGGCGACAAGTCGTATTCATCCGACGCAACGCCGCCCATACCTACGCTCCCCGGTTCAAGGCAAATACTTCTGGCAGGCAATTTCACTTCCGAATACGACATCCGCCGGTCGCTTGCCACCGCGCTGATGAATGAGAATATCATGGTGGATGGCAACAGCATCACGCCGGGAACGGCGACCACCGGAGGTGATTCGACAGAAACTTACTACAAACTACATTCCTGTGTCACCGCCCCGAGTGAGGATGCATTGGGTGTAATCGTTATCCATTTCTTTGTATTCAAGACGGAAGAGGAGGCACTGAACACCATTCAGGGACTGAACTCTCCTGATCCCGACCTTTGGAAATAATCATTAAAAAAAGAAGAAAACATGAGCGATATATTTGAAAACGTAGCCAACTATCCGGAACTGACAGAGAAGGAAAAATTGTCGCTTTTTAAAAATGTAAACATTTTCCGTGGCTTCTGCTTATCGGAAAAGGACGGTCTCAAACGGAGTTTCCATGACTTGTACCAATGGAATGACAACTATCTACCCGAGGACTTGCAACCTATGGAAAACACTTTGAAGAAAGACGAACACTCTTTCTCGAAAGTGACGCATGAGCTGAAGAAGATGAATATCGACTCCGCCTCCCTTTCCCTATCTTCTCCTTTTGTGTCCGCCGAGAGTGAGTTCCGCCACGAACAGGGCAGCGACCTCTCTACGTCTGAAGTAAACGAGTACCTTCTTTCTCAGGCCATTGTCCGCAAATCTTTTTTCAATATTGACTTTCGGGAAGCAAAAGTGTCCGATGTTTTCGTGCAGGCTGTTTCTCACGCTGTCGATACGGATGAAAATATTCAGACACGCAGTATCAATCTGCTGAATGTGCTAAACGAATGGGGATATTATCTTCCGCAGGAGTTCACGCTCGGTGGCATCCTCTATTCGGAAGCGGTGACCAAAATTACGGATTATAGCATGGCGGAAAAGGAGAAAACAGAATTTTCCGCTTCTTTCAAAACCTCGTTCGAAAGGATTGGCGGCGGGGGAGGATTCAGCGGCGGATGGTCATCGGAGCAGACCGACACCGTATCAAACAAGTACGAGAACACCGTCATCCACCAAATCGGCGGGGTGGCAGGACTGACAAACGATTATTCGTTATGGGCCACATCGCTTCACGATGCCCGCTACTGGACTATCATCGAATGTGCCCGTCTTTATCCTTCGTTGATGCTACTATTGAATGCGTCCGACCAGTCGTATGGGAATCATCTGTTAGGATTGTGCCTGCGCACGCTCAATTCGTGCCTCGCTGTTCGGCTGTGTACAAACTGCAACCTATCCTCAATCTGGGTGAATATGCCACGGTTATAGAGGAAATGGTGAGCCCTTACTGATAATATCAGGAGAGCGGTTAATAGTATCTTCCAGAATGCTATATATCATTGCAGGAGATTTCGAGGCATACCATACTATGACAGGAAGTTATTCACTGCGTAATAATATAAAAGTAAACAATAATAATATGACAACAGCCAACGACATCTACCGGATGATAGAAATCTGCTTTGCCGCACAGTTTTTCGTGTACGGCTATATGGCATTGTTTCTCTATCCTTACAACGACTACGACGCAGCCCCCCGCATGAGGCACACCGGAAGCAAACCGTACCTTCGGAGTCGCCGTGTGCTGGCGGTGGTTTACATCTTCCTCGGCATTGCCGCCGGATTCGGGCTATGTCCGGCATCTCCCTCCAACGGTAGTGCTGCGGATGGCTGGGCATCGCCTCTCGTCCCGGCTTGCCTCACCTTGTTCTTCATGGCACATACAGGGATGCTATTGGGGCTGTGCGACTACTCCATCACCAAACGAAAAAACGATCTGCTCCGTTTGCTGCCCCTGCCCGTGCTGTGTGCCCTCTATGCAGCGTTCCCGGCGTGGGGCGAAGCGGTTGCCGTACTCCAGTCCGTTCATCTGGTGGCGCTCATCGGCTGGTACACGCCGCTGTTCTACAAAGAATACGAGAATCTGAACTGTTGCTGCTGGGATGCCGTGAACGAAACGCCCGACGACGTAGCCGCCGACTACGACTGCCTGCCCGAATCCATGCCGTGGATAGGTCGCCGCTACATAGGTCTGCTCGTCGTTACCCTGCTGGCACTGCTGGCGCACTTCTTGCCCTACGGCTGGACGGCCTACGTGATGGCGGTACTCTTTACCGGCTACCTCTTCTGGTTCTTCTACCGGGTGTTCCAGCGGTTTCCACGGTTTGCCCGTACACTGTTCTTCTATATGAATGAGGAGGAATGGGGATAGTAAATATATGAGCATTTTCTATCTCCCCGATTATGTAAGCAGACTGGATCATTTTGAAATGAAAGAAAAACAGATACGAGTGAATAATAGTTCACCTTTACCACTCCGGCTGAAAATCATAGCCGGATATGTTTCACTGCTTGCTTTACTCGGAATCATCGTTTTTTTGGTGTGGCTGGAACACCGGAAAATGGGGGCGTTAAACAGCGGTGAATTGCTAATTAGCCAAAAAAGGGAAGCCGTGAACCGTACTTTTGAGAAGCTGCTCGACTTCTCTTTCTCCGATGATTTCCTGCTGCTTCGGGACAACGGGAAATTCAATGAATACCGCATGAAGCGTGAAGTGGCAACGAATGCTTTGAACGAATTGAAACAATATTACCCTTCCGACATCCAACGTTCACAAATAGACAAGGTGTCCTCGCTGTTGCAGGAAAAAGAAACACTGCTGCTCGGAGTGATGAACGCCCTTTCCAATTTCTCACGGATTGACAGCCTGCTTCAACGGAGAATACCCGCTATTGCCTCGCAGGCGCAGACATTGCAGCAGCCGGACGCAAGCGTAACGGCGGAGAAAAAGCGGAGCGGCTTCTTCGGGCTGTTTAAAAAGAAAGAAGAAAAATCCGCCTACGCACTCCAAAGGAAGAAAACAGGACAACCGTCCGCCTCCCGGCAGACGGCCGGTAAACTGTACTCCCTGCAACAAGAGATGCACACACAATATACGGACTATTGGTATAAGTTGACCATCTATTCCGACAGCCTGCAACGGCGTAATACGGAATTGAACTCGCAGATAAGCGAGCTTATTTGCGAATTTGAGCAGACGGCAGTCATGCAGGCAGAAAAAGAAGCAAAAGAGAGAGCCGCGTTAAAAGAACAGTCATTCCGTATCATCCTTTTTATAGCTACCGCCTCTATTCTACTGATAGTGGTGTTCTACCTTTTTATCCACCATGACATAAGAAAAAGGTTAGAGTACCGGAAAAGACTGGAAGTATCCGACTGCCGGAACCGTGAATTGCTGGCTGCACGCCGGAACCTTATATTGACGGTAAGCCATGACCTGCGTGCTCCGCTCGGCGCTATCAGCGAATACGCAGAGTTATTACAATATGAAAAGAGTCAGAAACAGCGTAAAGGATATGCAACAAATATTCTGCATGCCTCCCGGCATATTATCGGACTGGCAAATAACCTACTGTATTATTACAGGCTGGAAGCGGAAAAGGAACAGCCGGAAAAAGAAATCTTTCATCCGGGACGGACGGTTGAAGACACCGCTCGCTCGTTCCTGCCGATGGCAGAAAGAAAAGGGCTGGGCCTGACTACGGAGGTAGCAGATTCGGATATACTTGTTGAGGGAGATTGCAGACGGTTGGTGCAAATACTCAATAACCTTCTCTCAAATGCCATAAAATTTACCCGTGCCGGATATATACACATAGGTGCACAATACCGTGACGGAAAACTATCATTCTTCGTTAGGGATACGGGTATAGGTATTGACAAGGAAAAGCAGGAACAGATATTCACCGCCTTTGAGCGGGGTGAAGCACCGGGTGCAGAACAAGGCTTCGGGTTGGGACTGGCGATAACCTACAAGCTGGTGACATTATTGCAAGGAACTATCCGTTTACAAAGCACACCGGGGCACGGCAGTACTTTCGAGGTATGCTTACCCATGCCTGAAACGGAAGGACTGGCAGACATGACAAAGAGATTTCCGGAATGTGGCGAACTTTCAGGAATGAGGATTTTGGCAATAGATGATGACCGGATGCAACTGGATGTGACCCAAAAGATGTATTCACGCTATGGAATAGAATGTGACTGCTGTCTGAATGTGGGTGAACTGGTAGCAGCGTTGCGTCACAACCGTTATGACCTCGTACTAACGGATATGCGGATGCCGGAAATGGACGGATATGAGGTATTGGTCTTACTCCGAAGCAGCAATCTCCAACAGACAAAAACGATTCCTGTACTGGCCGTAACCGCACAAGTGGGCGAAAAACCAGAACATTTCAAACATATGGGTTTTGCGGGTTGCCTGCACAAACCTTTTTCACCGGAAGAATTAATGTCGGTTACTTCACGTATAGACAGAACAAATTTTACAGCTATCATGGAAGGTGAAGAAAACATTAATGAAATGTTGGATATGTTCATTGAGGACACGGAAAAGGAACTCTCTGAAATGCGGGATGCTTTGGGCATGGCAGATTATATGCGGTTGAGGCATATCATACATAAAGCTGCCCCATTGTGGGGGATGATACGCATCAACGTTTCCTTGCGTGAACTGGAAGAACTGGCTTCACTGTCCTCTGAAAAATGGTGTAAAGAGTTGGACGGGGGGATTAAAAGACTGATGGAAGCAGTGGTACACGCTGTAAAAAAAGCGAAAGAATTAAAGGAGGAACCTGATGAGAACCATATTAGTAATAGAGGATGACCGGATATATGCACGTACTACCGCCAACTGGCTGATAAAAAAAGGAATGGATGCCCGTTACGTGTTGTCAGTAGATGCCGCAAAGGAGTTTTTAAGTACTCATAAGGTAGATTTGGTCTTGTCTGATTTTCGTCTCGGCGACTGTAATGGTGTGGAACTACTCGAATGGATGAAGGCACGTGGTTACCGTATGCCTTTTCTTATTATGACGGGGTACGGGGATATACCCGGTGCCGTGGAAGCCGTGAAGAAAGGGGCAGACAATTATCTACCTAAACCCGTACAAACGGAAAAAGTGCTTAGTGTCATCCGTGAACTATTGGGACGCAAGGTAAAAAGGCCGGAGCAGGCTTTCTACGTTTGTAAAAGTCCGTCGGCAGTGAAACTTCAGGAAATGGTGCGTTTAGTAGCTCCCGCAGACGGCTTATCCGTATTGATACGTGGCGCATCGGGTACGGGCAAAGAATGGGTGGCACGGCAGATACATACACTCGGCAGACGTTCGGACGCTCCTTTTGTAGCGGTGGATTGTGGGGCATTACCACGGGAACTGGCCGCCTCGGAATTGTTCGGACATAAAAAAGGAGCTTTTACGGGAGCGATTGAAGACAAAACCGGTATGTTTGCCACTGCCAATCATGGGACACTATTTCTGGATGAGGTTGGCAATCTGAACATGGAAACGCAGGTATTGCTACTGCGTGCTTTGCAAGAGAAGCGTTACAGACCCGTTGGTGGAAAGGAGGAAATGCAGGCTGACATACGGCTGTTGGCAGCCACTAATGAGGATCTGGAACAGGCGATAAGCGAGGGACGGTTCAGGGAAGACCTTTTCCATCGGTTGAATGAGTTTCCGCTTCATGTTCCATTGTTGAAAAATTGCGAAGAGGATATTATTCCATTGGCCGGTTTCTTCCTTTCTTTTGCGAATGAGGAACTGGAAAAGAATATAAAAGGATTTGACCGGGACGTGAGAAAAGCTTTCAAGACTTATTCGTGGCCGGGCAATATCCGTGAGTTAAAAAGTGTGGTGAGGCGTGCATGTGTATTGGCACAGGATGACTGGATTACTCTCGAAGACATCAGCCTTCCGGTGGATGTAAAACCCTCTGATGATTACAGACTGGATATGGAGCGGACGGAATTGGAAGCGATAGAAAAAGCGTTGGAAACTACGGGTAATGACCGGAAAGCAGCCGCACGGCTATTGGGCATATCCCGAAGTACGCTCTATTTGAAACTGAAAAAGTACGGTTTAAATTAAATGTGTCCACATTTTTGCACACGTTGTGTTTAATGGGGATAATAAACACGGACACATATTTGAAGTGTGATTTTGTAATACGTTTATTTTTAACGAATTAACGTATAACTCTTTCTATGGCATATCACTTGTCCTTCATGGTTATGATAAGTGACGGTAAAAACCGGAAACAGTTTTAAACTTTAAATTTCAATACCATGAGAACGTTGACAAATACACTGCTATTCAATATGTTCACTTCTTATATGGCAGGTTCGGAACTCGTGCCGGGAGAATTGCCTGCGGCCTATGACGATTTCGCAGACCTGCTTACCGGTCTACCGCAAGACGAAGACCTAATGAGACGGCTCAGACGACTTAATTACACAAAAATAGAACTGGCTTTCATACAACGTATCTGCAACGGCATGGTGGAAGGACAAAGACACGTGTTGTATGACGTATTTATCGGCAAGGCGTTGGCGCTGCTGGATGCGGAAGCGGAAATGATAAAGGATTCGTTCAGGCACAGCGGCATGATGGCCGGATTGAAGACAGAAACGGTGCCGGGAAACAGTTGCAGGAAAGCCGTTGTTACGCTGACCTGGAACGGCACGGACAGTGACCTGATAGAACTGGTGGCTGCGTTGATGGCTGCCGGAGTGATAGGAACAGTGGAAGGCAGAGAGTTGAAAGTGGTGGATGTCATCCGGGTATTTGAAGAAATATTTCACCTGAAAATAAACGCACTGTACACTAAACGGGGCAAAGTATTCGACCGTTGCACGGACACGACGCCTTTCATCGACTCCCTGCGCAAAAGCTATAATCAAATGCTGGACAAGCGGCTGGCGTAAGGATTTCACGCCAACAACCGCCAACGGACGACTTGCGTGTCCGCCGTGTTGCGGATTGGGGGACAAAGCGTTTTCTTTGCGGCTATAAACTTCTGTAAATAAATCAAGTTATGGGACTATTGAAAGATTGGATGGCCCGCTGGGGAGTTCGCCTGCTGGAACGTCTGGCGGCTGAACCGGGCAGCGTGTTCATCACGATGGACGAGAAGAATATGCCGGTGGACGTGCGTACGGGCGATGTGACACCGAAAGCGTATGAGGATTATATCGGGAAGATGGTGAAGGAATTTGATAAACGGGCTTACCTGCCCGGCTGAACGATTCTGAAAGCTGATTTTGTGGACAAAGGGGAAATACCTTCCCGACGGGGCGATTTGGCGAACTGGTATTTTCACAAGCTGGTTCCGGCTACCTATAAACACAAAGCGGTGACGGGAAAACAGATTCCGTTACGGGATGCGGCTTACACGCTGAAAGCGGGATTGAAACTGTTCAGCCGCCGGACATCGCCTGCGGCACTGCAAAAGGACGGTGGGTATCGAGAGTTTATACGCCATAACGAAACGTTAGGTTGGAACAACGGAAAACTGCCGGGCGAAGAAAAACGGATGTATGCCGTGGCAACGGATGAGGGCGTACTGTTCTTCTCGGATAGTGAAAAGGGCATGAAAGCCCGCAACAGCTATCTGCAACACCTGGCAGACGGCTTTTTCAATTTCTCCAAAGAGACGGAAACGCTGAAACTGTACGAGATAGAGACGCCTTCCCGACAAGTAGCGGAACTGGCAGACAACTGCATTGACAAGCTGGTAAAAAGCGACTTGCGCACTGCCGGTACGCAACTGCGAAAATCGGAGTTCAGCTTTACTGAAGAGAAAATGGCAGGAAAAGAAATGCTGGAAGGTGCTGTCTGCACGGACAAATACGACCTTCGCCCGGATTACAACAACTTTGACCGATTAACCAAAGATTTCAATTTGGGCATTTCTCCACGCAATTATGATGTGGCCTCTCTGCTTTATATTTCAGAAAACGGATATGCCGGTCATGTGGCGGCAGATTATTTTCATCCGTTCAGTTATGAGTATGAGTTCCGAGATTTGGCAGAAAAGCTGGGTGACAGCATCAAGGCGCGGCAATCAGCGCCGATGTCGGCACATGATTTCGGCTATGCGGCCTTGCAGACGGAAGCGAAGGTTATGGCAAGGGATATTCTACAATCGGAGTTCCATATAACGGACGGTGAATTTAAGTTGAGCGGAAATATCAACCGGGTGGAAAAAACAGAAAGAGTGCAAACTGCTTCCTATCAACATTCTAAAGAACAAAAGACTGGTAAATCATTCGATACAGACCCCATAGGGGAAACTCCTGTACAGAAACGGAATAACGGTCAACGGCAAGCGAAGCATGTCACCTCCATTACTCCCGGCAAAAAGGAAAAGAAACAACTAATCATATAGAATTTATGGAAAAGAAGAAAATGCAAGCGGTGGAAAGCGGCAGTCTGTATATGACGCTGGATGCTTTTTACCGCCCCGTTTATTTAAGTATGCGGGGACAGGGAGAAGAAGGATTCTCCCGATATATCAGCAATAACGTACGGTTTCATACCGCAAGCAGGGAACTTGTACCCGACCACTGAATGTTCCGTTTCGATTTCAGAGACAAAAGTCTGATTCCCCCCATACTCGGAACGGATAATGCGGATTATCTGGAACGACTCATGCCGGTATTGGAACGGGAAAGGATTCATCCTTCGGGGGTGGTAAGATTGAGGGATGCGGCATTCTGTGAGGAAAGGGGCATCGTGCAACTGTCATCATCGGCGGAACATACGGCCTTATTGGAAAATGATGACTACAAGCGGTTGGGGCACCGTTTCGGAATGGACGGGGATGTGATAAGGAACGGACTGGCCGTTTTTCCTACTTGCACAGCAGTGGAATACGGACAGAAGGTGTTGCTGCTGGGAAAAACGGACAAAGGGGACAAGGCATTGGAAGAGTTTCTGAACGGTTTGACCGGACACTTTTTCGACGGGAAACGAAAGCCGGAGGAATTGAGATTCCATGAGGTGGCACCGTTGGATGCGGAATTTCGGGCGGAAATCGGAGACTGCAAGACTACTTCGCCGGATATACTCCGATACGGGATTTGTACGAAGCGGTGCGATATGGCCCCCACACTGAGGAACTTTAACCGGTTGAGAAACCTGCAACTGATGCGTGCGCCACTCTCAAAGGAGCAGCAGCGGATTGTCTCGCTGCTGGTTACACGGCCGGATAATGTACGGTTCCCGGAGACGGAAGTGAAGACGAGTATGCCATTTAAAAAGAAGGGACAGAGTATAAACATTTAATTCTTTGATATATGGAGAATAAACAGAACGGAACGACAAAAGGCGGCAGCGTATATATAACTGTGGACAAATTTTTCAATCCCGTGCATATCAGCATGAAGGGTACGGGAGAAGAGGGTTACCAGGAGTTCATGCAGGAAGATGTGGAGAAAGCATTGAAAAGCGGGGAAATGCCGGATATGGGCCTGATGTATTATAATGTGCCCGATATGGGTATCGTGCCGCCATTGGAGGAAGGGGACAATGAGGATTACCTGAAAAGGCTGGAAAAGGCAATGGACGAGCATGGAATCATATTGCAGAGATACCAACGTCTGTCGGAAGTGGTGTATTGCCTGTGAAATGAAATAGACCCGTTTTCGAAGGATGAGACTTATATTCGCCTGCTCACGCCGAAGATATGGACGGAAATAAAGTCGTCACCCGTAGCGGTGGCGGATATGCTGGATGATTTGAAGCACGGGAATAAGTTCTATACGGGTGTTGAGACGGACAAGGGGGTATTGCTTTTCAGCCGGAATTATGAGGGAAACCACCAATACGGGGCCTTTATGGAGGCGAATATCGAGAGGCATTTCTTTGAGCCGGATTTTGAAGGCAGGCCGCTGACTGTATATGAACTTCGGGGATGGCCTTCGTTGATGGCGGGGAAGATAAACCGCTGTTATGATGATTACGATAACCTGTTACCATTGGAGAAGATTCCGTCAGATGCCTTCCTTGATAAATCGGCTCTTAAAAGCATTACGGACAAAGAGGTGTATGACCTTTCACCCACATGGGAGAATTACGCCCGGCTGACGGATAGTGAGAAGGGGCTTGGCCTGCTCCGAAGCATGGACAATTATGACCGGATGACATTGCTGTATATTATGGACAAGGGTTATCCAATGGACGGGCTGACAAATGAGTATCCGGACAATTTCAGTTTTCATGAAAATTTTGAAAAGATAGAAGGAACACTGCTGGGCCGGAACAGATGGAACATTTATGACGAGATGCAGGAGAAGGCGAGAAAACTGGCCGGAAAGCTGTTGCGTGAGCATTTCCCCAATACATGGCAGAAAGTGGCGACTAAGGAAAAAGAAGTTTTACGGAACAGTAAAAGTATAAAGATGTAGAAGACAATGGAAGACAAGCAGGGGGGAAGGCGCATTGCCAGCGGATGCAAGTGGTGCGCCTTTCACTTCTATATTGGGCTTCTGAAATCTTTTGGTTTGAGTAAATATGGAGAAAAGAAATTGGATAGCAATACTTTCTGGTATGTTTTGGGGGACAATGTGCGCCAATGGGTGACTTTGATTCCGGAGGCTTTTCCGGACATGGAAATGTGCTTTACTTTGCTTCACAAATAGTAAAATTATAAATCAGATTTGTTATGGAATTAGTTGTAATTGAAAAAAGTGCGTATTTGCGGTTAAAACAGCAGATTGAAGATTTGTCCACACAGATTGAAGCCGTTAAAAAGAAATTTGGCTCTGTTGAAAAGGAAAAATGAATGGATGCCCAAGAAGTCTGTCTGGTGCTGAATATTTCCAAGCGGAGTTTGCAAAGTTATAGGGAATATGGCATTATTCCGTGTTCTTTCATAGGTGGAAAATATGTGTACAAGGAAAGTGATCTGGCTAGGATATTAACTCAAAAAGGCAAATAGGATATGGATGGGGTAATTACAAAACAGTCAGAAGAGTATATCGGGATGATGGAGATGCTCAAGAAATGCTCCAAGGAGATTTTTGCAATTCAGGATTTGCCTGTTCCTGTAGCCAATGAGGTCTATATGACTGGTGAACAAGTATGTGCCATGTTGCATATATCGAGCAGAACCTTGCAAAAGTTGCGTGATGAAAAGGGGATAGCTTATACTGCCATAGGTGGTAAGTTTCTTTATCCTCTTTCAAAATTGCAATTGTTATTGGAAGAAAATTATAGAAGTTATGTTCGTTAAATCAAGCGTTTGATTTGTATTTATGCCATTTTTTTACTACCTTTGTAAAAGTAAGAGTGTAACAGGAAGAAAGTTGCAGCATATTTGCGGTGAATTATTCGGTGTCATAGGAGTAGAGGCTTTTGGTAAGATGCTGATAATGAGTAGGGGAAATAAAAGTTAATCGTTCCCTGTCTCTCCGCAGAGCTCCAAAGACAAAAAGGATTCAAAGTATGACAAATCCCGTAAAACCTTGATTTTACGGGATTTTTTATTTCTCTTCTCGGACATCTATCAGTAATTTGGGTTATATAATCAGTAATCTGGATACCTATGTAATAATAATACCCGCTACTTTTGTATCGCTATAACAATTGGATTTATATGTTTCAACTAAATAATATATCGTATGAAAAGATTGGTATTGTTTATGATGGCAGTTATGCTGTTGTCTATTATTGTTAACGCACAGAAAAAAGGTGGTAAGACACTGGTAGCTTATTTCTCGGCAACGGGAACAACGGCAAGGGCTGCCAAGTTGGTGGCAGAAACTGTCGATGGGACTCTCTACGAAATACAGCCTGCGAAAAAGTACACGGCTGCTGATTTGGACTGGCACGACAAAGCTTCGCGCAGCAGTGTGGAGATGTCGGATTCCAAATCGCGTCCTGCATTGTATTCTAAATTGGGGAGTCTCGCGGAGTATGATACCATTTATATCGGTTTTCCTATTTGGTGGAATTTGGCTCCAAGAATCGTCAATACATTTATAGAAAGCGGTGATTTTGCAGGTAAAACGGTTATTCCATTCGCCACTTCGGGAAGCAGCAGTATTTCTAATGCAGAAAAGGAATTGCAGACGAATTACCCCGGCATAAACTGGGGAAAAGGCAGGCTGCTGAATGGAGCGAGCCGGGAAACTGTCAAGCAATGGATTAAGAAATGAATTTCCAACCGAAACTTAAAGAAGTAGAGATGAAGAACATGGTAAAAAACATATGTGCGGCGATGGTTATTAGCCTTTGTGCTGCAGGACATTTGTTTGCAACAGAAAATAATCCTAATAATGATAATAAATTTATGGAAGAGAATTTGAATCTGATTCAGGAGTGGGACAAGACATTTCCACAGAGTGATAAAGTAAACCATAAGAAGATAACTTTCCACAACCGTTACGGCATTACACTTGCTGCCGATTTGTATGTACCCAAGAATGTGACGGGTAAATTGCCTGCCATTGCCATCAGTGGTCCGTTTGGTGCCGTGAAGGAACAAGCTTCGGGCTTGTATGCGCAGACATTGGCAGAACGTGGATTTCTGACGATTGCTTTCGATCCATCCTATACGGGAGAAAGTAGCGGCCAGCCCCGTTATGTGGCTTCGCCGGACATCAATACGGAAGATTTCAGTGCAGCGGTCGATTATCTTTCCACCCGTGATGATGTAGATGCAGAGCGTATCGGCATTCTCGGTATTTGTGGATGGGGAGGCATGGCGCTTAATGCAGCGGCTATCGATACTCGCATCAAGGCTACAGTTACGGCAACCATGTACGACATGAGCCGGGTCAATGCTAACGGTTATTTCGATTCTATGAATGCCGATGCACGGCATGAATTGCGGCGCCAGCTTAATGCTCAGCGTACGGAGGATTATAGAAACGGTACATTTGCTCTTGGAGGAGGTGTAGTAGACCCGTTGCCTGCCGATGCTCCACAATTTGTGAAGGACTACCATGCCTATTATAAAACACCGCGCGGCTATCATAAGCGGTCACTCAACTCGAATCACGGATGGAACAAGACTTCACCGCTTTCGTTCATCAATATGCCTATCCTTTCATATAGTGATGAAATCCGTAGTGCAGTGTTGATGCTGCACGGTGAGAAGGCCCATTCACGTTATTTCAGTGAAGATGCTTTTAAAAAGTTGCAGGGTGATAATAAGGAACTGCTGATTATTCCCGGTGCAAACCATGTAGACTTGTATGACAATATAGAGGTAATTCCATTCGGCAAAATAGAGAGATTCTTCAATGAACATCTTCGATGACCGCCTTTAATGTGTTAGGAACCGGACGTACTTTTCTTTAGCCTGGTTCAGCAACTCCTCTTTCAGGCAGATGTCTTTCCGGAAAAGCGAATGCTCCGGGAAGATTTCTTTTTTCTTGGACGCCTTGTTCCAATTTCCTACTACATGCCCCTTATAGAGAAGTACCGGAAAGAACAATCCGTTGTTGGTGAAAGCTTTGGAATAGTCCTCTTTGGGTAGGACGTCCGTCCGGTCCTTGTATCCTATCAGGTATTCGTCGTAGGAGGGAAGAAGGTGCAGGTTGCCGGTCGCCTTTCCAGATGTCCGGCAGGAGTCATGGATGTACCATGTCTGGCTGTTCCATTGTTCGGACATCAGTTCCGGTTCTATCAGAGAAATAGATTGCCTTGCTTCCGTTAAAGGCAAACCGGACCACCAGGAGAAGTCTTGCAGGGTAGCGGGGGCATGGCTGCGGAAATAGGCTGTAGCCAGACGGGCCAGCGCTTCTTCTTTCGTCAGTTCGGGGGTAGGTGGAACTCTTTCGTCCAGAAGGGCATAGGTGTGTTGTCGTCCACGGCATTCTCCGCTACACACAATACCTTCGACTTCGGCACGCGACATAAAGCGGGTCATGTGGTAGTTGTCTGCAAGCAGTCCCGAACGTTCAAAATGTTCCGCAATCTCTTGTTTCGTCAGGCTTCGCTTCCCGCTGAGGATATTCCCGAGTACGGTATGGCTTCTGTCATATTGCTGTTCCGTGATTTCCAGACCATGTCCTTTTGCATAAGAATCATTGGCGGATTTGATGCGTTGTGCAGAGAGTTTCAGTATCCAACGAATGTCTTCTGCTGCTACCAGGTGCCATGTGGGACGCATTATGTGGGTTCTCAGTATTTCCCCTTGATGCAGGGCTTTTTCCACGGCTTGAATTCCCGGTGACTTCAGCCGCATACCTACGGCCCATTTCACCATTGTATAGTCTTGTGCCTGCATGGCGCCCATCCAGGAGACCAGCTCTTTCGGGTGGCCGAAGAGTGGAGTGGACAGTTGCTGGTTCTGTAAGCGTATTTCAGGGATTCTCATGTCGGTATGGTATTCGTTTGTATCAATAGGAATCGCAAAGATAAGAAAAGCAGGTCATCGCAGGGTATATTGTGTCCGCAATTATATTCTTTTGTTTCTTTTAACAGCTACTAATATAGCTATCTTTTATTTTTGCAACGCACAAATTGGGAAAATATTCATAATTAAATAACCATAAGAACTTTTTTATGACTATGAGAACAAATTGTATTTTATTGTTAGTTATTTTGTTGGGAGCCTTTCCCTTAAGTGTACATGCCGATGAATCTGGAAGCATAATTCTGTACACTCCTTACACAAAAATTTCCGTGACGCCCGGAGCGTCCATTGATTACAGCATTGATTTGATTAACAACACGGACGGGGTTACAAATGCAAATCTCTCGGTCAGCGGATTGCCGGGCAGTTGGAAGCATGAAATCAAGTCAGGCGGCTGGACCCTCAGCCAGCTTTCTGTACTGCCCCAGGAAAAGAAAACGTTCAATTTGAAAGTGGAAGTTCCTCTAAAAGTAAATAAAGGAAGTTATCATTTCACAGTATTTGCCGGAGAAACCAAACTGCCGCTGGAGGTGGTCGTGGCCCAGAAAGGAACTTACCAGACCGAGTTCACTACCGACCAGCCCAATATGCAGGGCAATTCCAAGTCCACCTTTACCTTCAATGCCACTTTGAAAAACCAGACGGCCGACCAGCAGCTGTATGCGCTGATGGCCAATGCCCCCAGAGGCTGGAGTGTCGTGTTCAAGCCCAACTATAAGCAGGCCACTTCTGCCCAGGTGGAAGCGAACAGCAGCCAGAATGTGAGTATAGAGATTGTCCCTCCCGCCAATGTGGAAGCCGGCAATTACAAGATTCCGGTACGTGCGGCTACCGGTACGACTTCTGCCGACTTGGAGCTGGAAGTTGTTGTCACGGGTTCCTACGAGATGGAATTGTCCACGCCCAGAGGATTGTTGAGTACCGAAATCACAGCGGGAGATGTGAAGCGTATCGAGTTGGTGGTCCGGAATACCGGCTCTTCATTGTTGAAAGATATCCAGCTTTCTGCCAATAAGCCCGTGGACTGGGAAGTGTCTTTTGAGCCTTCGAAGATTGATATGCTGAAGGCGGGGGAAACGGCCAATGTCGTAGCTACCATGAAAGCATCCAAAAAGGCATTGCCCGGAGATTATGTGGCTACCATGACGGCCAAAACTCCTGAAGTGAATACAGACGCCCAATTCCGCATTGCCGTGAAAACCCCGATGATATGGGGATGGGTGGGCGTTTTGATAATAATCGTTGCCATAGGTGCCGTATGCTATCTGTTCCGTAAATATGGAAGGAGGTGAGCATGGACGAGCGAGTGATTGCATTGACAGACTTGACCAAGCAGTATGGGCGCTTCACTGCCGTAGACCGCATTTGCTTGACTATCCGTAAAGGGGAGATTTTCGGATTATTGGGGCCAAACGGCGCCGGCAAGTCAACTACCATCCTGATGATGCTGGGACTGACGGAACCCACTTCCGGCTCTGTGGAGATTTGCGGTATCGACTCTACCAGGCATCCTATCGAGGTAAAGCGGAAGATAGGCTATCTGCCCGAAGATGTGGGGTTTTATGATGACATGACCGGTCCGGAAAACCTTATATATACTGCGCGTCTCAATGGCATTTCGGATGCCGAAGCGAAAGTCAGGGCGCTGGAGCTGATGGAGCATGTGGGGCTTGCCGGACAGATGAAAAAGAAGACCGGGAAATATTCGCGCGGTATGCGCCAGCGATTGGGACTGGCGGACGTGCTTATCAAAAATCCGGAAATTATAATCCTGGATGAACCTACTTCGGGAATAGACCCTGCCGGTGTTCAGGAGTTCATCGAGCTCATTAGGCAGTTGAGCCGGAAGGAGGGACTGACCGTCTTGTTCTCTTCCCACCACCTGGACCAGGTGCAGAAAGTTTGCGACCGCGTGGGACTGTTCAACAGCGGGAAGCTGGTCACCTTGATTGATATGTCTGATTTGAAGGACAAGCATCAGGAATTGTCTGATATTTATAACCATTATATGGAGGAAGGAGGGGAAAGGCATGAATAAAGTCAATTATCCTTTTTGGGTAGTCGTCAACAAGGAAATATCCGACCATGTGAAAAGTTGGCGGTTCATTATCTTGATGGGAATCATTTTGCTTACGTGCATGGGCTCACTCTATACCTCGCTTACCAACATCGGTGCCGCCATCAAGCCCAATGACCCGGACGGTTCGTTCCTTTTCTTGAAGTTGTTCACAGCCTCGGACGGCACATTGCCTTCTTTTGTGCAGTTTATCAACTTTCTGGGGCCATTGTTGGGGATTGCGCTGGGATTCGATGCTATAAATTCGGAACAGAACAAGGGGACGTTGAGCCGTATGCTGTCACAGCCCGTTCATCGTGATTGCATTATCAATGCCAAGTTCGTGGCTGCATTGATTGTGATAGGTATAATGCTGTTTGTACTGGGATTCCTCGTAATGGGCTGCGGGTTGATAGCGATAGGCATTCCTCCCACAGCAGAAGAATTTTGGAGGATTGTATTCTTTCTCATAATCAGTGTATTCTATGTGGCATTCTGGCTGAATCTGGCCATTCTGTTTTCGCTTTGCTTCCGTCAGGCGGCCACCTCGGCATTGGCTTCGGTGGCGGTATGGTTGTTTTTCAGCGTGTTCTATACGATGATTGTCAACCTGGTTGCCAAGGCGTTGAGCCCCTCGCAGCTGGCATCTCCTTATCAGATAGTCAGTTACCAGAAATTTATTCTCGGTCTGATGCGTCTGGCACCTAGCGAACTGTTCAATGAGGCGACCACAACGCTGCTGATGCCTTCCGTCAGAAGTTTGGGGCCGCTCACTATGGAGCAGGTTCAGGGGGCCATTCCCAGCCCGCTGCCATTGGGACAGAGTCTTTTGGTGGTGTGGCCGCAGCTCACCGGACTGATTGCAGCTACTGTTATCTGTTTTGCCCTTTCGTATGTCATATTCATGAGACGGGAAGTCAGATCACGGTAATGATAAGTATGTTTTATTGAGTGTTGAAAGTCCGTTCCGGCATTGGTTGCTTGAACGGACTTTTAATATTATTTGCCCGAACATTTGGTAATTCCAAAAACTTCCCTTACTTTTGCGCCCCGAACAAGGAGAGGTGCTCGAGTGGTTGAAGAGGCACGCCTGGAAAGCGTGTATACCCCTAAAGGGTATCGGGGGTTCGAATCCCCCTCTCTCCGCAACAGTTCTGAATAAGATGGAAAACTAGCGGGTAAAGGTCTACAAATCTATGATTTGTAGACCTTTTTTGCTTGTACTCCGTTTGCTTTGAAAGACTTGGAAACTATGTCTTTGTAAATTAATTATAGATAATGAAAGTTGGATGACATCTCCTTTCATAATAAGGCGATGGGATAATGCATTGCCACTGCAAAGCAAGTGCATGCTTTTTGCAGTGCTACTGCATTCAGCTTTGCAGTGGCGCTGCAACACATATGCAGTGTCACTGCAGCATATATGCAGTAGCGCTGCAACACGTTTGCAGTCACACTGCAGCAGATGTGCAGCGACGCTGACCCGGTAGGTGTGTACGGGATTGTATCATGTTTCGTTAAGAAGATATTATAAAGTATCCTTTGAATGTCGTATTTTTGTCTATCTGTAATTTAGAGTAGTCAAAGAAAACTATGAAACACACTCGTATGAAACTAAAAACAGCGGTAAAGAACCTTCATGAAGGCTGGAAATTCCGGCAGGCGAGACTGACCAATTGGTATCCGGCTACAGTTCCGGGAGTAGTCCACACGGACTTACTGCAGAACAAGATTATTGAAGACCCGTTTTTCCGGTTGAACGAACGGGGATTGCAATGGATTGACAAGGAAGACTGGGTTTATGAAACTTGCTTTACTCTTGCTGCCGACATGATGCGGAAAGAGAATATGGAGCTTGTGTTCGAGGGGCTGGATACTTACGCTGACGTTTATTTGAATGATGAATGTATACTGAAAGCGGACAATATGTTTCGCCGCTGGTCTATCCCCGTTAGGCAGTACATCAGGGAGGAGAATAATATACTGAAGGTGTACTTCCATTCGCCGGTAAAGATAGACGTCCCCAAATGGGATGCACTTCCCTACCAGTATCCGGCATCCAATGACCAGTCTGAAAACGGAGGCTTGTTCAACAAGAAGATAAGCATTTTTGCCCGTAAGGCGGGTTATCATTATGGCTGGGACTGGGGCCCACGTCTGGTTACCTCCGGCATCTGGCGTCCGGTGTATATCAGGGCTTGGAGCGATTTGAGAATCAACGATGTGTTTATCGAGCAGAAGGAAGTCGGTGCAGGCAGGGCCGTGATTGCCGGACATGTGGAGCTGGATGCCGATAAGGATATGGACGGAGTGCTGGTCACGATAACAGACGAGGCTACCGGAAGAGTGCTTGGCGAGTGGCAAGCGGATTTGAAGCGAGGCACCAATCGGGTGACCGTTGATTTCGTCCTTCACAAGCCGAAGCTGTGGTGGAGTAATGGACTGGGGGAGCCTTTCCTTTACCGTTTCCGTACGGATATCATTGCAGGCGGGGAATTGTTGGACTCTAAAACCGAAAGGGTGGGCATACGCTCTTTGAAGGTGGTGCATCAGCCGGATAAGGACGGGCATACTTTCTATATAGAGCTGAACGGGCGTCCGGTTTTTGCCAAAGGAGCCAATTACATCCCTTCGGATAACTTCCTGCCGCGCGTCACTCCCGAGAATTATAAAAGGACGATTCTCGATGCCGCCGGTGTAAACATGAATATGTTGCGTGTCTGGGGCGGAGGTATCTATGAGAACGATGTCTTCTATGATTTGTGTGATGAGCATGGAATTATGATTTGGCAGGACTTTATGTTTGCCTGCAGCATGTATCCGGCAGAAGGCGCCCTGCTCGATAATATCCATCAGGAGGCGGTGGACAATGTGAAACGTTTGCGCAATCATGCCTGCATTGCTTTGTGGTGTGGAAACAATGAATGCCAGGATGCCTGGCTGGGCTGGGGCTGGAAGTGCGAGATAGAACGGCAGAACAAGGAATATGCCGACAAGATTTGGGCACAGTACCGGCAGCAGTATCATGTCACCTTACCCGGGGTGGTCAGGGAGTATGCACCCGGAACCTTCTATTGGCCTTCTTCTCCGTTCGCATTCGAGGGAGAGATGTCCGGTACTACTGACGGGGACCGTCACTATTGGAGTGTCTGGCATGGTAAAGCACCCATTTCCGATTATGACAGCGAGAAATCCCGCTTTTTCAGCGAGTACGGCTTTCAGTCTTTTCCAGAGTTCGACTCCGTCAAGCGCTATGCTCCTTACCCCGAAGACTGGGATATACGTTCCGAGGTGATGATGTCCCATCAGCGTGGTGGCGACCATGCCAACGGGCTGATTGAGACTTACCTATTGAATGAATATAAAAAGCCGCGTGATTTCCGGGCATTCCTTTATATGAACCATGTGCTGCAGGGAGATGCCATCAAGACGGCCATCGAGTCGCACCGCCGCCAGATGCCGTATAATATGGGGACGCTTTTCTGGCAGCACAACGACTGTTGGCCCGTAGCTTCCTGGGCGAGCCGTGACTATTACGGACGCTGGAAGGCGCAGCACTATTATACTCGCAAGGTCTATGATGACATCCTGATTTCTCCGGTAGTGGAGGGGGATGATTTGAAAGTATATGCAGTGTCCGACCGCTTGGAGAATACTTCCGGCCGGCTGCAGCTCCAGGTCTGCCGGTTCGACGGCACTGTGGTTTATCACTGGGACAAATCTGTCGGCATTTCCGGTAATGACAGCCGTGTCTGTTTTTCCGCACCGCTTGCCAAGCTGCTGGAGGGGGCAGATAGAGGAACGGTATATGTCCGCGTAGACTATACGGACAAATCGGGCAGGGTGTACCATAACAACTACTGTCTGGACAAGCAGAAGAATATGAATTATCCGAAAGTGGATTTGCAGACCGAAGTCCGTTCCATTGAAGGCGGATATGAAGTGACGGTATCAACAGACAAGTTTGCCCGTGCCGTATGCTTGTCCGTTGCTGACAATGAAAGTGTATATAGCGACAATTATTTTGATGTCCAGCCGAAGAGCAGCGTGCAGGTACAGGTCAGGACGCGATTGTCTGCCGAAGCGTTCAACGCTTCGTTGAGGCTGACTTGCTTGAACAATGAATTCTGATAAGTTATGGAAAAACAAAGCGGAGCAACATATTGAAATGTTACTCCGCTTCTCATTGAGATGTTGAAAAATGTGTTTTCAGGAGATTTAGTTGTTTTCTTTTTTAATGTCTATGGTCATGAACCGTTCACCGTCATATAGACTTTTGACGCGGATGTTCAGTCCTTTTTTCTCTTTCAGCTGTTCCGCTATATTGTCCAGCTTGAAGGAGGCCAGTCCGGTGCCCAGTGTGAGCTGACTGTCATTGTAGGCATTGTGGCGGAATTCGAGATTGACGTAATCCGGTTTGTCGTTCTCGCCGGTGGATGCTTCGTTGATGACCAGGTTCAGCATGTGCTTCTTATCTTCGTTGTTACTGTGGTAGAATTGATACTTGATGTTCAGATACTCACCCGTAATCCATAAATCCGTGGCGTTGATGTTGTCGTCTCCGATACTGTCCGCCTTTTCGGCAGGCATGGAGTAGATGTCTTTGGTCAGAATATTTTCGATGTGCTTTATTTGGGCATTGTATTCGTAGCCTGGAAGTTTCTCTTCCAGTTCGCGGAAGTAGATGAAAGCCCTCTGGCCGTCTGTTACGGCATAGTCGTGAACATAGGTTGTGTCACTGGGATATAGTTTACTGCCTTCGTCCAGTGAGAAATAGTAGTCTTTTCCTTCGATGACCTTCACCGTACCTACGGCGAACAAAGTGTCATATTTGTCATCCCAATCGTCCAGGCATGATTGCAATACAATGGCAGTCAGGAATAAAAGCATGGATGTTGCCAATGTCATTCTCAGTTTCTTCATAAGTGGTAGGTTTTAGCTCTTTTTCTGTTTAAATCTTATTTTTGTATTCAAAAAATGCGGTGAAAAGCTAAATACTGCGTAGTATATTGTTAAAGAAATGAAAGTATGATTTTCTTCTCTGCCTGATGCAGTATTTTTGCGCCAGTTGCATTTTTAAGGTAAACACGTGTTAAAAGAGAGAATGGAAGAACAGGAATTGGCAGAACGCTGTAGGCAAGGGGACAACCTTGCCCGCAAAGAACTGTATGAGCGCTATGCGGGACGCATGCTCAGCGTATGCCTCCGTTATGCAGGTGACCGGGAGACTGCCCAAGACCTGATGCATGACGGTTTTCTGAAACTTTTTGATTCTTTCGATAAGTTCACTTGGCGGGGAGAGGGCTCTCTGCGGGCATGGATGGAACGCGTAATGGTGAATACGGTATTGCAGTATTTGCGGAAAAATGATGTGATGAATCAGTCATCGGCTTTGGAGAATGCACCCGAAGCTTATGAGGAACCGGAAGGTTCGTCGATAGATGTCATTCCTCAAAAGGTGCTGATGCAGTTTATCAGTGAACTGCCTGCCGGCTATCGTACCGTATTCAACTTATATATTTTTGAAGAGAAATCCCATAAGGAGATTGCTCGACTATTGGGAATTAATGAAAAATCCTCTGCCTCGCAGTTGACGCGTGCTAAAGCGACTTTAGCGGCAAAAGTACGTGAGTGGATGAAAAGAAATGATTAAATGAAGGAACGTATGGAAGATGAATTGTGGTTGAAAAAGATAAAGGACAAGCTGGAAGACTATTCCGAACCGTTGCCGGTTGCCGGATGGGAGCGGTTGGAAAAGGAATTGTCCCTTTCCGGAACTCCGATAACCGGATCGCATAGGATGATGCCTTTCCGTCGCTGGGCGGTGGCTGCGGCAGCTGTGCTGCTGGTGGCAGTATCGTCCGTCAGTCTGTGGCTGTTGCAGAGTCCGGTAGGGAATGAAATGCGGCATACGTCAGTGCCTGCTTTGGCTGTGGCTCCGGATGTCTTGCCGGAACAGACGGTACCTGCTGTACGGACTAATCCCATAGAGCCTGCCTATCGGGCACATGGAAATGCATCGGCACCCAATAGGGAGGCAAGTCGCCCTTTGGTTGCACAACATATCAGAATATCGGTTGACGATGAGCGGCAGGAGGAAATGTTGCCGGTTGAAACTGCAGGTGAGGCTGTCGGTATTGGGCAGCAGGCGGAAGAGCCGGTAATGGAAGATACGGACCATGCGACCGCAATGCAGGCAGAGGAACCGGAGAGAACAAGGAAAGACCGCTATCGTCCGTCAGGCCGGGACAAACTGCATCTTCCGGAAAGAAACAGTTCTGGTAGGGATACTAAAGGATGGGCGGTTGGCTTGTCCGTAGGAAATACGGGAGGTTTTTCATTGGCGAATGAAGGGGAAGCGAATGTGATGTCGGACTACATGCCTGGAAGTCCTATTTATGGCGGTAACGTAGATTTATCCTCTACGGCCAATGGCATTGTTACTATTCCCGACGGGCAGGAACTGGTTTTTAAGGATGGTATGCCCTATCTGCAAAGACGCGAAAAGAAAATTGCGGATATAGACCATAAACAACCGCTCAGTTTCGGTGTTTCGGTGCGGAAAAACTTGGCGAAGGGTTTCTCTGTGGAAAGCGGGCTGACGTATACCTATCTTGCTTCTGACGTAAGGTATGAGGGCAGCTCGGAAAAGATAAGCCAGAAGCTGCATTATATTGGCATTCCGGTACGGGCCAACTGGAACTTTGTGGATGCAAAGAACTTTACGATGTACGTTTCGGCGGGGGGTGCCATTGAAAAATGTGTGTATGGCAAGATTGGTACTGAGAGTGAGACTGTGAAACCGGTACAGCTTTCTGTCATGGGTGCTGTCGGTGCCCAGTATAACATAAGCAATAGGGTGGGCCTGTATGTGGAACCGGGAGTATCTTATTTCTTTGATGACGGTTCGTCGATACAGACTATACGCAAGGAGAACCCGTGTAACTTTACGTTGCAGGCCGGTATACGTCTTACTTATTGATAGCAGGACAGACATGTTTTTGTCCACTTTCTTGTAGATTCAGAATTTTCTTAATAACTTTCGGCCGTGTTTCTTCGTTGGTGGATGAAGGGACACGGTTTTTTATTGATTGAGAAGAAAGAAAGTAGGTCGGGACATGCCCGGCAATATAACAAACACGTAGTAAAATAGACAAAATGAAGATTAAAAAGAAAGTAGCCTTAAGCGGGCTATTGCTTTGTTGTACAATCACGGCAAAAGCACAAGTGTGTATTACTCCCCAGGTGGAGCAGCGTGCCAGGGAGTTGGTTTCTCAAATGACGCTGGAAGAAAAAATCGATTACATTTCCGGTCCCAAATCTTTTTATATCCGGGCTGTACCCCGGCTTGGCATACCCGAAATCAGGATGGCCGATGGTCCGCAAGGCATACGTAACAATACTCAAAGTACCTTGTATCCTTGTGGCATCTTGTCGGCTTCGACATGGAACCGTAAGTTGGCTAGAGAGCTGGGACATGGTTTGGCCCGGGATGCAAAGGCCCGTGGGGTAAGTATTCTGTTGGGGCCTGGAGTCAATATCTACCGCTCTCCTCTATGCGGGCGAAACTATGAGTATTTTGGTGAAGACCCTTATTTGACGGGCGAAACTGCTAAAGAATATATCTTGGGAGTGCAGGAAGAGGGAGTTATGGCTACGGTGAAGCATTTTGCGGCCAATAACCAGGAGTGGAGCAGACATCATGCCAGCTCAGATGTGGATGAACGCACGCTGCAGGAAATTTATTTTCCCGCGTTCCGAAAAGCTGTGCAGGAAGCAGGAGTAGGGGCGGTTATGGATAGCTATAATCCGCTGAACGGGGTACATGCCACCGAAAACAGCTGGCTGAACATTGATGTATTACGCAAGCAGTGGGGATTTAAAGGTATCCTGATGTCTGACTGGACATCTGTATATTCCGGTGTGGGAGCCGCTAATGGAGGGTTGGATTTGGAAATGCCCGTCGGTAAATTCATGACCAGGGAAATTCTTATTCCGGCAATAGAGAATGGTATCGTGAAGGAAGAGACCATTGACGCCAAAGTCCGGCATATACTCCAGACATTGATTGCTTTTGGAGCACTTGATACTCCGAGAGAAGATAAATCTATCGATAAAGACAATGCACAGTCTAAGGAAATTGCACTTGACTTGGCGAGAGAAGGAGTAGTCTTATTGAAAAATGATAACGGTACGTTGCCTTACCGGAACGGTAGAACATTGGTAATCGGGCCTAATGCCGATATTATTCCCACAGGAGGAGGAAGCGGATTTGTCACCCCTTATTCGGTAGTGTCACTCTATGACGGTATGGTTCAGTTGAAGGGCGGCAGACAGATAGAGCTGCTGTCTGACAGCATTCTTTATAAGGATATGTCCCAACAGATTTATACGGATGGCAGTTTTACGCAAAACGGTTTTAAGGGCGAATATTATAATACTCGTAATCTTACCGGAGAACTCTTTCAAGCTGCCATAGAGCCTGCCATAGACCATGCCTGGAAATACGGTGCACCGTTCGACGGCATGCCGGTAGATCAGTTTTCTGCCCGTTGGACGGGAGTTTACAAGGCTGACAAGGATGGAACTGTCAAGTTCCAGCTGGCTGGCGATGACGGATACCGTCTGTTTGTAAACGATAAGCTGATTACCGGAGATTGGGGGAACCATTCATTCAGTACCCGCAGTGCATTTATGCAGGTCAGTGCAGGGGAGATATACCGGTTGCGTATTGAATATTTTGATAATGTGGGTGAGGCGACTGTCAGTTTCCAGGCAGGAATGATGGATGAGGAGCGTTTGGCCTCTTCACTGAAGCATGCCAGGAATGTTATTGTATGTGCCGGGTTCAACAGCAGTACAGAAGGTGAAGGGTTCGACCGTCCGTTTGCATTGTCATACGGGCAGGAATATCTCATTAATAAAGTGGCTTCACTTCATGATAATGTGGCTGTGGTGGTGAATGCCGGAGGTGGAATAGATTTCCGCAATTGGGGGCAGAGTGTACAAGCTATTTTGATGGCATGGTATCCGGGGCAGGAGGGTGGAAAGGCCCTTGCCGAAATCATTACGGGCAAGCTTTCGCCAAGTGGCAAACTACCAGTCAGCATCGAGGAAAAATGGGAAGATAATCCGGTATATGGTAATTATTATGACAATCGCAATGTACCTCATAAACGGGTGCAGTATGCCGAAGGTGTTTTCGTAGGTTATAGGGGATATGACCGGAACGGAAAGCAGCCGCTCTATCCTTTCGGGTATGGACTGTCATACAGTAGTTTTGAATATAGTAATCTGAGTGTTGAGAAGACGGGGGGAAGCCGGGTTACGGTAAGCTTTGACATCAAGAATACCGGAAAGATGGATGCTGCGGAAGCGGCTCAGGTATATGTGCGGGATGTGGAATGTTCTGTTCCGCGTCCATTGAAGGAGTTGAAAGGCTACGATAAGGTTTACTTGAAGAAGGGTGAAACCAAGCGCGTTCGGATATTGCTGGATGAGGAAGCCTTTGCCTACTATGATGTGGAATCACATCGGTTTGTAGTGGAAAAGGGGACTTTTGAGATTCTGGCAGGTCCTTCTTCAGCTGATTTACCATTGAAGGCAACTGTTGTTTTATGATAAAATAAATATCAAAACAAGAATGGCAGTATGAAAAAGATAATAATACTGATGGTTTGTCTGTGGGGACTTGGTAACACCTTTACCTCGGCACAAACTACGGAGAAGGAGAAATTCATCTCAAGCTTGATGAAGCAGATGACGCTGGATGAAAAGATAGGCCAGCTTGCACAATGCACCTACCGAGGGAATTTTACCGGACCCGACGGTGGAAATATTCCTAAAGAAGAGTATGTCCGGCAAGGCAGAATAGGCTCTATGCTGAATGTGATAGGAGTAAAGGATATACGCCGTTATCAAGAGCTTGCTTTGCAATCGCGTTTGCGCATTCCTTTAATTTTCGGACTGGATGTTATCCACGGCTATCGTACCGGATTTCCGCTTCCGCTTGCCGAGGCTGCAAGTTTCGATTTGGCCATGATTGAGGAAGCTGCACGCTACAATGCTTTGGAAAGTGCCGCCGATGGTTTGAACTGGGTTTTTGCCCCGATGGTGGATATTTCGTGGGACGCACGTTGGGGACGCGTCATGGAAGGGGCCGGTGAGGACCCTTATTATGGTTCTCGGGTAGCGGAGGCGCGTGTCAGAGGCTTGCAAGGAGACGATTTGGCAGACACGACGACTGTCATGGCATGTATGAAACATTTTGCCGGATATGGTGCACCGATAGCAGGAAAGGAGTATAATAGTGTGGATATGTCAATGGGCCACTTTGCCAATTTTTATATGCCTCCCTATAAGGCGGCCATAAAGGTAGGAGCAGCTACCGTGATGAGTGCTTTCAATGATTTTAATAATATTCCTTGTACTGCCAATGATTTCTTGCTCAACCGGCTATTGAGAGAGCAGTGGGGATTTAAGGGATTTGTTGTGTCCGATTATAATTCGGTAGAGGAATTGGTGAACCACCGTTATGCTGTTGACAAGAAAGATGCCGCAGCCAAAGCGCTGAATGCTGGTCTGGACATGGAGATGGTAAGTACCTGCTACTTGACTTATCTGAAGGAGCTTGTTCAAGAAGGGAAAGTAAAGGAGAGTGTGCTTGATGATGCAGTACGGCGTATATTGGAGAAGAAATATGAGTTGGGATTGTTTGAGGACCCTTTTCGCTACTGTAATCCGGAAAGAGCGGCCAGAATACTCAATGCGCCCGAAGTCCGTAATGCTTCGCTCCGTATGGCCGAGCGTTCCGTTGTATTGCTGGAGAATAGGGAATCTGTGCTTCCGTTGACGGCACAGACGAGGAAGATAGCCTTGATAGGAGGACTCTCAAAATCCCAGTACGATATGGCAGGTGCTTGGGCTGCCACTACGGACCGGAACAAAGTGGTGACCTTATATGATGCATTGGTCCGGAAAGGACTGGAGGTGAGCTATGCTGAAGGCTATGATATGAAGAGCAATCAGTTGACCGGATTGCAGGAAGCATTACAGGCTGCTGAGGCTTCGGATGTCATTGTTGTGGCGGTAGGCGAGAGATTCGGTCAGAGTGGCGAGAAGGCTTCCAAAGTGAATATAGCCATACCCGAGGGGCAGCAGAAGCTGGTGTCGGAACTGGCAAAGACTGGAAAACCTGTCATTGCTCTTGTCATGTGTGGGCGTCCGGTAATCTTCAATGAGATAAGGGAACATGCTGATGCGGTACTGTGTACTTGGTGGCTGGGAAGTGAGGCCGGCAATGCCATATGCAATGTGTTGTGGGGAGAGTATAATCCTTCGGCTAAATTGCCCATGACATTTCCTGCACACGTAGGACAGATTCCCATTTATTATCAGAATAAGAGCACCGGCCGCCCTACCGCATTGAAACAGACCTATAAGGCATCTTATATCGATGCTTCCACTGAGCCTGCCTATCCTTTCGGATATGGGCTTTCGTACACGGATTTTGGATATTCTGATTTGAAACTGCTGCCGGGCAAGGCTGCAGGCGTCCATACGGAGGTGTCGGTAAAAGTGACTAATACCGGTAAGTGTGCAGGAGAGGAAGTAGTTCAATTGTATGTGCAGGATAAGGTAGCCTCTGTTACGCGTCCGATAAAGGAATTGAAGGGCTTCAGGAAAATTCATCTGAATGTGGGTGAAAGCAAAACTGTAGCTTTTCAGATAACTGACGATGCACTGGGATTCTATGACAATGAGATGAATTATATGGTAGAACCTGGTGATTTCGTCTTTATGGTGGGTGGCAGTAGTGATGATGTACAGCAGATTACCTATAACTTGAAAGAATAGGATTCTTACCCTATAAATGAAAAGCAAGGCTGTCTGGAATCATATCCGGACAGCCTTGCTTTTCTGTTTTAGTTGGTTATCACATTCGTGAAATACTCTTTGAACAGTTTTTCTGCCCGTTCCAGTTGTTCCGGAGTATTTTCCTTCACTTCTTTCAATTTGTAATCCCATCCCATGGCTTCGTATTTGTGAACACCCAGACGGTGATAAGGAAGTATTTCCACCCGTTGTATCTGCTGGTATTTGCCAAGACTTTCACCCAGCAGGCGGGTGTCTTCTTCCGAATCGCTGTAACCGGGGACCAGTACATAGCGCAGCCAGAAGGGGTGTTCATGTTCTTCGAGCCAGGCAGCGGTGCGGAGTGTCTGTTCGTTGCTTCGTCCCGTCAGCGTACGGTGGCGTTCGGGATTGAATTGCTTGATGTCCAGCAGCACGAGGTCAGTCAGACTAAAGAGCTCTTCCACCTTTTCATTCCAGATGCCTCCGTTACTGTCCAGACAGATATGGATGCCGTTCGCCTTCAGCTCCTTGAAAAGAGGAATCAGCGCTTCTGCTTGCAGGGTAGGCTCACCGCCGGAGAAAGTAATACCTCCTTTCTTCCCGAAGAATGCCTTTTGGCTGATAGCCATTTGCAGAATCTCTTCCGGAGTGGTGGGAGTGCCTCCTTTTACATCAATCGTATCCGGATTGGCACAATACAGACAACGGAACGGACATCCTTGCAGGAAAACGACGAGCCGGAGACCCGGCCCGTCGAATGTTCCCATACTTTCGTAGGAGTGTACATTTATCATATTACATTCTTTCGTGGAATGAACGGCTGATGACTTCCAACTGATGCTCGCGGCTCAACTTCACGAAGTTCACGGCATAGCCGGAAACGCGGATGGTGAGTTGCGGATACTTTTCAGGATGTTCCATGGCATCTTCCAGCATTTCGCGGTTCAGTACGTTTACGTTCAAATGGTGGGCACCTTTGGTGAAGTAGCCGTCCATCATGGTTACCAGGTTCTCTACACGTTCTTCCGGTGTCGGGCCCAGTGATTTGGGAACAATGGAGAACGTATTGCTGATGCCGTCCTGCGAGTCGCGGTAGCGCAATTTGGCTACGGAGCTCAAGGAAGCGATGGCACCGTTCTTGTCACGTCCGTGCATTGGGTTGGCACCCGGAGCAAAGGCAACACCTTTGGCGCGTCCGTCCGGAGTGGCACCGGTCTTCTTGCCGTACATCACGTTGGAGGTGATAGTCAGCAAGGAAAGGGTGGGACGGGCATTCTTGTAGACAGGCAGCTTTTTCAGTTCTTCGCTGAAATAGTAAACGAGGTCTACTCCCAGGTGGTCCACACGGTCGTCATTATTGCCGAAGCAGGGGAATGAGCCTTCGGTGTCGAAACCTTCGGTCAGGCCGATTTCGTTGCGGCGTGCAGTGACTTTGGCATATTTGATGGCGGACAGTGAGTCTATGGCGATGGAAAGGCCGGCAACACCGTATGCCAGATTGATGCGTGGGTCGGTATCGATGAATGCCATCTGGGCTTTCTCATAATAATACTTATCATGCATGTAGTGGATGATATTCATGGCCTCGTTGTAGACACGGGCTATTTCAGTCAGTACCTTCTTGTAGTTGGCCATAACTTCCTCAAACTTCAGTGTCTCGCCGGTCAATACGGGAATACCTTTCACCATGACAGTTCCGGTGTTTTCGCAACGGCCACCGTTGATGGCAAGCAGCAGGGCCTTGGCAAGGTTGGCACGTGCGCCGAAGAACTGGATTTGCTTGCCGATGGCTTGGTAGGATACACAGCAGGCAATGCCGTAATCGTCGCAGTTGCGCACTTCGCGCATCAGGTTATCGTTCTCGTATTGGATAGAGCTTGTGTCTACGGAAACTTTGGCACAGAAATCCTTGAAACCTTCCGGTAGTTCCGGGCTCCACAGTACCGTCATGTTTGGTTCGGGAGAAGGACCGAGATTGTATAGGGTTTGCAGAAAACGGAAAGAGGTTTTGGTCACTTTCACACGTCCGTCGTTGAAACGGCCGCCAATGGCTTCGGTCACCCAAGTCGGGTCTCCGGCAAAGATGTCATTGTACGACTGCATACGCAGATGGCGTACCATGCGCAGCTTGATGACGAACTGGTCTATCAGTTCTTGTGCAAAAGTTTCGTCAATCTTGCCGTGAGCCAAATCATACTCGATGAAGATGTCGAGGAATGAAGATACATTGCCCAATGACATGGCAGCACCGTCTTGTTCTTTCACGGCAGCCAGATAAGCCATATATACCCATTGCACAGCTTCTTGCGCTGATGTTGCGGGGCGGCTGAGGTCGAGTCCGTAGTATTCGCCCATCACTTTGATGTCTTTCAGAGCCTTGATTTGCTCTGCTACTTCTTCACGCAGACGGATACGGGCTTCGGTCATGGGACCTGTCAGATTGCGCAAGTCTTCTTGCTTGGCTTCGACAAGTCGGTCGATGCCGTAGAGTGCCAGACGACGGTAGTCACCGATGATACGTCCGCGAGCATAGTTGTCGGGAAGACCGGTCAGGAATCCCAATGAACGGAAGGAACGGATTTCTTCGGTATATACATCGAATACGCCGTCGTTATGTGTTTTGCGGTAATGGGTGAAGATGTCTTTTACTTTATCGTCCACTTCCACTCCGTTTTCACGGCATGCTTTTGCTACCACGTTGATTCCTCCGAAAGGTTTGATGGATCGTTTCAACAGTTCGTCAGTCTGCAAACCGACAATAAGTTCATTGTCTTTATCAATATACCCGGCTTTATGAGAAGTGATGGTAGATACGGTGGTGTTGTCCAGTGAACGGACGCCATTGTTGTTTCTTTCTTCTTCGAGAGCCTTCAGACAGATGTCCCAGATACGTTTGGTACGTTCGGTAGGTCCCTGCAGGAAAGATGCATCTCCGGTATAGGGTGCGATGTTTTTACTGACGAAATCACTGACATTGATTTCTTTGCTCCAAAGCCCGTTGGTAAAGGTTTTGTTCAATTCCATAAAATTTGTTTTTGTTAGTAGGTTAGATAATGTTATCCTTTAGAGCGCGCAAAAATACTGAATAAATTCCGTAATTTTATAAGAGATACTTCTCTTTTTATGTTGAACAGCATAAAATAACTATTATTAGGTAGTGAATGTCCGGGGGAGTAGAGATGTTAACGAATCTTTATATGTGGTTTATGAATTGAAACAAGAACCGAATAATAATCTGCATTATTTACAAATGATGTAGGTTTAAGGAACAGTCGTATTCTGAACCTAATTCAGTCGTATAGTGAATGCCATTCAGTCGTATACTGAATAGGGTTCAGTCGTATACTGAATGCACTGTATTCTAACTGTACTGATAATCAGTAAATTATAAAACGGTATTACGCCTTTGATAAATTACAACAAATAATGAATACATGAAAAATAAACTATCCTGGGGAATTGCCTTGTTGCCCTTTGTTCCTTCGGTTTGGATGCAAGGACAAGAACAGAAACAAGGAATAGGAAACAGGCGTCCTAACATTATTTTTATCATGAGTGATGACCATGCCCGACAAGCAATGAGTATATATGGACATCCCATAGGTAAAATAGCTCCTACTCCCCATATTGACCGTATTGGGCATGAAGGGGCGGTATTTCAGAATAATTACTGTTGCAATTCCATTTCCGGTCCCAGTCGTGCAGCCATACTGACTGGTAAGCATAGTCATAAGAATGGTTTTATGAGGAATGGAAATAAAGGATTTGACGGTTCGCAGCAGACACTGCCGAAGATATTGCAAGCAAACGGTTATGAAACAGCCATTATCGGCAAGTGGCATCTTGTTTCAAAGCCTACCGGGTTTGACCATTGGATGATTTTGAATGATCAGGGAGATTATTATAATCCGTATTTTATTACCGAGGGAGATACCACTCGGCATAAAGGATATGTAACTGACCTCATCACTCAATATTGTGAAGACTGGATGAGTGGGCGCGAGGATAAGAATAAACCTTTTTTCCTGATGATGCATCACAAAGCCATTCACCGTAATTGGGTGCCTGCCGAACGGCATTATCATTTGTACGAACACACGCAGTTCCCTTTACCCGACAATTATTATGATGCATACGAAGGACGTTATGCGGCACAAATGCAGAAGATGAATATATACCGTGATATGTACGAAGGTCACGACTTGAAGATGGTTGCGGGTATGAATAGCGACAGTCTGCTATTCGACCCGTGGCCTCATGCTTTTCTTGGTACGATGGAGCCGGATGAGCGCCGCCGTTTTATGGATGCCTATCGTGAACGGAACAATGAATTTTATTCGAAACAGCGTACTTTCAAAGAGGTGGCAGAATGGAAATATCAGCGTTATTTGCAGGATTATATGGCTTGTGTGGCAAGCGTGGACGAGAGTGTAGGAGAAATATTGGATTATTTGAAGCGTACCGGATTGGATAAAAATACGATTGTCGTTTATACTACAGACCAGGGGTTCTATCTGGGCGAGCACGGTTGGTTTGATAAACGTTTTATGTACGAGGAGTCTTTCGGTATGCCGATGGTAATGAGCTGGCCGGGACATATTAAGCCTGGAACGCAGGTAACAGGATTAACTCAAAATATTGATTTCGCTCCCACTTTTCTCGATATGTGTGGAATTGAGATTCCTGAAGACATGCAGGGAGTGTCATTTCGTCGGTTGGTAGAGGGAGAAAATACTCCACGAAACTGGAGGAAGTCACTTTACTATCACTATTATGAATTCCCCGGTTTTCATAGTGTCCGTGCACATTACGGTGTCAAGATGGAGCGCTATAAATTGATGCATTTTTATGTGGATGACAAGTGGGAACTTTATGATTTGAAGGAGGACCCGGCAGAAATGCATAATTTGTATGGTGAAAAAGGGATGGAGAAGGTTGCTGCAGAATTGAAAGCGGAACTTGCCCGCCTGCAGGAAGAATATGATGTTCCTGAATCTCTGTGCAAATAATAGTGCATATTTCGTGATGTATAAATGAATATTTAGAAATATAAATGTGGATAATATGATGAAAAGATTAAGTGGTCTGGTGCTGCTGTTGTGTTTGGCGAATTTCCTTTCTGCACAGGACATGCGTATGGATACTTATTGTAATCCTTTGAATATCGATTACACGTATATGATTTATAATTCGGATAAGAGTATCTCCTACCGTTCCGGTGCCGATCCTGCCGTGGTGGAGTTTCGGGGTGAATATTATATGTTTGTCACCCGTTCACACGGTTATTGGCGTTCCAGGGATTTGCTGAACTGGGAGTTTGTACGTCCGGGCAGGAACTGGTATCCGCAAGGGTGTAATGCTCCGGCGGCACATAATTACAAAGATTCGGTACTTTATGTGACCGGTGATCCTTCCGGTTCCATGAGTATCCTTTATACGGATAATCCGGCTTCAGGAAACTGGGAAGCTGTTCCGGCAATTTTGCATAATCTGCAAGATCCCGATTTGTTTATTGACGATGACGGTAAAGCGTATATGTTCTGGGGTTCTTCCAATGTGTATCCTATCAGGGGAATGGAACTGGACAAGAACCGGCGTTTCATCAAGAAGGGAGAAACGAAAGAACTCTTCAATTTGGATATGCCTAAACATGGCTGGGAACGTTTCGGTGAAAACCATACGGATACTGTATTGGGCGGATATATTGAGGGGCCTTGGCTGACGAAGCATAATGGGAAATACTATATGCAATACGGTGCTCCGGGAACGGAATTCAATGTCTATGCCGATGGTGTTTATGTGGCCGATTATCCGATGGGGCCTTATACTTACCAAAAGCATAATCCGGTGTCCTACAAGCCGGGTGGTTATATGAACGGTGCCGGACATGGAAGTACCGTGCTTGGTCCTGGGGGGCAGTATTGGCATTTTGCTTCGATGTCACTCTCTATCAATGTGAATTGGGAACGTCGCCTTTGTATGTTTCCGGCAGGGTTTGATAAAGATGGCATTATGTATGTAGATACCCGTTTCGGAGACTATCCCCGTTATGCACCTGCCGTACCGGGCAAGGCTGGACAGTTCCGTGGCTGGATGTTGCTCTCGTATGGCAAGCCGGTGACGGCTTTTACTACAAAAGACGAATTTAAGGCAGATGCCCTAACGGATGAACTGACTAAAACTTTTTGGCTTGCCGAGGCTAATGACGAACGGCAGTGGGTGATGATTGATTTAGAGAAACCTGCTGATGTGTATGCTGTTCAGATAAACTATCACGATTATCAAAGTAATATGTACGGTCGCTACGAAGGACTCCATCACCGTTATCTCATCGAAGGTTCTCTTGATGGTGAGAATTGGGATATATTGGTGGACCGTAAGGAAAGTTATAGGGATACTCCGAATGATTATGTTGAACTGGCATTACCCAAGTCTGCCCGTTATATCCGTTATAAAAATATAGATATACCGACACCGAATCTGGCTATATCTGAACTTCGCGTCTTTGGATTGGGTACGGGGAAGGCACCGCAACAACCCAAAAAGTTGGTACTTGACCGCCAAGCAGACCGTCGTGACATCTCCATCCGTTGGGAGGCTGTGAAAGGTGCACAAGGTTACAACATACTTTGGGGCATTGCACCGGACAAACTTTACAGCTCTTGGATGGTCTATGATAAGACTGATTTATTGATGAAAACCCTTACTGCTGATCAGGATTATTATTTTTGTGTGGAGGCTTTCAATGAAAATGGTGTATCTTTACGTTCGGAAGTTAAACATGTAAAATAAATAATAAGATGAAACGTATAATCGGCATCCTTTGTGGATTATTCTTTTTCTTGTTTTCGTTTGCACAAGAAACCTTTCAAAAGGAAACTTATATCTCTTCCCGTGGAGATACATTGTTGTATCGTTTGTTGCGTCCAGAGGTGATGAAACCTGATGAAAAGTATCCTTTGGTGCTTTTCCTGCATGGTGCCGGAGAGCGTGGCAATGATAATGAGAAACAATTGGTTCATGGTGGGCAGATGTGGCTTAATCCTGTAAACCGCGAAAAGTATCCGGCGTTTATTTTGGCTCCGCAGTGTCCTGAAACCGGATATTGGGCATATACGGAGCGCCCTTCATCTTTTGCTCCGGCAGATATGCCGTTGGAAGTGCCTGTTTCTCCTATTTTCCGTACGTTGAAAGAGTTGTTGGATTTCTATCTGGCCATGCCGCAGATAGACAAAGACCGTATCTATGTTATGGGACTTTCTATGGGAGGAATGGGTACATTTGACATGGCTGTCCGCTATCCGGAGATTTTTGCGGCAGCAATACCTATTTGTGGAACAGTGAATCCGGCACGGTTGAAGGCTGGCAAATCGGTCAAGTTTCGTATTTTTCATGGAGATGCGGATAATGTAGTAACTCCTGAAGGATCGCGTGCAGCATATCGGGCCTTGAAAGCTATTGGTGCCGATGTGGAATATATTGAATTTCCTGGTTGTAATCATGGTAGTTGGAATCCGGCTTTCAACTATCCTGGTTTTATGGAGTGGCTGTTTAATCAGAAGAAAAAATGATGAGGATATTGTCTGTTATCGGAGCGCTCTTTTTAGGGGGCGCTTTTTTAACTTCTTGCACCACTTCCGGTCGGGTAAGTACTTTTGTGGTATTGCCGGATACGCAGACTTATCTGGAACAAT
>OGRB01000346.1_pt1 | contig 48843 bp, 45 predicted proteins | sample 1553371 | NCBI WGS metagenome assembly OGRB01 (sample SAMEA2580027, study PRJEB22360) | human gut metagenome | reverse complement strand
AAAACTGTCCTATTGACAGACAGGATTCTTTCCCTGATACAGACAGAAAACTGTCCAGTAATAAGAAAGAGATAAAAAAGAACCATTTAACAATAAGAGGGAGTAAAGAGCCACGCTCACCCTATGGAACATTTCAAAATGTTTTTCTGTCAGAGACGGAGCTGGAAAATATCCGGCAGACAATCCCTGACTGGCAGGACTATATGGAACGCTTATCCGGTTATATGGCTTCTACCGGAAAGCAATACCAAAACCATGCAGCTACCATCATCCGTTGGGCAAGACAGGATCATCCTGTTTCCCGGCAACGAAATTATGAAAGTGAGGAATACGAAACATTATGACAACATTTACAGAAAAACCAACAGCTATCACACCAAACAGAGAGCTTCAGTCTGATGAATATTTTAACGAAACAAATCACCTGATCTACTGTTCCAAATGCAATACGCCAAGACAGTGCAGGCATGAATTACAGGGAAAGGTTCTTATTCCTTCCATCCGCTGTAAGTGCCAGCAGGAGATCTTTGAACAGGAGGAAGCCCAGAGAAAACTTCATGAAAAGCAAATGGAAATAGAGCATCTCAAAACCAGCGGCTTACAGGACAAATCACTTTATGACTACACCTTTGCCAAAGATAACGGCAGCAATCCGGAAATGAAACTTGCACACAATTATGTAAGTAACTGGGAAGAGATGAAAGCAAACGCTTCCGGACTTCTCATCTGGGGTGATGTCGGTACTGGAAAATCTTTTTTTGCAGGCTGCATTGCCAATGCCCTTCTGGAAAAAGGCGTTCCTGTACTGATGACCAACTTTTCCCGGATTCTGAATACCCTTACCGGAATGCATTTTGAAGACAGGAATCAGTTCATCCACAGCTTAAACCGCTACAGCCTTCTGATCATTGATGACCTCGGAATTGAACGGAACTCTGACTTTGCACTGGAACAGGTATTCAATGTGATTGACAGCCGTTACCGCAGTAAAAAGCCCCTGATCATAACAACCAATCTCACTTTATCAGAGCTGAATAACGCCGCTGATATCGCACACAAGCGAATTTATGACCGGATTCTGGAGAGATGTGTTCCCATCCGTATCAATAACCGGAATATCCGTCAGGACAATGCAACAGCTAATTTAAAAAAAACGAAAAAAATTCTGTTAGATAATCACACTTCAAACCAGAGTTGAAACAAAGCAGCATCGCACAATAACTATTTTTCACTGACAGTAGTACTACTTTCTTTTCTTATTTATCACCAGAGACATGCCACTGTCAGTTATCTAAAACTATAGTACTAAACCACAAGATTTTAAAACTAAATCGCCCGGATACGGGCATAAAAAGGAGGTGCCAGATATGGCAAATAAAAGAATTATGACACCAGAAGAAAAAGTGCTTTTACAGGCAAAACACAGACTGGAAGAAATCGAAGCAAGAAACCGTAAAAAGGAACGTAATGCCAGAACACGCAGATTGATTCAAGAAGGAGCGATTCTGGAAAGCATTGCTCCACATATTAAAGAAATGGATTTAGATACCCTAAAGCGGGAGCTGATGCTCCGGCTAAGAGGAATGTAAATACACAAGTTCTACTCCCGAAGGGCGCACTTACTCACCACCCGATAAATCGGGCGGTGGTATCCCCTACGGGGCTCGTGCGCTCTGCCGAGGGCTATCCGCTGTTGCAGGCAACATCGAAAGGAGGTGCCAGATATGGCAATTTATCATATGCAAGCCAAGGTCGTCAGCCGTGGTTCCGGGCGGTCTGCTGTCGCTGCATCTGCTTATATGAGCTGTAGCCGCATATACAATGATTACGATGGCATCCAGCATGACTACACCCGAAAACATGGACTGATCTATCAGGAAGTAATGCTTCCCCCTATGGCTCCGCCTAAATGGAAAAACCGGGAGCAACTCTGGAATGCTGTAGAAGCTGCTGAAAAAACAAAAGACAGCCGACTGGCAAGAGAATTTGTTGTCGCACTCCCTATTGAGTTGGATAAAGACAGCAATATTTCTCTTCTTCAGAATTTTATTCAAAAGAATTTTGTAGATATGGGAATGTGTGCCGATTTCGCCATTCACGATACAGATGGTCACAATCCCCATGCACACATTCTACTTACTGTCCGTCCATTAAACGAAAACGGAACATGGCAGTATAAAACCGAAAAAGAATATCTATGCATCAAAGATGGAGAGGAAAAGGGATTTACTGCTTCTGAATTTAAGGATGCTCAGAAAGAGGGCTGGGAAAAACAGTATCGTTATAAAGCTGGGAAAAAGAAAGTATATCTGACTCCCTCGGCAGCACAGGAGAAAGGTTATGAACGTATCGACAAACATCCAAAAAGCACCCGGTATGGCAGACAAAACCCGATTTCCGAACAATGGAACAGTGAGGAACAGCTCTGCCTCTGGAGAGCAAACTGGGCAGATGCCGTAAATAAAATGCTTGCCCTTAATCAGATAAATGCCGCCATTGATCACCGCAGTTTTGCAGCTCAGGGAATCACTGAACAGCCAACCATCCACGAAGGCTACATTGCCCAGAATATGGAAAAGAAAGGCATGATAGCAGACCGGTGTGAAATCAACCGTCGGGTTCGTGCGGATAACAGAATACTACGGGAATTAAAAACACAGATAAAAAAATTGGTTCAAGCTGTCGAAAAATCTATTCCGGTAATTGCAGAAACATTAGAAGCAATCCGCAATCATATGATTTTTACACAATATCATTTACTTCATAATGAAATGCAAAAAGAAGTGATCCATGACTGGATGCAGCATTTTCGTCCTATCCTAAATAAATATGATACCATTAAGAAAAAGCTCAAAGCGAAAGTTACTGAAAAGAAAGAACTAAATGTGCAAAAAAGTAAAACCAGTATTCTAAATCCTTTCCAGCATATAAAGTTAAACCAGCAGCTTACAACCGTAACAGAAGAAATCGAGGAACTGAAATCTGCCAAAGAACAGCTGCTGTTTCAGGCTGAATGCTCCACAGAGAAAGATATGGCGAGCCTTTCCAGAAAATACGACCAGATGGATAAGAATCTGGATATTCTCGATTCTCAGGATATGGCTCTCAAAGAGCAGCTTGAAAAAGATGCTGTCGCTTTCCAAGAGGAAAAACTCCGGCCTAAACCAGAGCAATATACAGAATTACTGGATGCCAGAATCCAGATACGACCTACTTTCCGAGAGAAACTGATTGAGCAGCTCAAAGGTACTTTTGGTGAATATTATGACTATCACTATCGTGATATCGCAACCCATGAAGTGGATGATCTCAATATGGAAGATCCCTATAGCTTCTCTCATCGTACCTGGGAACTTGAATATCAGAGGAAACAGGAATTGCAAAAAAAACATCCTGTTCAATCCAGGCAAAAATCGCACAACACAGAACTATAATGTTTAAACTACTAATATAAAAAATATCCCGTTTTCTCAAAACAGTTATATTGCTTCATCCCAATAATTCACAAACTGCTAACCACCGAGCAAAAGTGAGGCACAAAGTGCGTAAGCATAATTTGATTTCTTTCCGCTTACGCACTCTCTTTTTATCTTGAGCAAAAAATTCCTACTTTGTAAAGCCAACAAATGGGGTTTGGGGGGCTCCCAAAGTGCGTTTGGATATCCAAACGCTATGCTTGCAAAACCAGTTCCACTAATTTCCCTCGATACTCCCTTCTTCTAAAATCAATGATAATTATAACATTGCCAATTTTGTAAAGTAATAATCAACTTAAAATATAGACGACAAACAATAAAACCATGATACTGTTACAAAAAGCAGTAGCATGGTTTCTTTATATTTCATTATAGATTTTCTCTATCTATCATATTTTCTATTGTTTCTGAGAAACAACACTCTTTCAAATCAATACTTTTGTCCATCTTCACAAGATTTGTATATTTCTCATCTGTATAGTGTTTTGATATTACAGCAAATACTTTATATGTAGGCTGTGCTGTTACATCTCTGATGTCCTTTTTCAGCAATGTGTTCGGTACATTTAATTTCGTATTTTTATCTTTTACGAAGCCAATACAACCACATATATTCCCGGCAGCTTTTTCTGTATATAATTTCGGTCCTCGATCTGTAAATTCTCCTATCATTGTTACGTTTTTCTTAATAAGCATCATACGTTCCAATATATCCAATTTTTGCCCCGTAGAGCCATCTTTTGCAAAAACAAAATCATTTTCTGTTAATCGCTTATCCAGGCATTTCTGGTAAAAATGAATTGCAGAAGCTGTCTCTTTTTTATTCAATCGAACTCCTGTCAAATGTAAAAAATTGTATCTATGGAAAACAACTTCATATCCCTGTACAGATGACAAAATCTTATTACTTTCCTGTAATTGCTTATTCACCTCTTTCGGTAAGCCATATAGGAACAAAACCTTCTGATCCTCAAGATGTTCTTTATATAGTTGTGCCGCTTTTGTCATAATCTGAATTGCACGTCTTTTGTCCATAACTTAATCCTTATCCCATAAAATTTAGAGAAGGGAATGTTCACGCCGCAGCACTAAACATTCCCTTCTCATGGTTGATTTTTCCGTTGTCTGCCAACCTCCAGCACCTTCGTCTGGAAAATATCAGGTTTTTCCGTTGCCTGCCAACCTCCGACACCTTCGTTCGGAAAACGTATCAGATTTTAGGTGTCAACCCACCGCTGATGCACAGCTTTTCTAATTACATTTTACACGAACTATGTGGAAAATGCAATTACAATTTTATCTTATGATGCCCTGCTACATTTTATACACTATTTATCTTACATTTCATTCTTGATAAATTATCTCTTTATCCACAATCTCCCTCGCACATACTTGTATATTGTTCATTCTTCCTATCCATTCCAAGACATTTTCCACCTTTAGCTGTTCTGTAATGCCTTGTGCCTGTTTCATCTGTTCTACAAGTCTTTCAAAGCGTTCCTGTGCCTGTTCTTCTATATCAGCCAAATAACCATTCAGCCTGCCGCTTGTAAGCATATTCAGATATAGCAATCTGCGGTATTCCTTCAAATACCGCAAATGTCTTTGTCCCCATACACCGACAACCCTTTGTTCTTCTTCCTTCGGTAAGGTAAGAGCAGGGATAAGATAATCCCCATGTCTGATATAAGTACCGCCCATCTCTTCAAAAATTGTTTTCTTCATTGTCTGTTCTACCTTTCTTATCGTTCTCTATTCATAGATTTTCTTTACGACCGTTCCAATTTTACAGTAACAATAATTCTTCAATTTTCAGTTCACATTGCCCCTCCCGAAGAAGTATGATAGAATAATTCTATTAAATTGAATCGGAGGTGCCACATGGCTATCAGTTCCAACAATATTCAGGTCTATACTACTTTGTCCAAAGAACTGGTTGCTGAGATTGATAAGGATGCAAAAGCGAACTATCGTACACGTTCCCAGCAGATTAACATGATCCTGACCGAGTATTATAAGACTCAAACAACAACCAAACATGAATCCGAGTAAAACACTGAATTGCCTGAAAACACAGGAAATATCAGTGTTTTCTTATGTTTTCCCTTAATTATAAGGTTCATGAGAACCATAATTATTCCCAAAGCTGACGTTTATAACGATCGGTTTTCTCATCTTCACTGCCTGCCGTATCAGGTAATCAATACCCTCCATCAGCTCCGTTGTCCGCGGAAATGAATTTTCCCGTGGATTTCCCATTTTTACCACTAGAAGATCACTTCTATACGCAACGCCTCGATTCACTCCATCCGATGCTCTCCCATTTCCTGCTGCTATTCCAAGAACTGCTGTTCCATGTCCGCTGAAATCTCCAGACGGAACAAGGCGCCTGCCTTCGGTTTCCCCGAGTGCAAGCGCCTCATCAATTTCTTCCTTCGTATATTCAGTTCCTGATACATAGTTTTCCGGTGGATTTCCAGCTACACTCTGATCCCACAGTCGCAGGATCCGGGTACTGCCATCCTCATTTCTGAAATCAGGATGAAAATAGTCCACTCCGGAATCCACAATACCCACCAAAATCCCTTCACCGGTTAAGCCATCGGCTCCATTCTGCACCGGCAAAATACAACTTGCCTCCCTCTCTTCAAAGGTCTCAAAATAAAGTCTCTTGGGCTTTTCTATAAACTCGATCTGCTCTCTGACTGAATATGCAGCAATTTCCGATTCCGGCAATGTCACTACTGCATAACCACCAAGCAGCGGGACCACCTGGATCCTCTCACCACCAAGTCCGCTTTCCAAGCCGCTGTACTTCACGATCACATCCCACAGCCTGGTGGTGGGATCATACCCCACATTCAGATTTTCCGATTTTGCCCGTTCCTGCGGCAGGGCATTCATGGCAAGATTAAGTAGATTCTCTAATTTCTGGTCTGGCATAAGGCTTTCATTTCCATTGATACATTTTTTTTATTATATGCAACGCCTTCGTTTAAAGCACCAACCATCTGTTCCAGCATTTTTCTTTTAATTCCGAGAACGAAGCTTAACAACTGACGAAGCGGCATTCCTTCCATCATCGCAGCCATCATTTCCTGATTATTTAAAAAGACCCTTGGTTTTTCTGTCAGCGCATTTATTTTGCGCAGCAAGCTGGAGGAAGGTAAAGAATTGCTGCAATACACTAACAAATCCATCAGTACGATCAGCACCTTTTATGCCTCTTCAGCCAAACAGAAATCCGTGATCTCATCCGATAATATTATGCTGTTGCTTTTTTATCATCTGTCTTCTCAAGCAGTTTCTTCACGCCCTGGATCGCTACCAGTACACCAAGGATCAGCAGTAATACTGCAAATACAAGCTGTAAGGTGTTTCCAAGATCCAGCCCTGTTGTTACCAGTGCCTTTGAAAGCTTTGTGATGGTCATGCCAAGTGCTGTGAAGGTAACTGCCATCATGAATACCATCGGGATCCAGAGCATACAGCCCTGACGTTTTGTTTTCTTTAAGAATACTGCACAGGCTACAAGGGCAAGTACGGATAACAGCTGGTTTGCGGAACCGAACAGCGGCCAGATCTCCGCATAGCCTACTTTTGTAAGCATGTAAGCAAGTACCAGTGTGATAACTGTTGCAAAATATTTATTTGTCACCACCTTCAGGAACGGGCTCATGTTTTCCTCATCTGTATCAGAATCAAGGAAAAATTCCTGGAATGACAGACGTCCGACTCTGGCTACAGAGTCAAGAGAGGTCAGTGCAAATGCAGATACTGCAAGGTTGATCAGGGTAAATACCAGTGAATGTGGAAGGCCAACTACAGAAAGGAAGTTTGCGATAGCACCTGCAAAAATCTGCGGCTGTGTTGTAAGCCCCTGTGCTGCTGCCTCGCCGTCTGCAAAGGATGCAACTGCGATCAGCGCGATGATGGCAAGCATACTTTCCATCAGCATTGCTCCAAAGGAAACAGGAAGCATATTTTTCTCATTTTTGATCTGCTTGGATGCAGTACCGGAGGATACCAGTGAATGAAAACCGGAAACAGCACCACAGGCGATGGTTACAAACAGGATCGGAAACATGTACTGTCCGTCCACATTAAAGCTTGTAAAAGCTTTCAGGTTACAGGACGGATTGGCTACAAATACACCAATAACTGCGCCAACGATCATAAAGATCAGCAGATAACTGTTCAGATAGTCACGTGGCTGAAGCAGTGCCCATACAGGAGCAACGCTGGCGATCAGGATATATGCAAAGATGATGATATGCCAGGTTCCAAGGCTTACATACATCGGGAAATTAAGTCCCAGTGCAATTGCGGCTACCAGTAATATAATTGCTACTGCAGTGTTGATCCATTTATTGAACTTTGTATATTTAAGGAAAAATCCAAGTGCAACAGCCTCAAATATAAATAACATGGAAGTGGTTGCAACAGCTCCGTTTGCCGCTACCTTTGTAACAGCTCCTGCATCATTTGCGACAAATCCGTTAAAGGTTCCTGCTACAACATCTGCAAATGCGGCAACAACCAGAATACAGAACAGCCAGCAGAATAAAAGAAACAATTTTTTTCCAAGCTTTCCGATATACGCTTCGATGATATATCCGATAGTACGTCCTTTATTCTTTACAGATGCGTACATGGATGCAAAATCCTGCACAGCTCCGAAAAATACACCACCGATGAGGATCCATAACAGAACCGGCAGCCAACCGAAAATTGCGGCCTGGATCGGTCCGTTGATGGGACCTGCACCTGCTATGGATGCAAACTGATGTCCAAATACTACATTTGTATCAGCCGGTACATAATCAACTCCGTCCTCCATTTCGTATGCCGGAGTTTTTGCTTTCGGATCAATGCCCCATTTGTTCTGGAGATAACGGCCATACAGAAGATATGCGCCTCCGAGAACTACAATGGCTATGATCATCATTGTTATTCCGTTCATAATATCAACTCTCTTTCCTTTGTATTTTTATATATTAAAAAAGCCCCTGCTATCCTTTCGGATAACAAAGGCGGAATGTTCCGTGGTACCACTCTGTATTCTCATATTTATCACTAAATACAACCACTTAATGCTGTCTCTTCAAACAGCCTCTTCTGTAACGTGAAGACTACGTCCCGGCTTACTTAAAGATTTCTATTCAGCGGGATGCTCCCAGGTGATATCACAAAATACCTTCTGCCGCTTCTCATCAGCCTGCGGCTCTCTGTGATCCGGCCTGCTTTTTGTGGTCTGTCCTGTTCCATGCATTTCTCTTTTTTATTTATCTAATGTTTTACTCCTTTTTTTATAAAAATTCAACAAATAATTTATATATATTTTACAAATTTGCATATGTTTTTTTATGCATTTTTTAGGTAAAAGCCAAAACACGGCGTATGTAACGAAGCCAGATCTGATCCCAGCTCTGCTTTACGATCCGTTTTCCGCCACATACGCCGCATTATCCATTATTCAGAAAATGTATATCTTACCATGTATCCTTTTCCGTCACCGGTTACAATCACGACTCCGCCATCGGGATTCTCGATCTTATCAATGATCGGAAATCTTCCTTTTTCTTTTACGAAAGCTTCCGGACTCTCGATCTTTGCTTCAACGATCTCCTGCTGAGAATGACGATCGCCACCGCAAGGATTAATGGTTTCAATAATGATCTCATATTCCTTCATACCCTTCACCTCTTTCATTTAATGCAGTTTTTCAGTTCTTATACTTACATTTTATCGTAAAAATCCCGATCATGCAAAATGCGTTCTGCACAAATTTTCAGAGGATTTATTGGTATTTTTCACTACATTCAGACTTCTTCTGTTTCCGGATGTTATCTTCCTCAAAGAAGGCTTTTTTTATTCTACAAAGTGGATCCTGCTTTTATCAAAACGATCCTGCTGCATTCTGCTCTCTGCCGGGTATCCCAGGGCAAAAAGAGAAAATACCTCCACATTCTCCGGAAGCTTCAGAATATCATGGACCAACGCCATACGATCCTTAAGCGGTGCAATTCCGATCCACACGCCGCCAAGTCCCAGTGCATCCGTTTCCAGCCAGATATTCTCCTGTGCGATAGACATATCGATCTGTGCCATATCCTGAACAGGCAATCCCTCTTTCCGATATACCGGAACGATCACAACCGGTGCACCTGCTGCACATCCGGAATAGGGAGTGGCTTTGGAAAGCTCCAGGATCTTCTCCTTATCTGTCACAACATAAAATTCCCACGGCTGCTGATTGCATGCGCTGGGCGCCTGCATACCCGCTTTCAGGATCTGAAAGATCTTTTCCTTCTCTACGGGTTTATCTTCATATTTACGGATACTTACTCTGTGAAAAATATTCTCCATGCTATTTTCTCCTCGTCATACTCATATCACTTGTTACAGTTCATACTCATCATACAGCTTCTGACGCCATTTTACATCCGTCATCACACGCTGCACTTCATCCGACCGTCCATCCAAAAACAAACGATTGATCACTCCCACCGGTATATACAAATTATACCACATCATCAAAACATAAAAACCCCATAAAACGTATTTTTACAAACTCTACAGGAACTTAAAATGGAAAACGCTCCAGAATACGAAGCTTTCAGAATGTCCATACAGACAAGAATCCTATAAGATATAATAACCATACCACATATCAATAAACAAATCACTCAAAACTGTTCCAAAAATTCTCCCATAATCTGACACCGCCACCATCTGAAAACTCCCGGACAGCCAAACATCCGGGAGTTTTTCTTATATCACTTATAATCTTCAGAAATTATTTCTCCTGCACATTGATGATAACCTTCATGGTTGTCTCACGGTTCTCATCAATATACTGATAAGCCTTCAGATAATCTTTGAACTTAAATGTCTTTGAGATCAGCGGCTTTAAATGAACCTTTCCCGCATTTACAAGATCGATGGCATCTACATAATCATCATGGCGATACATCATAGTACTCTTGATATCCAGCTCGTGGTCATTGGCAACAGCAAGATCAACGGTTGCCATATCCGCAAATACCGCTACCAGTACGATCACGCTGCCTTTTCTCGCATACTGGATGGCCTGTCCCATGGTGATGTTATTTCCGGCACAGTCATAGATCACATCTGCCTTATCCGGACCAAACGCCTCTACCAGTGCCTCTCCGAAATTTTTCTCCTTTGTGTTTACACAGATATCAATGCCGCACTCTTTTGCTTTTGCAAGACGAAGGTCACTGACATCCGTGATCATAACCCTGGCTGCCCCCATTCCTTTGGCTGTCTGCGCAACAAGATTTCCGATGGGACCTGCACCGATCACTGTGATGTTCATCCCTTCTACATCGCCCATCTGCTTCACTGCATGGACTGCAACTGCCAGCGGCTCGATCATTGCACCTTCCTCGTAAGACATCTCCTCCGGGATCGGTGTTACCTTAGATGCATCTACTGCAAAGAATTCAGAAGCTGTTCCTGTTGTCTGGAAGCCCATAACCTTCAGTTCCTCGCAGAGATTATATTTTCCATGGCGGCATGGATAACAGTGTCCGCAGTATACCTGAGGCTCGATGGTTACTTTCTGGCCAACCTTAAAACCTGTCACATTCTTTCCAAGTCCCGTGATCTCACCGGATACTTCGTGTCCCTGTGTTACCGGATATTTTGTAAAAGGATGCTTGCCGTGATATACATGGATATCTGATCCGCAGATACCAATGTTCATGATCTTAACCAGAACCTGGTCATCTCCCACTTCCGGAACTGGAACCTCTCTGAAAATAATCTCTCCTGGATTTGTCATTACCTGCTGAAGCATCTTATTCTCCTCCTTTAATTTCTTTCTATTGCATATCATCTTTTATTAATTATTTTATTAAAGTAATTACATTATTATTCTTTTCTCCTGATCTGTCAAGATAGTTTTCTATGATTCTGCTTATTGAACAAGTTTGCAGCTTTGTTTTTATGCACATTCCATAATTATCGGTAAACGGAATAGTCAAGCGAATATTCGCAATACGCTTCGCTACTTGCTCATGACCGAATAACTCCTTCGCGGTTTATCGGTTAAAAAACGAAGCCTGCGGATTCAGCATTTCTGTACTCATATGCTGAATCCACAGGCTTCGTTTCTGTTAGCTTATTCTGTTATAAATTTACCTGTCAGGTTCAAAAGTTCCCCTCTGCCTATCGCTGTTCGCAAGCGCACAGGGAACTTACTCGATCCGGTCAAAAAAATACTTCGCAGCCCCCACAGCAGACGCCTCTTTCCGGTATGTACAATTTTTCAGATATCTGGTATCACGGTCAAAGCCGTTATATTCCAGCACTTTTTCCCCAAGGGGCAGCATATAATCTGAAAGATATCCACCGACTTCTCCACCAAGGATAATATCCATATCATAGGCCATGCGGAGATTGGAGATCAGCACAGCCAGATTGTCCAGATACTCCTCCCATTTTTTCTTCGCCTCGCTCTTGCCACTGGCGAGCGCTTCCATAAACAATTCCAGAGATTCATATTTACCGGCTGTCAGTGCGCTGGACGCACAATACGCATCCGCACATCCCTTTTTTCCACAGTAGCATTTACGCCCGCCCGGTACAAGGATCATATGTCCGAATTCTCCGGCTTTCTGATTTTGTCCCGTAAACAGCTTTCCATCAATGCAGAAAGCACCTCCCAGTGTATTATTCAGCGAAAGATAGATCGCATTCTGATACTGATGGATATCCTCCGCCATCATAGCGGCATTGGCATCATTTTCAAAATAAACCGGACAGGAAAAGGACTGCTCCAGAAAGCTGAGACTGTAATTTTCAATCTGAAGCGCATGGGATTTTACAACCATGTGCTGCTCCCGGCTGATGATCCCGGGAATAGATATCCCAATCCCAAGAAGCTTATCCGGAGCTTCCATATCTTCCAGAAATTTTTTGACCAGTGCAGACAGCTCCACACAGTACGAGGCTTCCGGAGAAAATTTCATTCTGACACGATCCATCTTCTCAATTTCGGCCCTCATATTCACCAGCGTCATACCTACGTGATTTGCTGTGATCCGGATTCCCAGAGCATATCGGTAAGAAGGATTAATCCCTATGCTCTTTGCCTTTCTGCCTCCTGTGGAAGCATATTCTCCCGTTTCCACAAGTATGCCTCTGTCCAGCAGTTCATTAACATTGGAAAGCACAGTAGGCATACTTATATTCAGCTTTCTGGAAATCTCTACCTTTGACGTATTCTGATGATTCATTACGTAGCTGATGATCCTGGATCTGGTATTACTCTTTTTTTCTGCTTTTTCTGCCATACGAAACCCCTTATACGCTTTTATAAATAGTTTTATAAAAGTATGATATTCCTTTCCGGCAGGTTTGTAAAGGCTTTTATCAATACCAGCGTGTCATCGGCAGATCATTATTCACACCCTTGGTCATAAGAATCTGGTGAAGATCGATAATTCCGTTGTGGAAGGTTGCCGCACATGCTGACAGGTACAGATCCCACATACGCAGGAACTCTTCGTCAAACATAGTCTTTTCTTTTTCAATATTGTCCCGGAAATTCTTTTCCCAGTGAAGCAATGTCTTATTGTAATGCAGACGGAGATTTTCGATATCCAGGGTATGGAAGTTGTCCTCTGCCATATGGTTCAGGATCTCACGTAAGCTCGGAACAGTTCCGCCCGGGAAAATATATTTCTTGACCCACGGATCACCCGGATGCTCCTTCAGAGCACTGATAAAGTGAAGCAGAAACAGTCCGCCCGGCTTCAGAACCTTTTCCACACAATCAAGAAACAGCTGATAATTATCACGTCCAACATGCTCCAGCATACCGACACTGACAACACGGTCAAACTGATACTCCTTCTTCGGCAGATCACGGTAATCCATCAGCTCTACCGTAAGATAATCTTCCAGACCCTGATCTTTGATCCGTCTCTGAAATTCTGCATACTGTTCATGACTTAAGGTGATACCGGTACCATGAACCTTATATTTCTTAGCTGCCTCGATCAGCAGAAAGCCCCAGCCGCAGCCGATATCCAGAAGACTCATACCCTCTTCCAGATGTAATTTTTTAAGGATATAATCAACTTTATTTACCTGTGCCTGATACAACGTATCATCCTCATGGATAAAATACCCACAGGAATAACTCATAGTCTCATCCAGCCAAAGTTTATAAAAGTCATTTCCAATATCATAATGGCTGGTCACTTCCTTTTCCTGGTTCTTCTTTGATGTTGAACTGAACATGATCTTTTTCAGAGCAGATTCATTGGTAGAAAATTTTCCCATCTGACCCAGAAAATGATCCAGCGCTTCATAAAGATTTCCCTCGATATCCAGATCCCCACGCATATACGCCTCACCCAGTGCAAGGGATGTGCTCTTTATCAGATCCGCCAGAGGAATCGCTTTCTTAAAATTCACCGTAAATGTAGGTTCACCCTCTCCGATGTGATACTCGGAATTCTTGAACTTTACCAGAAATGGATAATCTGTAAAGCGTTCAAGGAACTGTATCATTGCTTTCTCTTCCGTCTTCTCCTGTAATGTCTCAAACATAATAGTCTACCTCCTTTAACACTGCATATGATACACCCGGAGGAAGGCTTTATGTCAAGGTGCGATTTTCACAAAATATTTCCAAAAAAGCGGCCTAATTTCAGACCGCTTAAAAATTTATTCTATCATTCCTTTTTCTTTCAGAAATTCCACAGCTGTTTCTTTCGGAGTTTTTCCCTCTACATCTACCTGGTAATTCATATCCATCATCTCTTCTGTGGTGATGGCTCCTTCCATCATATCCATAACTTCCTGAAGCTGCGGATATTTTTTCAGGGTTTCATTCCTGGTAATGGACACAGCCTGATACGGCGGGAAAAACGCGATATCATCTTCCAGTTTCACAAGATTCATCTTTTTCAGTATGGCATCGGTCTCAAAAGCATCGGTCACATCCACTTTTCCGGATGTGAGTGCCTGATAACGGATATTTCCTTCCAGACCGTTCACTTCTTTAAAGGATACCTGAAATTCTTTTTTTAGCTTGGGCAGAAGATCCTCACGCTGGGTAAATGCTGTCGTGCAGCCCAGTTTCAGGCTACCCGCCTGAGCCAGAAGTTCGGAAAGCTTTGTGAGATGATACTGCGCTGCTGTCTCCGGAGTGACTGCAAACACATAGGTATTACTGAATCCCAGAGAATCGGATACCTGCATGCTGTAGTTTTCTTCCATGCCTGTTTTTACTCTGTCATAGACTTCCTTCGGATCTGAAGACATTTCTTCTTTCAGGACGTTGGAAATCAGCACGCCTGTGTAATCGGTAAATGTGTCGATATCTCCCCGCTCCATGGCGGACATAGTGATCATGGTTCCGTTAAGATTAAATTTCTCTTCAACCTTGATATCTGTCTGATCCTGGATCAGCTGGCTGTAAATATTTCCCAGGATCAGTGCTTCTGTAAAGTTCTCACTGCCAATTACGATTTTCTCTTCTTTTCTCTGGAACACACTGTATACAGAAGCGAAACATGGAACTACCAGGATCAGGACAAGAAGACAGGCCGCCATAACTGTACGTCTTTTCCGTTCTGCTTTTGTACGGTTTGTGATCTGGTCTACCGGTTTCAGGCCTTCCGGAGTCAGTGCATTCTCCACTTTTCCGAGAACAAAATCCACCACCAGGGCCAGAAGACAGGCAGGCAGTGCACCAAGGAGTACCAGATCCGCATCATTGGCATTTAAGCCCAGATTGATCAGCCATCCCAGACCTCCCGCACCTGCAAAAGCAGCAATGGTAACGGTTCCAACAGCTGTTACTGCTGAAATACGCACACCTGCCATAATATAAGGCATTGCGATGGGAATCTGTATTTTGTACAAAATCCTCCATTTTGTCAGGCCGATGCTGCTGGCTGATTCAATGGCCGACTGCTGGATACCGGTGATGCCGATATATGTATTTTTTATGATCGGAAGCAGGGCATAAATGATAACCATGATAATGGCCGGCTTCTGTCCGATTCCCACCACAGGAACCAGAAAAGCCAGAAGGCCGATACTTGGGATAGACTGCATGATATTTGCAATTCCGATCACAATAGACGAAGCCTTTTTGTTTTTTGTTACAAAAATCCCAAGAGGAATACCGATGCATATGGAAATCAGTACTGCTGCCGAAGTCATCTGAATATGTTCCAGAAGAAGCTGGACCAGCTCTTCTCTTCTCTGCATAAAAACTTCAAGAAAAGTATTCACCTGTCACCCCTCCTGTTCTTTTTTGTAACGTTTGCTGAGTGTCGAAAGAAGGATACTCTTGGTCAGTGCCCCCTTCAGTTCCCTGCGCTCGTTCAGTACCGGAATGATTCCGGATTTATAGTAATCGATCTCGTCGATGATCTCCTGAAGAGAGCTTTCTTCATAAACAGATACATAATCGGATGAGATCATATCCCCGATACTTGCGGACATATGCTGCACATCCAGTTTGCTTAAGTCTTCCAGCCAGACGATTCCCAGAAATCCCCTGGATTTTCCCTCTGTGATAAAAATACTGTTGATCGCATTCTGGCGCATAACCTGAAGCGCCTGTATCACAGTTCTGTCTTTGGAAAGTGTGTATGGTTCTTTGCACATAATGTCAGATGCATGTATATATTTCGGATTTCCCCACAAACGGTTCTTTCCTACGAATTTTTCCACATAATCATTGGCCGGATGCCTCAGGATTTCTTCTGTCTTATCGAACTGTATGACAGTTCCGTTCTGTATAAAGCAGATCTTGTCTGCACATTTGATAGCCTCATCCATATCATGGGTGACAAATACAATAGTTTTCTGGTATTCCTTCTGCAGCTTGACGATCTCGTCCTGCAGTTCTTCTCTTGTAAGCGGGTCCAACGCTGAAAAAGGCTCATCCATCAGGATCAGATCAGAATCTGTGGCAAATGCCCTGGCAACTCCCACTCTCTGGCGCTGTCCGCCGGAAAGCTGACATGGATAGCTGTTGCTGTACAGCTTGGGATCAAGATTTACCATATCCAGGAGTTCATTGATCCGCTGTTCCCGTTTTTCCGGTTCCAGTCCCTCAAGCTGGGGAACAATTTCAAGATTCTCTTTTACTGTAAAATGTGGAAACAGTCCGCCTTCCTGTACCACATACCCGATTTCTCTTCTTAATTTGATATCGGGGATCTCGCGGATGGATTTTCCGTCAATGATAATATCTCCCCGGTCCATGGGGAGAAGTTTGTTTATCATTTTCAGAAGGGTTGTTTTTCCACATCCGCTGGAACCAATGATGGCAACAAATTCCCCGGAAGAAAATGTCATATTGATATCCCGCAGGATCAGTTTATCTTTATAGGATTTCGAAACATTTGTAAATTCTATCATAGGCTTCACCTTTCCAATTCTACCTCATTATCCAGGTTGTTTCTCGATAGCTTCTTCTGATACATATCCAGAGTGAAGAAGGGCATTGACTGTGAATGCCCCCCTTCCTGTTCCATAATTATTTTACATGTTTTACGATCAGTGCATCGGCAACGCCTACACCTTCGCCTTCCGGATATACAAACAGTGGATTGATATCCAGCTCTTTCAGAGTATCTTTATTTGCGTTGGCGTATCTGCTGATTCCCGCGATGGTTTTGCACAATGCCGGAATATCGCATTTTGCGTTTCCTCTGTAGCCGTTGAGGAGTTTGTAAGATTTCAGTGATTTCAGCATATCCAGAGCTTCCGCTTCACACAGTGGAGCCGGATATAAAGCCACATCTTTAAATACCTCTACAAACACACCGCCCATTCCTACCATGATCATAGGACCAAACTGTGGATCGTTGTTTACTCCGATGATCATTTCCACGCCAGGTTTCAGCATGGGAACCATAAGGATTCCGTTGATCTTCGCATCCGGTCTCGCACCCGTTACATTACTCATGATCTCCTCATAAGCTTTTACAGCTGCTTCTTTTCCACGGATATTGAGTTTTACACCGCCAACATCACTCTTATGCAGGATGTCTGCGGATTCTACTTTCATAGCCAGCGGGCAATCAGCACTTTCTGCAAACGCAGCTGCTTCTTCCACTGTTTTTGCAATGACTTCTTTTGGAATATCTACGCCAAAATCTGCAAGTTCCATCTTGCTGTCATGCTCAGACAGTGCAAAGGTCTCCTTGCCAACTGGTGCTCCGGCAGAAAGTTCCAGTGTTTTTCCTTCGGAAGTATAGGAAATAAAATCAGCCAGATGACGGAGAATCTTAAATGCATATACCGGAGGAGGGAGAATCGGCACTCCGATCTTGAAGAGTTTTTCCTGGTATTCCGGGTTTCTGGTGTTTTCTGCAAACGGTATCATGGCAATCTGTTTGCAGTTCTTGCCTTTTTCCCGTACAACTTTTTCAATTCCCTGATACATATAGTGAATCGCAGGATCTGCCACTTCAAGAAGCAGAGTATAGCCGATCAGTACCATCTCAATATTTGGATCATCCATGACTGTACGCAATGCTTCTGCATACAGATCTGCATCGTAGGAAAGACTGGCTGTCATATCCAGCGGATTATTCGGAGATGCATAGGATGGAAGCTGTTCTTTCAGTTTTGCAAGAGTTTCCGGTGCAAAATCCGGATATTCGATTCCGTTAAGACTTCCTACATCCGCACAGATTCCGGTCTCGCCTCCGGAAAGGTTCATGGATGCAAAAACAGCCTTCTTCGGATAACGATTCAGTGTGGCAAGCATCAGTGAAGTGGCAATCAGTTCTTCCAGATCATCCACACGGATCGCTCCGAATTTTTTCAGAACTGCATCAAAGGATGCATCGGAACCTGAGAGACTTCCTGTATGGGAAGCTGCGATTGCTCCGCCTTTGGCACTTCTTCCTGCTTTGAGAATGACTACAGGTTTCTTTTTCACAGCTGCTTTTTTCAGAACATCTGCAAATTTTGCCGCATTTTTTACACCCTCGATATAAACACTGACAACTTTTGTATCTTCATCTTCTACAAGGAAGTCCATATAGTCTTCCATCTGGACAATCTTTCCGTTTCCGGCTGAAATACTGTAGGAAAAACGCATTCCGGGATCATCCATCATGGAAAGGCACAGCTGGCCGCTCTGTGAAACAACGCCAACACTTCCTTTTCGGTCTCTCTTCGCAGAAATAAAAGCGAAAGCCTGCACATTATCAATGTAATTTACAAATCCGGCACAATTTGGTCCCATGACTGCAATGTCCAGTTCTTTTGCTGCTGCGATCAGTTCCGCCTCATTTTTCCTGCCTTCATCTGTTCCGATCTCGCCATATCCGCTGGCAAAAACAACGGCTCCGCCAACACCCTTGGCTGCTCCTTCTTTCAGAAGCGGAATGACTGTTTTCTGTGAAGTACAGATCACCATCATATCAATGGTATCCGGTATATCGGAAATACTCTTATAGCAGGGAACTCCAAATACACTTTCTCTTTTCGGATGTACAAAGTATACTCTGCTCATGTCTTCTACATAGCTGAGAGTATTACGGCATACATCTCCACCAAAACCTTCTTTTTCACTTGCGCCGATAACAGCAACTGATTTTGGTTTTAACAACTTGGTAAGATTCATATATCAGTCACCTCCTGATCTTATTTACCGGCTACTCCTCTTCGATAGCAAGCTACATTTTTCTCATTGTATTTGCCTTTTCCTTTTTTTTCAAAGAAAGAAACGATAGCGGATTCCATATATTCTACTGAGAACAGGTCGCTGTTGGCAGCCAGTGCTCCAAGCATGACAAGGTTCGCACCTTTTGGATTTCTGACTTCTGCCGCAATGTCTGTTGCAGGAATTTTTATAATTTTAATATCGTCTCTGTATTTACGGTCTTCCGGAACAATAGAGGAATTTACCAGAAGGAGTCCGCCTGGTTTTAATCTCTCTTCAAATTTGTCAATGGCAGGGGTATTCATGGTAAAAAGAATATCCGGATGTTTGGAGATCGGGCTGGCGATCAGCTTTTCGCTAACTTTTACTGTACAGTTTGCGGTACCGCCACGCATCTCGGAACCATAGGAAGGATAAAACAGTACGTTTTTGTCCTGTTCCATTCCTGCATTTATCAGAAGCATACCGGCAGTGAGGACACCCTGTCCGCCGAATCCCGCGCAAATAATTTCTTTTCCCATAATCTATGCCTCCTCTTTCTTATCCTTGAACTCTCCCAGCGGGAAGTATTTGATCATCTCGTTTTTGATACGTTCCACACTCTTTACCGGAGTCATATTCAGGTTTGTCGGACATGGAGAAAGAAGTTCCACAAGGCAGAAGCCTTCTCCTTTCATGTGCTTTTCAAAAGCTTTTCTGATGTATTTCTTGGATTGCATCATTCCTTTGGCATCTGCCATGGAGCCTCTTGCGAGGTATGCAATATCAAATCCTGTAAATGCCTGTTCTACACGGAATGGCATTCCAGCTTTTTTCGGATCTTTTCCTCTCGGAGTGGAGGTTGTGATCTGCCCTGGCAGAGAGGTCGGTGCGCACTGTCCACCTGTCATACCGTAGAGGCTGTTATTGATAACGATGGTTACCACATTGTCATTTCGGATTGCAGTGTGCATGGTCTCAGCCATTCCGATGGAATACGCCGCACCATCACCGATATATGCCATGACCGGATTTTCCGGACGGATCTTTTTTACACCGACAGCCGTTGCGATGGGACGTCCATGTGCTGCCATAATGGTATCAAATCTCCAGGAATCAATATTTAAAGAACCACAGGCAACGTCAACGATTGCCAGGAGTTTTTCACTTAAACCCATCTCTTCCATAACTTCTGCGATCAGGCGGACAGCCAGTCCATGCCCACAGCCCGGACAGAAACCGCTCTGTGTAAATGTAATTGTTTCAGGAGCTACTAATCTCATGTTATGCTTCCCCCTTTTTCAACATTTCTTTTGCTTTTGCAATGATTCCGTCAGATTCCGGAATTTCGAAGATCGATCCATAATGATCTACCGGATATCTACCGCCTGTTGCAAGTTTTACATCGTCTACCATCTGTCCGAGGATATTCATCTCTACGGTAAGAAATGCCTTTGCTTCTTTTGCCTGTTCAAAAGCTTTCACAGGAAACGGCCACAGTGTGATCGGACGGATCAGGCCCAGTTTAAAGCCTTCTTCTCTTGCGATCTCAACCGCCTCTCTGCAGACTCTGGAACTGATTCCATATGCTACCAGAACAACTTCTGCATCCTCAACCTGAATGCATTCGTATCTCTGTTCTCTCTGTTCCATCTCTGCATATTTATTGGAAAGGTAAGTTTCATAATCTGGATGTGTATAGTAAACATTCTGGATCTTTCTCTGCTCATCGCCTTTTTTACAGCCTTTGATCGTCCAGTCATATTTATTGATATCGTGCTCAATAAATTTCGGAATCTCCACTGCTTCGATCATCTGTCCGATCGCAGCGTCAGAAGCGATCAGTACCGGATGACGGTATTTCTCAGCAAGATCAAATGCTTCTGCCATCATATCTGCATTTTCCTGAACGGATGCCGGCGCAAGAACCAGTGTGTGGTAATCGCCGTGGCCGCCGCCTCTGGTAAGCTGCCAGTAGTCTCCCTGACCCTGTGCGATATCGCCAAGACCGGTTCCGATTCTCATTACATCAACGATAACTGCCGGAAGGTCTGCTGCTACAAGGTATGAAATTCCTTCCTGTTTCAGGGAAAATCCAGGGCCTGATGAAGTTGTCAGTGCACGTGCCCCGGCTGCCGCTGCTCCAAGAACCATGTTGATACCTGCAAGCTCGGATTCAGCCTGAATAAAAGTTCCGCCTACATCTTCCATTCTCCAGGATAAATACTCCAGGATCTCTGTCTGCGGGGTGATCGGATATCCACTGTAAAAACGGCATCCTGCTGCCAGTGCAGCTTCGGCCAGTGCTTCATTTCCTTTTAACAATACCTTAGCCATAACTGACCTCCTTCATCTTATTTCGAATACATAATCCGGACATACACGGTAACACATACCACATGCCACACATTTCGTTTCATCTACCTGAACTGTATTGTAACCTTTTTCATTTACAAAATCGGATACACTGAGTGCATCCTGTGGACATGCGTTGATACAATATCCGCAGCCCTTGCATCTCTTTGGATTCATATATAATTTTTCTTTATTTTCTTTTCCCATAATCGAACCCTCTCTATATAGCCTGTTCTCTGTTTTTCTTTCCAAGACGGTAAATAGTGAAAGCCAGTACCGCACCGATAATACCTGTTATCATCAGGAATGTAAAAATATAGTTATATCCCGCTGCTCCGTGCTGATCCATCCATTTTCCAAAAATAACGGAATAAATGGAATCTGGCAGGTAACCAATGATTGAAGCAATTCCTATTGTAGTTCCCGTCATCATTCTCGGGATTCCCGCCTCACTGACTGTGGAGAATACAACGCCGTACATCATCATTGCAAATGCACCCGGGATCAGTGTGTAAAGGCTTGCTGCCATTGGACTGATATCCGATGGAAGGATCATTACAATACCAAACAGCGCTGCTAGGATCAAAAATGCTGTCATCAGCCATTTACAGGTTGATTTGAACACTTTATCCGCAAGGATTCCACCTACCGGTGCAAGCAGAAGCAGAAGATAATTTCTGATAATGGAAATCAGGCCGGAACTTTCCGGGGATACTCCGATAACTTCTGTAAGGAACGGATTAAAATAAGAAGTACTTGTGTAATATCCATATCCACAGAAAATCGTAAGGGCAACCACCCATACAACCGGCATCTTTAAAAGTTTACCCAGATCTGAGAGCTGGAACTTCGGTTCTCCGTCATCTGCTGCGGATGCGTCTTTTTTGTCCTCTTTCATAAGGAAAATAAGAATGATACCTGCAACTGCCGCAACACTTCCACCGCTTATTACGGCGCGTACAAAACCAGATGACATATCATTGCCTGCTGTTTTGTATACATTTAATGCGAAAGTATTGGTCAGGGCACCTGTGATACCATTACATGCATAATACAGTCCGTACATAAATCCCTGTTCTTCTTCTGTTCCGATAATACGGATTGCTTTCATCAGAGAGGACCAGAATACAAATGCAGTACTGAAGGACAGTCCCAGCCAGATCACCATGGCTACTGCAAAATTCATAGAAAACGCATAAATATATGCCAGCGCCGTTGTACTGAGAAGTGAGATTACCAGTGCCTTCTTCGGTGATACCTTATCCGCAATGATACCTCCTGGAATATACAAGATCATATTTCCGATTGTATACATTGTCAGCATAAGTCCTGACTGTGTATTGGTGATTCCCATAGTTGAAATCTGCGCATCATAAAATACATACTTTATATATGGTAAAAAGTAGATCGAGCCGCCTGCAAGCCCCAGCGCAATAATGGTAAGATACTTTCTTAATTTCGAATTCATACAACCCCCCCTGACCCTGTCTTCTTTGAAAAAAGGATGCCCCATCACGGGGCATCCCCTTAATCGGTTCTCAATACTGGTACTTTATCAGTTATTCATCCATCACATATCCGGTGTGTCGGATTTGTCAGGAGTAAACAGTCTTCTTGCTACATCTCTTGTGAACTCGCCTGTCTTCGCGGATTCTTCAAATACAACTTTTGTCTGTTTGCGGATCAGATCTACGGTATCTTTTACGATCGCTGCAGCTGCATCTTCATCGCTCATGTTCTCAATCTTAACAATACGGAAGATAACTGCCTCGTAAATACGGATTCCACCAAGGTTGGAGATGAAGTCTACGGCTACGTCGATGCCTTTCCTGCGAAGGATCTCATCTGCTTCCGGTGTTGTCGGAATATTGGCTGCCTCTACGATAAGAGATGCTTTGATCTTATCTGCGTTATCTTTATTGATAACATCTTCCAGAGCTGCCGGAATGAGGATATCACATTCCTGGCTGAGCCATTCGGAGTTCGGAAGTACTTCATAATTATCTTCAAAAGCTTCTTTATTTAATTCACCCTTCGGAAGTCTGGTTGCTACCAGTTTCGGAATATCAAGGCCATCTTTGCAATAAACAAGTCCATTTACATCTGCGATACCAACAACTTTATATCCCATCTTATTCAGAGAGTTTACACAGCTGGCACCAACACATCCAAATCCCTGGATAACAACGGAGGCGCCTTCCTTTCCGCCTTTAAGCTTCCAGGCTTCATCTGCTGCTGCCGCAACACCGTAACCGGTGATCATGTCATACATCTTGAATCCATCGTAGGTAAGCTCTTTCTCTGCTCTGTCATGGTTTAAGATGCCCTGATGAATATCCGGATCTTCTTTCATAGCCTTTGTCTGAGGAATTCCGATTCCCAGATCATCAAGAATACGAAGAACTACAGAATAATCAACACCAAGGTCGCCGCCAATGGAAACACCAGCTTTAATATAAGGAGCTGTAGCTGTGAGGAATCTACGAAGAACATCCTCAGCATCCGGAGCCTTGTAATCATAAGCGATACCGGCTTTACATCCGCCAGTTGTCAGAGATTCACAGGCTTTATATTTATATCCCATGGTTGTTGCAAGACGGATAACTTCTTCCTTGGTTACTGTAGGATGCATTCTTGTACCGCCGCCACAGTAATGCCCTACAAAGTTATATGCACACATCCATCCTTTTGCATCTGTCTCTGTGTCGTTCCATTCCACTACTACATAAGGTTTGTTTGCCATTTGAAAATCCTCCTTTAGCTTTACGTTCGTTCTTTATTATGGAACGTTGTTCTCAATATATTTTATTTTTTAACCCGGTCTGAGTACCGGGTTTCATTTCTATTGTTCTTTATTAGAGAACCACGTTCTTTATTTCGTGATTTAACTATAGCACTGTTGGTATATTTTTTCAATAACAAACTTTCATTTTTTTATTTTTTGTGCAATTTTCATATATATTACAAAAGTTTTTGTATCTTTCGCGCACTGGTCTTCAGAATTTCCGCATATTTCTGAATATTTTCTTTATTCATCCTCAGAGACGGAGCGCTGATACTTAAAGCACCCTCCGCTTCCCCTTCATGATTAAGAAGAGCCACGCCTACACATTTCACACCAAACATAACTTCCATATCATCCACTGCATATCCACGCTCCCGAACCATCCGGATCTCCTCATCCAGTTCTCTCCGGTCTGTGATCGTGTACTCTGTAAAAGCTTCCAGTTCCTCCGGAATATGCTTCTCCCTGTCCTCTTCGGACATAGTCGCCAGAACTGCTTTTCCAACACTTGTACAGTACATCTTTGAGCACTCACCGGTTACAGATTTTGTTACAAGCCTCTGGTTCTCCGGAGAAACCGCCTCCAGATACAGCATATCCTCACCCTTCGGCACAGCCAGATAAACCAGTTCCTGCACCTCATTTGCGATCTCACGCATAACCGGCACAGCAATCTTCGTAATATCAAGATTTTCACGAAATGCCCGGCTCAGCATCATAACCTCCGGACCCAGCCGGAATTTCCCAGACTCCGGATCCTGCACCAGATACTCCATAGCAGTAAACGTAACCAGGATATTATGAACATTACTCTTATACAGACCCAGCTTCTCACTGATCTCCGTTACACCCAGGGGCTGCTTCACAGCAAAACAGTTCAGGATTTCCAATGCCTTCTGTAAGCTCTTAACTTTAATCTCTCCATTGTTCTCCATTTATCAATTCCCCATTTCTCTGCCCGACAGCCAAGCCCGGACCCAACCGGAATCCGGTCCCGCGCACTCCTGGCCGCTGCAGTTTTTATAATAAAATTATCTCTTAAATTCATAAAACCTGTCAATAGATTTCATAAAAAAAGAACATAAATATCCTAAAATGACGTGAAAAACGTAAAAAAACGCCTGATATTTTCTGCACATATTCGTTAATCATATATTTTTTTCCATAAATTGCCTTTGTATTTTACGGTTTTTTATTGATTTATGCACAATTCAGACTTATAATAAAAGATACAAAAAAGAGCGAAAACAATATAAAAATACAATTCTGGAGGGAACCTTATGAACGAAGAACTTTTTAATGAAGCATCAAAATCCAACATCCTGTCAAAACAGCTGGTCGATCAACTTCAGGAAAGCATGACCTACAGCAGCATCTCCTTCATCAACTGGACCATCGAAGTCCTCAAGCTCCTGAAAGCCCGCATCGAACGCGGCGACAAGATCAAAGATGAGACCACCGGCGTGATCTACGATCTCTACACCTTCCGCCAATTTGTAGAAACCAACTTCTCCACCTACATCACCGGCCAGGTCTTCAACACCTCCATCCGGTCCCAGAAAATCTACTTCACCCTGGAAGCCTGCCCAGGCGGCTACAACCTCCTCATGGCAGACTCCGGCAACGAAAAAACCTACCGCTGGATCTCCAGCTTAAGCAAACGCTTCTCCCTGGTAGAAATGATCGCCACCGGAATCGTCTACGTCAAAGACAACCGGACCGACACCTACCAGCCATTTATTTCCGAAAACGGCAAATACTGCAAATACAACAAAGACCTGGGAAAACTCACAGAGCTCTGATCAAAACGGGGAATCCGCAACCGCACTACCAACACTCCCATCGAGATTTAACACGTCTCACGGCCAATGCACAGCCAGTGAGGGGCTTCTTTCCAGACTGACTCTGCAGGAGGGGAGCTGATTCTTAGGTGGTGGAAATCTGCGTTGCTTCAAAAAATCTCGCTGTTTGAGCGGCTTCAGACGCGAGTTCGAGATTTTTTGAAGCGCTTTTAGCAGAATTCCGGCACCTTAGAAGCCAGCCCCCGACGAAGCCCCAGCCTGGAAAGAAGCCCCTCACTGGCGTCCCCTTCCGCCATATAACTACCTCCGTTTAAATCTCCCCAAGAAATCCAAACACCTCCTCATCCTCAAGAAAATGCATCAGCATATAAGCACACATGATCGCAACCCTCTCCTCCTTCAGTATCCTCCTGACCTCATCCCGGTCCGCGATCACAACCTCGATCTCCTCACTATCCTCCTGAGCAGCCTTACTAACCTCACCACTGGCATACCCATAAACCGTAGCACAGGATTCATCCGTCATCCCGATCGTCGTAAAATAAGGCTTCTCAAAAGCCTCCGCAACCTTGATCGGCTCCAGCTTCAACCCAGTCTCCTCAAACATCTCCCGCACAGCACCCTCATGGAAATCCTCCCCAGGCTCCACAAGCCCCGCCGGAAACTCATAAATATACCCGCCGATCGTATACCGATACTGACGGATCAGCACAACCTTATCCCGCTTCTCTCCATAAACACTGTAAATGATCACCCCATCCGGATGATTCTCCCCTGTAGAAAGCTTCATATCCTCCACACTCTTCGCCCTGGAGGCCACAAAATAAGAAACCGGCGTATCATGTACACTGGTCGCATCCACTCCATAAAGATTCACGAACTTATTATCTGTAAGTTTTTTCACACTGTTGATCTTACCCATCTGAAAAACTCCTTCCCGAAAATTTTTTCTAAAAACATTTTATCCCATCCAAAACCAAAGGTCAATTTTTTATACTTACACTCCCTTCACAATAGTGCTATAATAAATACCCTGCTATAAAATTTAAATTTACTTATTACATTACCAAACAGCTACTGTAGACAAGAAAGAAGGAAAAAACATTGAAAAACCAGACCAATGCTGCCCAGGCCGAAAACCCTCTGGGAACCGCCCCTGTAGGCAGCCTGATCGCCAAATTCGCCATTCCCGCCATCATCAGCATGCTGGTCAGCGCTCTGTACAATATCGTTGACCAGATCTTTATCGGACAGGGCGTAGGAATGCTTGGAAACGCCGCCACAAACATCGCATTTCCCGTAACCATTATCTCTACTGCTGCTGCACTGCTCCTGGGAATCGGCAGCGCCTCCAATTACAACCTAGAAATGGGCGCAGGAAACGAAAAAAAAGCCAGCTCCATTGCAGGAACCGGACTCTCCGCGCTGATAATCTCCGGTACGATACTCTCTGTCATCGTCCTTCTGTTCCTGAAGCCACTTCTTCATTTTTTCGGCGGAACACCGGACGTCATGCCCTATGCCATTGATTACATGGGGATCACCGCCATTGGACTTCCCTTTTATGTTTTAAGCACAGGCGGCAACCACCTGATCCGAGCAGACAGGAGTCCTACCTATTCCATGACCTGCATCCTGGCCGGTGCCGCCATCAACACCATCCTGGACCCGCTTTTCATCTTTGGATTCGGCTGGGGCATCAAAGGTGCAGCCTGGGCAACCGTGATCGGCCAGATCGTATCCGGACTTCTGATCATCTTTTATTTTTCCAGACTCCGGAAAATGTACCTGGACCACTCCATGCTGATTCCTAAGGCACGCAATCTGTCTGCCATTTTTTCTCTGGGAATGGCATCCTGTATCAATCAGGTTGCCATTGCTGCAGTGCAGATCGTCATGAACAATACACTTCGCCATTACGGAGCACTCTCCGCCTACGGGAGTGATATTCCAATCGCCTGTGCAGGGATCATTTCCAAAGTCAATCAGGTATTTATGGCCATCTGCATCGGAATCTCCCAGGGCTCCCAGCCCATCTTGGGATTTAACTACGGTGCCGAAAAATACAGCCGTGTACGCCAGACATACCGCTATTCCGTAACCTTATGTACTGTGATTGCAACCATATTTTTTATCTGCTTCCAGTTCTTCCCGCATCAGATCGTAGGCATCTTCGGAAACGGCAGCGACCTGTACTTTCATTTTGCAGAAAAATATCTCCGCATCTTCATGCTGATGACCTTTGCTAACGGGATCCAGCCTATGTCCGCCTGCTTTTTTACCTCCATTGGAAAAGCTAGGCTTGGTGTGATTATGTCCCTCACAAGGCAGGTGCTCTTCCTGCTGCCTCTGATCGTCATCTTCCCGGTCTTCTTCGGAATCGATGGCGTCATGTACGCAGGACCAATTGCAGATACCTCTGCATTTGTGCTGGCCGTTGTTTTTGCCAGACGTGAGCTTGGAGTCATGAAAGCTGCAGAACAAAACGCCTGACACAAGAAAGAATCCTGCTTGCAGGATTCTCCGCCTGCGACGGGTCGCTTCAGCGACATTATTCCTCTCCGTCGCAGTGCGATCCTGCCCGGAGGGCTTTTTTATGTTATAGGAACATTACGGAGTAATTTCCTATAACATAAAAAATGCCATGTAATTTACTGCCCATCGGCAATATATTACATGGCATTTCTCACATTCTCAGATATTTATCTGAAACCACCAATTTCTGATCTTTTCTTCATCCTCCGGCAGCTGATTACGATCAGTCACCCTTCAGTACAACACGGATCTTCTTATAAATTACAAATACGATCAGAGATGTCAGTGCATATTTAAAGATATTAAACGGCGCAATGATCAGCAGCGCAAAAGTAAGCAGTCCGTTTACGGAGCTGTGTACCGCACTTCCCATCTGGATAAATGTCTCGATCGGCATTCCAAAAGCCTTACCGTAAGCCGGAAGCAGTACAAAAGCATTAACAAAACATGCAAGAATTGCTGTCAGAACTGTACCCACTGCCATGCCTGCAACAGCATGTGCTCTGCTCTTCTTGTGATGGAAACGGTAGATTAGTCCGGCCGGTACCACATAGGCACATCCGAACAGGAAGTTGGCAACATCACCAACACCGGCAGTCATGGTTCCCTTGGTCACAAGATGTACGAGAATCTTCACAAGCTCGATCAGAATACCTGCCACAGGTCCCATGGCAAAAGTTCCTACCATAACCGGTACCTCGGAAAAATCAAGCTGATAAAAAGACGGTGCAAGAAACGGAATCGGAAACTCCAGATTCATCAGTACTCCTGCCACAGCCCCCAGCATGGCTACCTGTGCGATCGTCCTTGTTCTGCTCCTTTCCACGGCATTTCCTCTCTGCAATACCTGTTCACTCATAATTCTCTCTCCTTCTTTAGAAATATTCAAAGAAAATTTCTACAAGAAATCTTTATGCGAAAAAATATTTCCTCACATAAAAAGCCCCGGGAACTTCTTCCCGGGGCACTGAGCACGTTCATGAAATACTGCGCGTTCTTCTCTCATCCAGACTTTACTGTCGGTTCCGGAATTTCACCAGATCAGCCGCCGAAGCGGGTCGCGGACTATACCGCCGGTAGGGAATCACACCCTGCCCCGAAGAAATTTTCTTTTTTATGAGTTCATTATAACGCGCTCTTTTTATAATTACAAGGCTTAATTCTGTCACAGAAGTATTCTGCTCCATTTATATAAATCTAAGATCCACTCCTTTATGATCAAACCCGGATTTTCTTTACCGTACTCCAGCTACTGTAAAGAACCTTTCTGTATTTTGCAGTTCTGATTTTATCATATACACCCTTTGAATTAAAATAATACACCTGCGGAACTCCATACGTGGAAGTTTTTCCACCGCGAAGTCCTGTTACCATATGTCCAAGATAATCAAATCCATAATAATTATTGCCGATTTTTCTGACAAAGGCTCCATGTTTTCCACAGCTGGATATGTCTGCTTTATATGCAGCTCCGGTCTTTCCGAAATAATAGCGGCCGTCGATCATTACAAAACCATGGCCTTCCGGAATAGTGATAACTTTTCCATGCATTCTTCAACGGTTTATTTTTTACATAATAACGATATCCGCCTTTTCTTTAATAAGACCTTTCTTAGGTTTCAGAGTTGGTGTTGCAGTAACTGTCACTTTAGCAGTCTGGGTTTTCGTTTTCTCTTACCTTCCCTTCCTTTATTGATCATATAAAATTTTTATTATAGTGCGCTTTACCATTTTATTCCAGTAAAAAGTTCTGTCAAATATCGTATTTCCTATCCTTGCCGCACAAAGTAACATGCTGAATATACAAAAAGAGCCACCCTGCTGTGATATTTTACCACAGACAGCAGCGGCTCTGACGTGTCAGTCTTTTATATTGTAATCAGGCGAATATACCCAATCCGCATTCGATCAACCAGTTTTCTGGCTGGATACTGCCAACACCACGTTCTACTGTGATGCTGCATGCTCATATGCATTCTGTATTCTTACAGAATATCGATATGCTCTCCTGCAAGTGCCTTGTTCATGCTTCGTACTGCGCAGAATTTACCACACATGGAGCAGGTATCATCATGCTCCGGTTTGCGCTCGTTCCAGATACGTTTTGCTGTTTCCGGATCCATGGCGCATTCCCACTGTGCCTCCCAGTCAAGCTTTCTTCTGGCATCAGCCATCTTGTCATCGATCTCACGGGCACCGCGGACACCCTTGGCAATGTCTGCTGCATGAGCTGCGATCTTAGATGCCATGATTCCCTGTTTTACGTCCTCAAGGTTCGGAAGGGCAAGGTGCTCTGCCGGTGTTACATAGCAGAGGAATGCTGCTCCGGACATAGCTGCTACTGCACCGCCGATCGCGGATGTAATGTGGTCATATCCCGGTGCAACGTCAGTTACGATAGGTCCTAATACATAGAACGGTGCACCCTGGCAGATGGACTGCTGTACTTTCATGTTTGCCTCTACCTGATCAAGCGGCACATGTCCCGGTCCCTCTACCATAACCTGGACATCTTTTTCCCATGCACGCTTGGTCAGCTCGCCAAGACGTACAAGCTCCTCGATCTGGCATACATCTGTTGCATCAGCCAGGCATCCCGGACGGCAGGCATCACCAAGAGAGATGGTCACATCATACTCGCGGCAGATATCCAGGATCTCATCGTAATATTCATAGAACGGATTCTCCTCACCGGTCATACACATCCATGCAAATACAAGAGATCCTCCTCTGGAAACGATATTCATTTTTCTCTTGTGGTTACGGATCTGATCGATAGTCTTTCTTGTGATTCCGCAGTGAAGAGTTACAAAATCTACTCCATCCTGTGCGTGAAGTCTTACCACATCAATGAAATCCTTAGCTGTCAGTGTGTCAAGGTCTCTCTGATAGTGGATAACTGAATCATAAACCGGAACGGTTCCGATCATTGCCGGACACTCGGATGTCAGCTTGCGTCGGAACGGAATGGTATTTCCGTGGGAAGAAAGATCCATGATAGCATGGGCGCCCATGTTTACAGCTTCCATTACTTTCTGCATCTCTACATCGTAGTCCTTGCAGTCTCTGGATACACCAAGGTTTACATTGATCTTGGTGCGGAGCATGGAGCCTACGCCCTCCGGATCGATACATTTGTGATTTTTATTTGCACAGATCGCCACCTTACCGGAGGCTACCAGCGGAAGCAGTTCCTCTGTTGTCATGCGTTCCTTCTTAGCTACGATCTCAAGCTCAGGTGTGATGATGCCTTTACGGGCTGCCTCCATCTGTGTACTGTAATTTCTCATGTAAAAAAAATCTCCTTCCATAAATTCTTTGTGTTTATACAACAAAAAACCGGCTGCTGCAACGCATACGCATCACGGCAACCGGCTCTTACTCTTACGTACTTAATGAAAATCTTCTGTACTTCTGATCTCTTCTGTACTCTCTGATCTTCTGTGTCTTTAAGAATCCTTCGTGCATATGTCCCTACGTTGGCATTATCCAAATCAGGTTATGGGTCAAGACATTTACAGTCTACTCTCAGCTCGCTTCAGCGGGCCCCCCTGTTTTCATATGTTGGGGACGTTTGTTCGTCCATGTGGTTATTATAGTATACCGGCTAAAATTTGTAAACCACAATTCTGCATTTTATGACTTTTTCTTTCGACATAATCTGTCATTTTATCTCTCAAACTCCCCGGGATCTTTCTTTACAGACATTCTTCCACAGCTTTGCTGTTCCCCGTCAGGAGGACATCCGCAATCCGCATTCACTGCTTATTGCTTTTCGCAATTACAGCAGTCGATTTCCCTGATCCGGTCAAGCTCTGCAAGGTTTTCTGCACCTGCACGGCGGATCCCCGCAAAAATGGAGCCCGCAATATTGTGCCATACACTGAAAATCGCGCCCGGAAGTGTTGCAAGCGGATTGGCTGCAAAATTAGCTGCTGCCAGTGAGACAGCAAGGCCACTGTTCTGCATGCCTACCTCTATAGCTATAGCTGTTGTTCTGGAATACTCCACATGGAAGATTTTTGCAGCCAGAAATCCCAGCATCATACCACAGAAATTGTGGATCGCCACTACTCCAAGCACCAGAACTCCACATCTTACGATCTTCTCTGCATTTACAGCCACAATTCCTCCGATGATCATAACAATAGCTACAACCGACACCAGCGGCATAACATCGGATACCTTATCCACATGCTCTCCCGCAAGGCTCCGAAGAAAAACTCCCAGGAGAACCGGGATCAGAATTACCTTTACCACAGAAAGCACCATAGCCCAGAAGGATACTTCCACCCAGGCTCCTGCCAGAACATATACAAGAAACGGTGTCATCAACGGTGCTGCCAGTGTGGAAACTATAGTCATTCCCACAGAAAGCGCCACATCACCTCCTGCGATATAGGTGATCACATTGCTGGCTGTTCCGCCCGGACAGCATCCCACCAGGATCACTCCCAGTGCCAGATCTGCCGGAAGGTTCATCACTTTACACAGAAGCCAGGCGATCACCGGCATAATGGTATACTGAGCCACTGCACCGATCACCACTTCTTTGGGTCTGGAAAAAATTGCCCGGAAGTCATCCAGTTTTATGGTCAGACCCATACCAAACATGATCACTCCCAGAAATACAGACGTATAGTTCGTCATCCAAGAAAATCCGTCACGCCAGAAAAAAGCCAGGCAGGAAAAAGCAATGATAATGATCCCGATATATCTGGATGCAAGGCTGCTGATAATTCCGATTTTCTTTAAAATTTTCCCCATGCATTACACCTCGTAGCTGAAGTTGTCGATCAGTCTTGTTTTTCCGATGTAAACAGCCATTGCTACAAGAACGCTGCGGTCAGCTTTTTCCACCGGCTGCATGGTAAGTGCATCTACCATGGATACATAATCGATCTTTGCCAGAGGCTCTGCTTCGATCACTGCTCGCATTTTTCCGAGAAGCTCTTCTGCCGGGATTCCTGCGTGAATGGCTTCCTGTCCGGCTTTTACTGCCTTTGACAGGCAAAGAGCTGCTTTTCTCTCTTCAGGGCTTAAGTATGTATTTCTGGAGGATTTTGCAAGTCCGTCCTCCTCACGGATGATCGGACAGCCTACGATCTCAATATCGAAGTTCAGATCACTCACCATCTTGCGGATGATGGCCAGCTGCTGTGCGTCTTTCTGTCCGAAATATGCTCTGTCCGGTGCCACAATGTGGAACAGCTTGGTCACAACGGTACACACACCTTTGAAATGGATCGGACGTGTTTTTCCGCAAAGTGTCTCTGACAGAGTATCTATACTTACAAATGCGTGGGGATCATGATACATCTCGGAAGGCTCCGGGCAGAAGATCAGGTCTGCTCCCAGGCTTTCGCAGAGTTTGCTGTCACGCTCAAAGTCTCTCGGGTAGGCTTCCAGGTCTTCGGTAGGACCGAACTGTGTAGGATTGACGAAATCGGATACCACTACGATATCATTCTGCTCTCTGCATTTTTTGATCAGGCTTGCGTGTCCCTCATGGAGAAATCCCATGGTTGGCACAAGGCCTACTGTTTTTCCTTCTTTTTTCCACGCTTTGATCTGTTTTCTTGTTTCTTCTACTGTTTTTGTTACCTGCATTGTGCTCTCCTCTTTTCCGGTTCTGGAACCGGTTTTCTTTATAGATTCGAGATAGCCTCTTTTCTGAATTCACCTTCGTCTTATTGTATTTCTAATCTGCGTCAGGCCATATCCTTCAGCAGTCCGTGTTTCTCATAATTGGTCACTCTGCTGATCCTGTTCTCTTCATCTACAAATACAACTGCAGGCTTGTGAGTACGGGCTTCTTCCTGCTCGTACTGTGCGTAAGCCATGATGATGATCTTGTCACCGGTACTTACACATCTTGCTGCTGCTCCGTTCAGGCAGATCATACCGCTTCCGCGTTCTCCGCAAATGGTGTATGTCTCGAAACGGCTGCCGTTGTTCACATCTACGATCTGAACCTTCTCATATTCCAGTATCCCGGCAGCTTCCAGCAGTTCCTCATCCACAGTGATACTTCCTACATAATCCAGTTCCGCCTGGACAACGGTTGCTCTGTGGATCTTTCCTTTTAACATCTCTATTGTCATCTTATATAAGTCCTTTCCTGCAGGGAATAATTTTCAAGTGGATAAAAGCATCCGCTTCTGTATTTAATAAAAAAGCGTCTCGGGGTACACTTCGACCCTGAAACGCTTCTGATTGATTCCCTGTATATTGAGTCCTGTTTTTTATACACGAAAAGCATGCTCTTCAACAGTTGTTCAAAATTCCCATAACTGTTGTAACGCCTTCGTTATCATCGATACAGGCTCGTATCTTTTATAATTTTCATATATCCGTCCGTTCCCGATCCCGGGTTCCGGCTAGCTATTTTTATATAAGATTCCAGTGATTTCAGCCAGAGTATAGTTTTGAGTCCAAATACTATCTCTGTGGGGTATTATTGCACCCCGACACTGGTTTGTCAATAATTTTCATATTCTCTATTATCGTGAATGGCAGTAATAATCCCAAAACCAGTTACTTTCACCAAAAAACCCTCCCACACAGCAATTTCTCTGCCATGTGAAAGGGCTTTAGCTTTCTTCCTTTATGCACATTATTTATGGATATGCACATCCAGCTGATTATAAGGAATCTCAATTCCATAATAATCAAAATCTTCCTTGATCCTCTGGTTCAATCTCCATCTGGCTGCCCAGTAGCGGTCGGTATCTACCCAGACACGAAAGCCCATGATCACAGAGCTTTCTGCCAGCTCGTCTACGAATACCACCATCTCTTCGTCTTCTCTTGTATCCGGATCCTCGGTGAGGATATCTTCCAGGATATCCTTGGCCTTCTGGATATCTGCATTGTAAGAGATCCCCACTTTGATCTCCAGCCTTCGCTGATCCCTTGCTGTTACGTTGGTGATGGTCACATTGGAAAGAGTACCGTTCGGGATCACGATGTGCTTGTTATCAATGGATAACAGCGTTGTATAACAGATCTCGACCTTGGCTACCGTTCCCTCGCTTCCGTCCTGTCCGTTAACGATGATGTAATCCCCTACCTGGAAAGGCTTGAACAGAAGAAGCATCATACCTCCTGCCAGGTTGGCAAGTCCGCCCTGGAGGGCAAGACCCATAGTAACACCTGCAGTTCCGAGAAGTGCTGCCAGAGATGATTCCTTTACTCCAAAGCTTGTGGATATGTTAAAGATCAGGAGTATGTAAAGTATGATCTTGACCAGTGAGGACATAAACTGTGCCACTCCTGTATCCAGCCTGGATTTTGTCAGTGATTTCCTCACAAACTTTACGATCCATTTAATTACCGTGCTTCCTACCCAGAAAGCAACAATAGCCAGAACAACCTTGATTCCGAATTTTGTGATGTCCGGCAGGTAATTTTCAAACATCTGCCTGTACTGGCTTACCTGATTTCCGACCTCCTGCACGGTCTGTACAGTACTATCCAATATAATCCCCCCTGTCTGATCGATCATTCGATATACATATGCGGATCGATCTATGTATTCCTGATGTAAACATTCCCTATAATCCGCATCTGGTAATATAATAATACAGCAGTGGTTTTTCCCTGTAAACCTGATTTCTCCGGTTCTATAAAGTATAGGGTATAAACCACTGCTGTATTTCTGTTATAGCTTTATTGTATATCTGTCCGGTAATCCGCCGCAGAATGCTGCAGAATATACGTTACTGTTCACTCCGTTCTCAGTAACACGCCTGGCGATGCACAGAATTTATGCTGATCGCATAAATTCGCGCGGTATGTCCCGGGTTTTCTCTTTATTTACTGATTCCCTTCATGGAAAGGCTGATACGTTTTTTCTTCATATCAACCCCAAGAACACGGACATCCACGATATCTCCCACACTGACTGCTTCCAGCGGATGTTTGATGAATTTCTCGCTCATCTCGGAAATATGGACCAGGCCATCCTGATGCACACCGATATCCACAAAAGCACCGAAGTCAATGACATTGCGGACAGTTCCCTTGAGGACCATGCCTTCTTTCAGGTCCTTCATATCCAGGACATCGGTACGGAGGATCGGTTTCGGCATCTCGTCACGTGGATCTCTGGCAGGTTTTTCCAGTTCCTTTACGATATCACGTAAGGTTGGCTCTCCGATCTCCAGCTCCTTTGCCAGTTTTCCGTAATCGCGGATCTGCCCGGAAATACCGGTAAGCTTACGCTCTGCCACATCTTCCGGTGTGTAGCCCAGCTTTTCCAGGAGTTTTTTTGCTGCGTCATAGCTTTCCGGATGGACACTGGTTGCGTCCAGAGGATTTTTGCCTCCTGTGATCCGTGTGAAACCTGCACACTGCTCAAAGGCTTTCGGACCAAGCTTTGCAACCTTAAGAAGCTCTCTTCTTGTCTGGAAACGGCCGTTTTCCTCACGGTAGGCTACAATATTCTTTGCGATGGCCTTGCTGATTCCGGAAATATACTCCAGAAGGGATGCAGATGCAGTATTCAGATCCACTCCGACCTTGTTTACACAATCTTCCACAACGCCGTTAAGGGCTTCTCCCAGCTTTTTCTGGTTCATATCATGCTGATACTGACCGACACCGATGGATTTCGGATCGATCTTTACAAGCTCTGCAAGCGGATCCTGTACACGTCTCGCGATGGATGCGGCGCTTCTCTGTCCAACATCGAAATTCGGGAATTCTTCCGTAGCAAGCTTGCTTGCGGAATATACAGAAGCACCTGCCTCGTTGGTGATAACATACTGGACCTTTTCCGGGATTTCCTTAAGAAGCTCCACGATGATCTGCTCGGATTCTCTGGATGCCGTTCCGTTTCCTACAGAGATCAGTGTCACATGATATTTGCTGATAAGCTTTTTCAGGGTTTCCTTTGCGGCACGAATCTTGGTCTCATTGGTTGGTGCTGTGGGATAAATAACTGTGGTATCCAGAACCTTTCCGGTAGGATCTACCACTGCCAGCTTGCATCCGGTACGGAAGGCAGGATCCCAGCCAAGAACTACCTGTCCTGCAATTGGAGGCTGCATGAGAAGTTGCTCCAGATTTTTGCCAAAGACATGGATGGCACCGTCCTCTGCTGCCTCTGTAAGGGCGCTTCGGATCTCACGCTCAATAGCCGGTCCGATGAGACGTTTATAGCTGTCCTCAATGGCTTCTTTCAGAACAGGTATAGTGTATGGATTATCGCGGACGATCACCTGTTTTTCAAGATAACGGATGATCTCTTCCTCAGGTGCAAGGATCTTCACAGTAAGGAATTTCTCTTTCTCACCACGGTTCAAAGCAAGGACACGATGACCTGCAAGCTTTTTCACCGGCTCCTCAAAGTCATAATACATCTCGTATACAGACTGCTCCTTCTCATCTCTTGCGGTAGAACATATAGTTCCCTTATCCATTGTTCTCTTACGGATACTGATACGATAATCTGCTTCATCAGAAATGTGTTCTGCAATGATATCTCTGGCACCGCTGATGGCCTCTTCCACAGTTTTGACTTCTTTTTCCTCAGAAAGAAATGCTTTTGCCTCTTCTTCAAGAGGTTTCTTCGTCATCTGGAGAAGGATGATGTCGGCCAGAGGTCCCAGACCTTTTTCCCTGGCGATGATGGCACGTGTACGGCGCTTCGGGCGGTACGGACGGTAAAGATCCTCTACCACAACGAGTGTCTGCGCTGCCTCGATCTGTTTCTTCAGCTCCGGAGTCAGCTTGCCCTGCTCCTCGATGCTGCCCAGAACCTGAGCCTTTTTATCCTCAAGATTTCTTAAATAAGTAAGTCTCTCATTAAGATTACGAAGCTGTTCGTCGTTCAGTGTACCGGTTGCTTCCTTACGGTATCTGGAAATAAAAGGAATGGTGCAGCCTTCATCGATCAGCTTAACCGCTGCCTCGACCTGCCATTTCTCAACGTTCAATTCTCTGGTAATTACCTGAATAATATCCATTTTTATCTTTCTCCCGTTGTTTCAAATTTGCCTGAGGCTGCTTTTTCCTCTTTACACAGCTTCTGACATTTATCAAAGATCAATCTGTGCGATCACGTCCTTCAGAGCATTGGCGCTTGCATGAAGCTTCTCTGTCTCCTCCTCGGTCAGCGGAACACGAACGATACGTTTTACACCTTCCGGTCCGATAGAAGCCATGGTACTAAGACATACGTCTTCAACACCGTACTCTCCGTGAAGCATGGTTGATACACTGACTATTGTATCAGATGCTGCAAGAAGAAGCGAGCAAAGTCTGCAAACAGATACGGCTACCGCATAAAATGTAGCACCCTTCTTGGCGATCACAGTTGATCCTGAAGTATGAACATACTCCAGAACCTCTTCTCTGTCAAGTGGCTGCAGATCTTTCTGATCCTCATGAACGATCTTGTCAAACTCATCAAGGGTCGCACCTGCAACAAAGGCTCTGGACCACGGTACAAAGGAAGTATCTCCATGCTCTCCGAATACATAGGCGTGGATGTTTTTCTCAGATACACCGTAGTGCTGAGAAAGTCTGCAGCGGAGACGGGCCGTATCCAGGGCGGTTCCGGAACCAAGGATCTGATTTTCCGGCAGTCCGGAAAGCTTTGCAAATGCATAAGTCATAATATCACATGGATTACTTACGATAATATAAAGCGCTTTGGGAGCCACCTTTACGATCTCCGGAGTAATATTCTTCATAATGTTAACGTTGGTCTGTGTCAGCTCGATGCGAGTCTGTCCCGGTTTTCTGGCAATACCGGAAGTGATGATCACAATGTCAGAATCTACAGCATCCGGGTAATCTCCTGCCACGATGGAGATCGGCTCACGGAAACTGGTTCCCTGCTCAATATCCATAACCTCACCTTCAGCCTTATCTTTGTTAATATCGATCAGAACAATCTCTGATGCAATACTCCTCTGTGATAAGGTATAAGCGATAGTTGCTCCTACACTTCCTGCTCCGATGATCGTAATTTTACTGCTCATATTTGTTCTCCTTTCAGCGTTGTTTGTCATTTTAATAACAACTTTAATTACACACATTCAAACATAACATAAAACATTGCCCTGTGCAATAAAAATTTTATTGTATTTCTCAGGTTAATTCCCGCTAATTTGCATTTCAAATTATTTAAACCGATTATATTTTCTGATATTTTCCCTATTATTCTGTATACATTCATGTTATTTTTTTATCGATTTATAGAAGCAATTTCAGAAACCTAGCAAAAAACCTCTGAACTTCAAAAAAACTCAAGAAGTCCAGAGGTTTCTTTCACCTCTTATTATTGGCTTAGATTCAGATGTTTATAGCTGCTCCAACGTTCACTCGGTTAATTCTTTGCCTGGGCAAGGGCCTTTTGTGCAGCGTCCAGGATCCCTTCGGAGGAATATGTGGCTCCGCTGACAGTATCGATCCCATCCGCCGACTGGTTTGCCATGATCTGAGAATAGATCGTGCTCCATGCAGGATCAAAAAATTCCGGTGTATCCTGATTTGTCTGCTCAATGGATACGATCTGGCCTCCTGAGATCGTAATTGTCAGATATGTTTTTCCTCCATATCCAAAAGCCGAGCCTGTATACGTTCCATCTCTGTACATTCCCACCGGTTCCGGTGCTTCCGTTGGCTCCGGTGTTGCATCCGGCTCATCTGTCCCTGGTGTTGGAGTTACATTGGGTTTTTCAGGAACCGGCGTCACATCCGGGTCGTCCGGCGTCGGGGTTGCTGCCGGCGTCTCTGTTGGCTTCGGTGTGGCTGTTGGTTTCGGCGTTGCCGTAGGTTTCGGTGTGGCTGTTGGCTTTGGTGTCGGTTTCTTTGTCGGAGTTGGTGTCGGTTTCTTTCCATACTCCGGATTGATCGCTTCTTTAAGAGCTTTTTTTACAGCGTTGAGAATTCCGTTGGAGGAATAGGTTGCTCCGCTGACTGCATCAATATCATCTACAGAATCCGTACCAATGATCTGTTCCTCCAGCACGCTCCATGCTTTTTCAAAAAACTGCTCCGTGTCCGTATTTTCCTGTTTCAGGGCTTCGATCACGCCATCCTTGATGGTCACAATTACTTTCACGTCTCCATTGAAGCCCTTTGCCGAAGCTGTATATTTACCGTCCAGATATTTTTGGGGACTGTCCGGATCTTCCGGTTTCTTTGTAGGAGATGGTTTTTTTGTAGGTGACGGAGCTGATGTCGGAGTTGGTAAAGCAGTTGCTGCAGGTGTAGGGGTGACCTGCTGGCTGTTTCCATCTGCCGCTGCCTGGGAGAGGGCATTCTGAACTGCCTGGATGATTCCGTTGGAGGAATAGGTTGCTCCACTTACTGCATCTACATTCGGTGTATTTCCGGCGATCATCCTGCTGATCACACCCTGAGCTGACGCAAAATACGACGCAGTTTCTCCAGATGCCTCCAGAATATCTATGGCTGCAATCTTTCCGCCGCTGATTGTTACTCTCACGCGGATTGTCCCGCCAAATCCGGTTCCGCTTCCTTCATACGTACCGTCCTTATATCCATCTGCCGGAACGCTTGCTACCGGTGTCTGCGTGGTTCCCTGTCCTGCGGCGCCGGCATTGCTTTTTGCAGATTCGGAAACCGTTCTTGTACCTGAGCTTTTTTTCGCTGCTGTTTTTTTTGAACTTTTTTTAGATGAGCTTTTCTTTTTTGTTGTACTGTTTTTCTCAGCTATGGCAGTTGTGCTGTCAGAAACAGTATTTTCTTTTTCATACCCGAGATATTTTTCCAGCTCTGAAGCAGACATTACGGTCGTCTCTGCTTGCCCGACTGCTTCTGTCTCTCCATCAGAGCCCTTCGCCTTTATGCCTGAAAACACAAGCGCCGCAATCACAGCAGCTGCAGGAACCAGCTTGGTCCAGGGTATCTTCGGAGTATTTTTTTCCTCCTGCTTTTTATCTTTCAGATCTTTTTCCATGCTTCCTTACTCTCTCCTCTTTTCTTGCGGCCTCTGTCAGACATTGCTCTTCAGAAATCAGCAGACCTCTGCCGCAGACATTGCTCTATGTCTGCGGCAGAGGCTTCTGGATATCTGTGATCACATTCGGTTCAACAGTGAAATTATTTAACTGTTACCACAAATTTCTTTGTAATTCCGTTGCATTTCACTGTGATCGTTGCTTTACCTTTTTTGATTCCCTTTACAACACCCTTGCTGTTTACAGCTGCAACTTTTTTATTGCTGCTTGTATATGTAACCTTGCCTGCAGGTGTTGCTTTGGATCTGATGGTTGTTGTTTTACCTTTTTTGATCGTTGCAGAAGATTTTACAAGACTGAATGCAGGATTCTTGACAACTACTTTGCAGATTGTCTTCAGGGCTCCTGCCTTTGCTGTAATCGTAACGGTTCCTGCTTTGATTCCTTTTACAACACCTGTTTTACTGTTTACGGTTGCAACCTTTGTGTTGCTACTTGTGTATTTTACAGTTGCAGATGGTGTTGCAGTTGCTTTTACAGTTGCTGTTTTTCCTTTGTAGATCGTTACGGAAGCCTTTGCGAATTTAATTGTAGAAGCTTTTACTGTTACCTTGCAGGTTGCTGTGGCATTTCCGACCTTTGCTGTGATAACTGCTGTTCCGGCTTTTACGCCTTTAACAACACCCTTGCTGCTTACTGTTGCAACCTTTGTGTTGCCGGACTTAAATGTTACTGCTGCATCGCTGTCATTTGTTGTTGCCTTAAGAGTCGTTGTTTTTCCTGTATATACAGCTGCTGCTGTCTTATCAAGTGTAACTGTTACCTTCTGAAGCTCTTTCTCTGCTCCCTGAAGATGTTCAAGTGCTTCATTTACCTCAGCCTGACTTGCATCTGTTTTTGCAAGAATGTCTTCTGCTTCCTGAAGCTCACCGGCAAAGGACTTCCAGGTTGCAATTGTGTAATCTGCCTCTGCCAGAGCCTTTGCAGCTTCCACTTCTGTTTTAAGACTTGTAAAATCAGTCGGCTCCATTGTAGGATTTACGATATTCTCTGCAGTTGCCTGGAAGCTGTAGGTATAGTCATTATATCCAAGAGCATACACTGTCAGTTTCCAGTATCCTGTTCCGTCTGTTCCTCCCGGAAGCTTGCAGCGTGCAGATTTTGTAAGTCCAAGCTGGATTCCCATTGCTTTATGCATCCAGTTATCTGCGGCAAACTTGGTTCCATAAGAAGCGAGGCATTTTGTATATGTGGAATCATCTCCATAATAATCCCAGCGTACAGCCTGCATATTTGCACCAAGATCGCCATAATTTCCATTGAGATCCACACGGAGGAATTCGCCGTAGCTTCCGCTTGCTGCTTTTACACTCGGCTTGATCTCTGTTGCTGTTTTTAACGCCTGATCCTTGATACCGGAAGCTGTTCCGTCTGATTTTCTTGCTGTAAATGTAAAGCCGTCACCATTTTTCTCCACATATTTCAGACCATTTGTCTGTGCATTTACGTCTGCCACAAGGCCTTTGTAATACTGGAGATTGTTTTCACTGTATCCTCCGGAGAGCACAGCTCCATCCTGTATAACATTATACTTTTTGCAGAAATCTGCAAAATCTGCGGTCTTAACTGCTACCGGGACATATTTCAGACCATATATCTCATAATGATCCATCGTATAGGTTTTTCCATCTTCTGTTGTTATACTGCCTCTGTTCCATTTTACCTTGGAACCGTCTGTAAGATAAAGTGTGCTTCCTTTATCCTCCCAGTAGGATACGTCAAATCTGGTTCCGTCTTCAGCAATGATCGTAGCTTCTGTCTGATAGCTTCCTCTGTGGAGTCCATGATTTGCAGTCGCTCTTGTTACTGTATCAAAAGCTCCTGTATCAAACTCACTATGTGAATCCTTCTCTTCTGAAGAGCTTGTATCTCCAGCTGCATATACGCCTTCTGCTGCCCAGTACTCACCCCAGGTAAGTCCTGCATATACGTACTGATACTCGCCTGTCAGCTGGTCAGAATCGGAAAATGCTTCCGCCACTTCATCGCCTTCTGTGAAATCCTCTTCCCCTGTAGAGAACGGGTCTGCTTCCTCTGCTGTCTCATCCAGAGTCTCGACAGCTTCTGTATCTTCCTGCTGGATATCCTCTGTCTCGTCTGCAGCAGCTTCTGGTACTGCTACATCCTCTGCTGCTTCTTCTGTTATGTCTGCAGCATCCTCTATAGCTTCTTCTGCTACAGCTTCAGTATCCTCTGCCGTTTCCTCTGTGCTAAAATCCTCCGTATCTCCTGCCTCTGCCTCGGAAACCACGGCTACATCAAAATCAGATGCCATTACAGCGGTCGGAAAGGTTGTTGCTGCCACTGCAAGACTTAAAATGCATGGAGCTGTTTTTTTCAATAGATTCCACTTCTGCATTGCTTATTCCTCCTAAAAATATGATATATTTATAGAACCCTTTCCAGGTTTACTATCGCAAGTACTGCGGATATGAGCATTCCCCTCTGCCAAACAGTCATAAACCGAATCGCCGGGAGATCAGCTTCACTCTGCAATATCCTCCACACTATAGGAATCCGCAAGCAGGCTGAACCGCTCCTTCATCCCCTCAGTGAGATACACATGATGGTCTTCATCCACAAAAAGTCCGTCTGCACCGTAAGCTTTCAACAGCTGTGTCCCTTTTTCCACCCCCAGCACAAAACATGCTGTGGAAAGCGCATCTGCCTCCAGACCTGAGTCACAGACTACCGTTACCCCGGTCACTCCGCTTTCTGCCGGATAGCCGGTAGACGGGTCCATAATGTGGTGATACCTTACACCATTTTCGATAAAATATTTCTCATAATCTCCAGATGTGGAAAGAAATTCTGTACCATTTAAGGCAACCACACCAAGATAGTCATCCTCATTTTCAGCTCTGGGATCTGTCACTGCCACATTCCAGGAAGAACCATCCGGCTTGCTTCCGTAGGTCATGACACTGCTTCCTCCCAGATTCATAAGTGCTGCTATTACATCCTTCTTTGTTTCCAGTTCTTTAAGGATCAGGTCACAGCCAATACCCTTTCCCGCTGCTCCAAGATCCAGAGAACAGCCCTCTTCCATGTGAACCGTATTTCCGTCAAGAAAAATTTTCTGATATCCGGAATCCTTCAGAACATTCTTAATTTCTGCTTCTTCCGGAATTTTCTGGTTTTCCCCTCCAATATCCCACAGGCGGATCAGCTTCCCGATGGTTGGGTCAAAGGCTCCGTCAGAATCCTCTGCGATCTTCAGAAGACGTTTCAGGTATCCGGAAAGCTCGTCGGAAATCTCCGTATCTTTTCCGCTGTCTGCATTCACCTTATAGATCTGGGACTTCTCATTGGTCCAGGAAAGAAGGTTCGTCTCCACATCTGTCAGCACAGCTGTCAGCTTACTGTTTATATCGTCACCTGTGGTATAGAGTGTTTCTGATACCACAGTATCCATTGCAAAATCTGTATCGGTATATGTCTGTACATCATTTTCCGAAGCAGCCATGCACAGCACAGGAAACAACACCGCAATTCCTGTAAATGTAGCTGTTGCCAGAAAAGTTTTCTTTTTCAGAGCCTGATATCTCATAGATCATTTTTCCTCAATTATTCCAATGTGAATATTTTTTCTCGGGCATGCTGCGGCACATGCGTGGCAGCAAAGACATTCGCCGGATCTGCCTGTGTCGCCGTCGATATCCAGATGAGCCGGACATCTTTTTTTACAGAGACCACATTTCGGCGGACATTTCTCACGGTTTCTCCGAAACAGTGCACCCGGAAGGATTGGCATTAATGCAAAAACCGCTCCCATGGGACAGAGAAACTGGCAGAAAAACCTTTCCTGTGTACACATTCCCACAATGATCAGCACCAGGAGCACAATTCCCACCAGATATTTGCTGTTCGGGAGCCGTCCTGCCGTGAGCATGGAAAAAACATCCCACGGGCTGGTTCCCGTAAGCTTTCCGTATACACCTGTAAGGCAGGAAAGCAGGATCAGTGCCAGTACGATATATTTGACTTTCTGAAGCCCGTGAACCATTTTTTCGGAAAGATCCGGTTTCTTTTTTTTGTGAAAGCATTTCATCCGGATCCAAGAAAAGCCTTCATATACGGCATCTCCGAAAGATCCGAATGCACACGCATATCCGCAGAAATGTCTTCCGAAAAAGCAGGTAAAGATCAGAAGCACTGCCGTTACAGTCAGAAAGGAATTCCACTCCACCGGCTGACCGGCCGCAATGGCAAGAAAGATCGATTTGATACCTGCAAAGGCTGTAGAAAACAGAGACGGGGCGGCAATAAAAAATGCCAGCTGTATTCCCGCACGCATCAGCCTTACCTCCCGCTGTCTTTTTTTCATGAGTTTTCCGCCTTTCCAAGTGCCGCATCCACTGCGTTCAGGATTCCTGTGGAGCTGAACGTTGCTCCAGATACGGTATCCACATCTGTACTCTGAGCACTCAGGATGGAATCGATCACACTCTCTGCCTGTGAAAGATATGCACTGTCCTCACCTGGGGCGCTGACTACGTTGATGGATGTGATCTCATCACCGGTAAGTGTCACCTCCACCTGAATGGTCCCGCCGTATCCCTCGGCTTCTCCTGTATAGGTTCCATCTTTATATACATTATCGGAATCTGCGGTTGCTGTGTCCTCTGCGTCTGCATCGGATACATTGCCGTCTGAAGTGTCTGTTGTTTTGTCATCGCCTGCTGTATCTGTATCACTGCTGCCTGATCCTGCAGATGCTGCCTGATTCTGCATACGATTTACATAACTCGTCTCCAGCGCACTGAGAAGTTCATTCTGCTGCTCCTGAAGTGTATCTACCTTATCTGTCAGAGCCGCGATCTCTTTTTCATTTGCCTGAGCTTTCATGCTGCTGTTATAAAAAAGTACAGCCAGGATCACCAACAGTAAGGAGATCACTCTCATATAAAAATTCTGATTTTTCATCTCTTTTCTCCCTTGTATTTTTAACAATTCTGTAAATTGCTGCATCAGACTCACGCTATGCGAACATATATTGCTACGTCAGATGCTCTCGATCCAGTCCTGTAATCTGCGTATAACTGTCTTTTGGACAAATTATATAGTTTTTATCCATATACATAAATTAGTTTTGATTAATCTTTTTTGTAAAATTAGACGATGCTAACTTACAGTTAGGTATTATATCACCTGTTTTTTTTCTTGTCTACACTTTTGTTAGTAGTTTATAACTTTTTCCAATATGAATTTTTCTGTTTTATGTCTTTTATAAAAGAAAAATCATCGCCACTCCTCCCTTTCCGTTGGGAACAGCTGTATGAATTATGGTTAGATATCATTAACTTATGTTTGCCTTTTAATTTCGATTATGATATGATTTTTCTGAATCTGTAACAGAAATGGAGATTTGTTTTGAAGAAAAAAGAATTGATTTTTATTGCCGGGATCCTGATTCTGGCGGGGGTTCTCTGGCTTGGTTTTCAGATTGCGGGGAAACGTTCCCATAATACGATCCGTATTACCGTTGACGGAAAAGAATTCGGAACCTATTCGCTTTCCCAGGACCAGATCATCCACATCGGAGACACCAATGTCTGCGAGATCAAAGATGGAAAAGTTACAATGATCGAAGCAACCTGCCCGGATCATTACTGTATGAAACAGAAGGCTGTGGACGAGCACGGCGGTTCCATCATCTGCCTTCCTAATAAGGTTGTGATAGAAGGGGAAAATACTGCAGAGGATTCGGATTCGGAGAGTTCGCCTAAAATTGATGCGGTGACATAAAATTTCCGGAGAATATGCGCAATGCGTGTTCTCCGTAGATTTTTCTCTGACAGATGGTATTCTGTCTGTGCTATTCCTGCAACGATATTCCTGCAACAAATGAAAGGATTTATTTATGAAACGAAAAACAGCTTATCTCGGATTATTTGCCGCAGTAGCGATCATTTTTGGATATGTGGAGTCTCTGGTCCCTGTATTTACAGGGATTCCGGGTATCAAGCTCGGGCTTGCAAACCTGGCGGTGCTTTTTATACTGGACCGATATTCTGTAAAAGAAGCGGCTCTCGTGTCCGTTGTCAGAATCCTGGTGATCGGATTTATGTTTGGAAATCTGTTCAGTATTTTGTATAGTCTGGCTGGCGCTGCGCTTAGCCTGACTGTGATGGAGCTTTTGAAAAAACATTCCGGCTTCAGTCTGATCGGTATCAGTGTGGCCGGTGGTGTCACACATAATATCGGGCAGCTGATCGTTGCCATGATCGTGGTGAGCAATACGAGTTTGATGGTTTATGCACCGGCACTGCTGGTAGCAGGTGTCCTGGCGGGGATTCTCATAGGTGGGTTGACAAAGGAGGTTGTGGGACGACTTCCTTTGAATCTATAATTATGTGGTTTGATTTTTTAGATTATAGTTTTCACTTTTTAAAGTGAGGGGAAATTGGGTGGTTTGATTTTTTAGATTATAGTTTTCACTTTTTGAAGTGAGATAAATTGGATAGTTTGATTTTTTGGGATTGTAGTTTTCACCTTTTGAAGTGAGAGGAAATTGGATGGTTTGATTTTTTTGGATTATAGTTTTCACTTTTTGAAAGTGGGTAATTTGCGAGAAGGGGAAGCACTCATAGTTGCGAAGGCCGTCTCCCCTTCTCGCGCTCTTCCCCTCCTGGCCACGCCGCTGTTCGGCGTTGTAGTGGGTGTGAATGTTCTGACAGGGTGCGGGATTCGGGGGTGTCGAGAAGGGGAGGCTGTGCCGATCTGTTGGATAGTGGATAATAATAAAAGGATCTGTAAAAGGCGAGATTTTACAAATAGTTCTGCCTTTTTCAGATCCTTTTTTGGTTAGTAATTGTAGGCTCCCTCATAAGCATTGCATCGTTCTTTCCGATGTCCCTGCTCTACACAGGAGCTGCACCGGTCACAAAATTCCTGTTCATAGCAGGTAGAACAGACACATCCCTTACAGGCATCCCGGTCATAAGCCGGCGTGCAGGTAAAAGGAAGAGTATCCTTCGTAGTTTCCGTACTCATAAAGATCACGCTCCTTTTTTCTATATTATAGACCTATCAAAAAAGCGTTTCAATACAAATAATCAGAAAATACAAAAAGATACCTGATAAAAAGTTACTGTTCACTCCGTTTTCAGTAATACGCTTTGTGATGCACAGAATTTATACTGATCGTATAAATTCGCGCGGTATGTCTCGGGGTTTCTGTGACCTTCGCTCACAAAAAACACCTCGCGGGATATTACCAGTGAACAGT
>OGRB01000322.1_pt1 | contig 51622 bp, 45 predicted proteins | sample 1553371 | NCBI WGS metagenome assembly OGRB01 (sample SAMEA2580027, study PRJEB22360) | human gut metagenome | reverse complement strand
CAACACCGGGGTCTACGCCCGCAAAGGCGGTCAGTGCTTCCCTGTGGGTAAACCGCCACATTGGGGTCAGGAACCGGCAACAAAAAATAAAAATAATTAAAATTTTATAAAAGTTTAATTATGAAAAATTTATGGTACCTGACCCCAATGTGAATTGTAAGTAGAATATCAACCGGCAGCTGGAAAAATTCAGGAACAGCAGCTTTAAAGTGGGGATCAGTGGGATTTACAACTGGAGCAATAGCAGGAGCGGCTATTGGTGCAGGAGCAGGACTTATAAAAAACAAAAAATTTAAAATACAGGCAGTTGGACGATTGAAATCAAAAGGAGCAACTGGAAAGGGACATTTAGGAGTGAAATATAGTTATAATAGAGTAACTAATAATGGAACTAAAGTTCAAAAGGTAGTTAATTCAATTGAAATACATGCTCCGCATGGAGAAGGTGCAAAACATAACTTTTGGCATTGGCAATGGAATCGTTGGCCAAAGGGAAAAGCTAGAGCTGTACATCATTGGACAATATATTTTAGGAGAATAGATTAAGAAAAGCTATTTAATAAATATATTAGTATATATATTGATGTTTTATAAACAGAAGAATTAAGCAAAAGAAATAAATTTTCTAGTACCTTATACATAATAGGCACTAGAAAATTTGTTCCATATAGAGCATTAATAATGGAGGAGGCGGTTATATGAAAAAGTTTTCGACAGAGGAAATAACAAATATTATAAGTAATGAAACAAATATCTGGGAACAATTCAAACAAAATATGAAGAGGTGGGAGAAAAAACTAGAAGTATATGGAATCAATATAAAACTAGAACAATATTGGGAAAATAATATATATGATCCAGATGAAATATTTAATGAAAGAGTTGAGTTTCGAGCAGGATATCAATATTATTGTAGTTTTGTCTTGTTAAAGGATGGAAAAGAAATTGATAGTGAAAAGGTATTTATGGGAGGAGAGTATATGTTTGTAGAAATACAAAATAAATGTATCTTTCCAAGATTATCAAAAAAATTTTGTGATTTTAATAAGCTTTCACTGTATCTAACAATGTATACAATGAAAGAGGGAAAAATATGGATTGAGGATGATATGAAAGAAATATTAAAAATTATAAAAGAAGGAAAATATTATATTGGTACAGAAAATAGAGAAGAAGACTAATGTACTAGCCAGCATATTTTGAACACAATTTTACAAAAAATTAGGTTCTGGCATTATTAAAAATAATACCTGCTTTGATGATATCTTTGATATCATCTCAGGAATTGCTGGATAGGCTTATGTCGACGGGAAGGAGAAGTAAGGGTCAGGAAGCATAAAGTCTGCGGACTTGAGCCACGAGGGACACTAATTCAGCCACCGTTCCTGTCCCAATGGTCTTCAAGGTTTTTAAGGATTTAGAACAATAAAAAACAGGTAGTTTTTGACACTACCCTGATTTGGAAGGGAGATAAAAAATGAATATTTTTAACAAGCAAGAAATAACTACAGGTGATCGAATTGTTGCATATATTGATGGAAAGTGTTTTATTCGAGACGGAAGGGGAAAACCAGAAACATTAGTGGTTGAAAATTTTAGGCTGGATGATCTGATTGAGTATATAAAAAAGAAAAATGTAAAAAGTGTAAATATCTGTGGAATAGATGATTTGAGTTTTTTGTCAGAGTGCCAAAGCATAGAAAGGCTGACTCTTACGTTAATAGTAGAGCTTGACAGGTATGATACACTGATAAAAAAGAGAGAAAGTGAGTTTTATATTTGGTATGATAAAGTATATGATTATCAACAAATTTATGATCTTTTGAATTTGAAAAAGTTAGCAATTGATGATGCAGGTGCAAGAGATCAATATATGCAAATTAATTCTAAATTGAAAATTGACTTGTGCAGATTTCCGTATTTGCGAGTGTATTATGGAAAATATAAGTTTACAAAAAGCTTAGATACGAAAGTGAATATGCAAACATTAGGTCTTAGTGATTATGGAAGAGAGAATATCATAGAATTTTCTAGAATGGCAGAGTTGGACACACTATCGTTGACACATTCAAAAATAAAAAATCTCAAAGGATGTGAATTCTTTCCCAAATTGCAGTGTGTGTATCTGGGATTTAACAGAACGCTCACAGATATTTCAGATCTAAAATACGCTAAGAACACGTTGCGAATGTTGGAAATTGATCATTGTGGACATATTGAGGATTTTTCTGTTTTAAATGAATTGGAAAATTTGGAGTTTTTAAGATTATTAGGTACAAATACAATTACAGATATCCAGTTTATTAAGAAATTACCTAAGTTAAAAACATTTATTTGTGATTACAAGGTAAAGGATGGAGATGTTCATCCATGTGGATTGATAAATGGATATGTATATATTCAAAATAGAAAAAATTTTAATACAAAAGAATATGGAGATGATAATTATCCTCGAACGATACCATCTAAGGAAGAAGGTATTTATGTGGGACAAGAAAATATTGAGTTGTGGCGTAGACTGTGGAGTTCTCCACAATGGCCAGGAGAAATGTGAGACTGCTTAGCCATCGGGACAGGGACGGTGGCTCACAATGTGTCCCTACTGGCTCGATATGTGTCCCCTGTAAAAAAGTCTGAAAGTTCAAGAAAAGAGCTTTCAGGCTTTTTTTGTCTTTATTAGAATGCAGTAGAGTTAAAAAAGAACAAAAGTTCGCAAACTTGAGCCACCAGGGACACTAATTCATCCACAGTACCTATCCAATATGACCCAGGTTTGCTACTTGATAAAAGAGAAAAGCTATGGTAACATAAAAGTATCAAAAATAGTCAAAAAGTGGTTAGAAGAACATTAAAATTAGGAAGCGAGGTGACTTTTTTGAAAGTCGAAGAGATTATACAGACAATAATAAAAATATGTAATGAATTTCAAGCAAAAGAAGTGGTTCTATACGGTTCAAGAGCGAAAGGGACAGCAAGAGAACGCAGTGATATTGATATAGCGGTATCTGGAGTTAATGATTTTGATTTATTAGTGGAGAAAATAGAGGATCTTCCGACACTTTATAGTGTGGATTTGTTGAATATGGATACATGTAGAAATGAATTATTGATGGAGGATGTTAGAAAGTATGGACGAAAAATTTTATAGGAGATTTTTATCATTTTGTAAATCATTAGATGCATTGGCAGAGGCGAGACAACGAGATCTTACAGATTCATTTGTGTTGAGTGGAACTAGTGCAAAATTCAGTATTACATTTGATTTGGCATGGAAGGTCATGAAGGATATATTGATACAATACTATGCGATTACTGGTTTTGTATCTGGTTCGCCAAGAGAAGTACTTAGAGAAGCATTCAAGGCAAATTTAATTTCAGATGAAGCATGGATGAATATGTTAAAAGTAAGAAACGAATTAACACATGACTATGATTGTGAGATAGTAAAAACAAACTGTAATACAATTGTAGAAAAATATATTGATTTATTTTATGATTTTGAAAAGGTGGTAAAGCAATTAGAAATGTGAGTGTGCCATCTGGGACAGGTAAGAGCACCTTACACAAATGCGGAGGTGCAAACGCAGTGTCAGGCACTCTTACAAATTGAGCCACCAGGGACACTAATTCGACCACTGTACCTGTATAAGTGTAAAGTAGAAATATTATAATCAATAAGGGGCAAGGAAAAAAAATTACTTTTCCTTGTCCCTTGCATTTACGGCTTATTACTTCCAAATAAAAACTCGTCAACACTTATCTCAAAGTAGCAACATTCGACATTGAGGACAGGGATGATGGCTCACAATGTGTCCCATTGGTCACTTTAAGATCAAGAATCACAAAATTGAGATAGTTCCTTTTTTTACTATATCCACGGAAAATATATGGTATTATATAAAATGATACCAAAAACAAATATACAAAATGGGCAGAGCAACTTGCAGGCATCAAAAGACTGGATTGGAGGAAAAGATGCAAACGATATTGGTGGTAGAAGACGATCATGATTTGAATCAGTCAATTGGATATTCTTTGAAAAAGTCAGGATATGCCGTTTGTGGTGTGACTTCCATTGAGAAGGCGAAGCAAATGTTTAATCGGAATCAAATTGATCTGATTCTTTTGGATGTGAATCTTCCAGATGGAGAAGGCTTTTCTTTTTGTCGGTGGGTAAAGGCAAAAAGAGAAGTTCCAGTTATGTATTTAACGGCCAGAGATATGGAGGAAGATGCTTTGGCAGGATATGATTCAGGAGCAGAGGATTATGTGATAAAACCATTTTCAATGAAGGTTTTACTAAAAAAAATCGATATTATTTTAAAAAGAGCAGTTCTAAGTAAGCGCATGATTTTTACAGATGAATATTTGTATATTGATTTAGAGAATGCAAAGGTGTTGGTAGAGGGGCAAGAATGCGCGATTACACCAACCGAGTTTCGCTTGCTTCGCCAATTCCTTCTGAATCAAGGTCAACTTCTTACTTATGACTTGCTATTGGAACGATTGTGGGACAGTGGAGGTCAGTTTGTAGATAAACATGCATTGGCGGTAAACGTGAACCGCCTTAGAGGAAAAATTGAAGATGAAAAACATAGATATATTTCAAATGTATACGGGATGGGATATCAATGGATTGGTTGACGATTGCAATAATAGGAATCTTATTGGTAATATTGTTAATTGTATTATGGGAAAAGCATCAAATGCAAAAAGAAGCGGAGTTGTTTGCAAGTCAGGTGGAGGAGGCTTTGGATGCAATCTTGTCAGGGAGAAAATGGAAGGTAAAGGAAGAACTTGAGGATAGTCTTTGGGGAAGAACAGGAACACAATTAGCAAAGGCAGAAGCTGTATTTTTGAAAAAGGCAGAGGAAAGTTTGCACGAAAAAGAAATCGTGAAAGGCTTAATTTCCGATATGTCGCATCAGACAAGAACACCGATTGCCAATATGAAGCTGTATATGGAACTTCTTGAAGAGGAAACGCTATCCGAAAATGGTTCGTTTTTTTTGACCAAAATGAAGGAGCAAATGGAAAAAATAGATTTCCTGATGCAGAATATGGTTAAAATGTCGAGGCTGGAAACGGGAATTCTTCAAATTCATCAAGAAAATAAAAGAATATACGAGACCATTCGGCATGCAATTTCAAGTCTAGTACCTCAGGCAGCGTTGAAACAGATTGATCTGTATGTGGACTGTGATGAAACGATGTGTTTTTTCCATGATAGTAAATGGACCGAGGAAGCAATTTATAATATTTTGGACAATGCACTAAAATACACCGAATCTGGCGGAAGCATCCATATTGAAGTGCAAAAACAGGAATTGTTTTATAAAATCAGTGTTTTAGATACTGGAAAAGGAATTGCGCCAGAAAGACAGGCGGAGATTTTTACACGATTTTATCGTGAGCCGGAAGTGCACGACAAGCCAGGGGTCGGAATTGGACTCTATCTTGCAAGAAAAATAATCGAACTGCAAAACGGATATATAGAGGTTCAATCAGAAATAGGAAATGGTTCATGCTTTTGTCTATATTTTCCAGTAGAAAACGAATGAGACCTTTATCACAATTATGAGATCATTCGAGAATGAGATCAGTTTGTGATTTTTAAGAGGTATTCTGTTTTACAGCAAAGGAGGATACAAAGCTATGAACTATATTGTAGAAACAAAACATTTAAAAAAGTATTATCAAATGGGTGATACGACGGTAAAGGCATTGGATGGTATTGATTTTTGTGTGAAGGATCAAGAATTTATTGCAATTATCGGAAAAAGTGGGTCAGGAAAGAGCACACTTTTGCATATGCTAGGCGGGCTAGATACACCAACAGAAGGGGAAGTGCTGATAGAAGGAAAGAGCATTTTGAAGCTGAAAAAAGAACAGTTGGCGATCTTTCGCAGAAGAAAAATTGGATTCATTTTTCAAAATTATAATTTGGTTCCGGATCTTAATGTATATGAAAATGTTATTCTCCCGGTGGAACTTGATGGAAGAAAAGTTGATACAGAATATGTGAATGGAATATTGAAGCTTTTGCGTATATCGGAGAAGAAAGATATGCTTCCGGGAACATTATCTGGTGGGCAACAGCAAAGAGTTGCGATCGCAAGGGCTCTTGCAACAAAGCCAGCTATTATTTTAGCAGATGAACCGACTGGAAATCTAGATTCTGCGACCAGTCATGAGGTGCTGGGGCTTTTAAAAATGGTCGCAAAACAATTTTGCCAAACGATCATTTTGATTACACATGACAGAGATATTGCACAGCTTGCAGACCGTATTGTACATATTGAAGATGGAAAAATTGTCAGCGATACCAAAGAAGGGATGTGATTGTCATGCTGAAAAATCCAAATCAAAAAATAATAAAAAGGATGGCATGGAACAATTTAAAGAGAAATGCGAGAAAAACAATTACATTGCTTTTTGCAGTCGTTCTTGCGTCATTTCTGATTTTTACGATATTTACGGTTGGAAATTCCTATTTTAAACTCCAGAAAATTCAAAATATTCGTATGTCGGGAGCAGAGTTTGATGCGATTCTATATGGGGTGACAGATGAACAGAAGCAACTATGTGAAGAAAATCCGAATATTACACTGACAGGTACAGTGGGAAGTTGTGGATGGGTAGAGAAGACCGATAAGGATTCTACTCCAAATGTAGGGCTGATCTGGGCGGATGATGCCTATTGGACACAGATGATGGCGCCTGTGAGAGAAAAGCTAGAAGGAACGTATCCTACAGCTTTCAATGAAATAATGGTAACAAAAAAAGCATTAAAGGAATGTGGATACGAAACTCTTAAGGTGGGTGATACCTTTTCGATGTCCTATGGAACTTATGATGGCATTCAGACAGGAAATTTTAAAATTAGCGGAATTTGGGATGGATACGGACCAAAGAAAATATTTTATGTATCAAAAGAATTCTATGATAAGTCGGGCTGGAAACTCTCACAGGCTGCTTCTGGCCGTTATTTTATTGATTTCAAGCAAAAATTTATGACGACAAAAGAACAGAATGCCTTTATTGAAAGTATGAATCTTGGAAAGCAGCAGAATGTTTTCTTTATTGCAGGTCTCGGCAATTCGTTTTCCTTGCTTGTAGGGCTGATTGGACTTGTTGTTGTTACTTGCCTGTGTGCCTATTTGCTCATTTATAATATTTTACATCTTTCAGTTTCTGGAAAAGTACGCTATTATGGTTTGCTTCAGACAATCGGAACAACACAAAAACAGATAAAACAAATGCTACAAAAACAGATGTTAATAATTGGTTTTATCGGAATAATCGTGGGATGTCTACTAGGTGTATTTGTGTCATTTTCTCTGATTCCAATAGTGGTAAAATCGCTTGGAATCAAAAAGAACTATGTGGATTCTATTATGGTTTGTTTTCACCCGACTGTTTTACTCGCCACCATTTTGCTAGTTGGATTTACGATCTTTTCTGCAAGTAGAAAACCTGTTAAAATGGCAACAGCAGTCTCACCAATAGAAGCGCTAGGGTATCGATCTGCTTCAAAACTGAAAAAAACAAAACGAGCAGGAAAGTCTAAGGTAATAAATAGACTTTGTTTGGAACAACTTGTAAAGGATAAGAAACGAACTACTATTGTATTATTTTCTTTGGCAGCAAGCTTGTCTGTGTATCTTTGTATTGTGACAATGCTAGATAGTCAGGCAGCAAGAACTATTGTGTCAAATAATATGGATGCGGATATCGAGATCAAAAATGACACTGCAATGAAAGAACATAAAAAAGACAGAAAGGATATTCTGGATGAATCAATCGTAACGTCAATCAAAGACCTTGACGGAGTGTTAGAAGTACATCCGGTGGTATTTGCCGAGATTACAGTACCATGGGAGCCAGATTTTTCTGACATGTGGATGAAAGAATTCTATGAAAAATGGTTGACGGTTCCATACAGTCAGGAAAAAGAAGAATATCAAAATCACCCTGAAAATTTTGGGTCCTCTTTGATTGGAATTGATGAACAAAAGTTTGATTTTTTAAATGAAAACTTGGAACAGCCAATCAATAAAGAGGAGTTTCTTTCAGGAAAAACTTGCATTATTTATCGAAATGGGTTGGATTTATCGAATTCGGATTTAATTGGAAGTAAAGTGACCTGTGCTTTGCATAGTGACAAACAAGTGACACAAACATTTACGATAGGAGGTGTGACGGACGAGAGCTATTATACGGCAATTTTGGGCTATCCACCTACAATTATCACAAGTGGTCAGGTGGTGAAAAATTTTGCAAATGAAAGCATTACGTTAAAAATCGGCGTGAAATATACAAAAGAATATGACAGAAATATCGAAAAAGAAATTTTAAAATTGTTAGAAGCAAATGGAAAAGAAAAAGATCTGTCATGGGATTCTAAAATTGAGGAGGCAGATGAAATCAAAAATGCACAAGGTTATATGCCACAGATCGGAATGGGAATTGTCCTAATTTTGGCATTCATTGGGATTATGAACTATATCAATACATTTGTAGCAAATGTGCAAAATCGTATGACAGAATTTTCCATCATGGAGAGCATTGGAATGACGCCAAGACAGCTTCTTTTGATGCTGATCAAGGAAGGGATTTTGTACGCTGAGGGTGCATGGATGGTCACGTTAACAGTGGGATTGGGTGTGACCTATGTGATCTACCAGTCCATGAACTATCGAAAAGTCCCATTTTCAATCCCACTATTAGCTATTTTGATTGCGGTAGTCACAAGCTTTTTGGTTTGCATAGTGGTTCCAGCAGTTACTTGGATGATTTTAGAAAAGAATGGTTCCTTGGTTCAGAGAATAAAAGAAATTGAATAAACGGTGGGGCTAGGAAAAGTGGTACTTTTCCTAGCCCCTTACATGTGTAAATCAAATTTAATGTTCAAAATCAATTCTGAGTAGTTGGTCTTTCAGTTTTTAAATTAACAATTATGAATAAATTTGCGATACAGCACATATGCGACAGCGGCAGTAATAAACTCAGTCAACCACATCGCATGCCATACACCATTTGCATCAAAGAATCTAGTTAAAATAAGTGCAGCTGGAATGATGACAACTATATAGCGCATCAGTGAGATCACAAGTGATGGAGCACCTTTTCCGAGTCCTTCGAGTGCACCGGAAACGGTGACAGAAATCGAAGAGATGATAAAGCCAATGCTAATAATGCGAAGAGCAGAAGCGCCAAGGCGAATCGTTTCTGCATTAGAGGTGAAAAGTTCGATCAAGGAGCTTGGAATAGCAAGACAAAGTGCAGTACCGATTACCATGACACCAGATATAAGAATCAGAGAATCAAAAAAAATCTGCCTTACACGGGCATGTTCACCTGCACCATAATTGTAGCCAATCAGTGGGCGCATTCCCTGAACAACACCATTTCCAGTCAGGTAAAGGAAGGTCTGGAGCTTATAGTAGGCACCAAGAACAAGTACATATGACTGGGAATATGCAGCTAAAATTCCATTTAATGTAGAGACAAGCAGTGAAGGAAGCGCCAAATTTAATGTGGCAGGAATGCCGACAGTATAAAGGCGAAGTAATAGTTGCTTGCTTGGCTTGCAGCAGGAAAGAGAAAATGTTACAGGCAGTGGACGAACCACGCAGAAAACAAGGTAAATTACAAGAGATAGCATTTGTCCAATGGCAGTTGCAATTGCAGCACCTTCAATTCCCATCGCTGGAAAAGGTCCAATTCCAAAGATCATAAGTGGATCCAAAATAATGTTTCCGATACAGCCTGCCATCATGGCAACCATCGAAACCTTCATGCGTCCTGTTGCCTGAAAAATTTTTTCAAGAGATATTGAAATTCCAATCGGAATTGAGAAACTAAGGGTGATTCTTGCATAACGAATACCTAAAGATATCACGTCCTGATCAGTTGTAAACAGCTCCAAAAAAGGGCGAATAAAGGTTAGACAGACAATCATAAGAAGCAGTCCGTGAAATGCATTTAATAATGTGCCAAGTGAGGCAGCACGGTCGGCTTCTTTTTTATTTCCAGCACCAAGGTGGATGGAAATAACAGCATTTGTTCCAATTGCAAAGCCAACGGTGATTGCCGTAATCAAGTTTTGAATTGGATAAACAAGAGAGAGTGCTGTCATGGCATTGTCGCTTATTTTTGCGATAAAGATGCTGTCAACAATATTATACAAAGAATTGACAAGCATAGACAGAGTCATAGGCAGTGCCATAGAAACTACAAGCGGCAGCACTGGTTTTTGCTTCATGTAAGTTTGATCCATAAAAAAAGAACTCCTTTCTGCTTTAAAGCGTTCTCACGAAAACATTTATTGGTTTTGCTGCGCAAAAAAATACCGCACAACAAATACAGGAACAGAGAGAATGCAGTATTGTTGTGTGGCGAAAAATAAAGATATCTTAACTTAATTAGTCTTTATGAAAAGTCCACGGCCGGAATCCGGTTTTAGTACCAACATAGAATAGCAAAAATAAAGAGAGATGTCAAGCTTGACAAACAGGAAAAGATGCTATACTGTTGAGTTATGTGTTTAAAAGAACATGGCAAGGAAGGGAGACATCAGATGAGTTTGACACAAATAAACCTAAAGCCATATTGGGATGAAAATACAATTGAAAGAATGGATGTGACAATAAAGATCACAGGATTGTCTTATAAAGAGGGGGAGCGGCTGTGCAGTATGCAGCTAAGCACCGTGACAATTCCGGGATGTGAGCCAAATGCTTTACAGATTTGTGATGAAAGCGGTGCGGTTTTGGTGAAGGAGTCAGAAGAAACACCATATCCGTATCATTGGCGCAGATGGAATGTGCAGCGTGGCACAGAGGGAAATGTAAAGATTAATTATACAGTATATCCGCGAGAGATAAAGCCAACAGATATTTGCGGTCCATATTTTGATTTTCGTGCAGAAAAATGTGGCGCAAACAGTGCAGGTTTATCTTTTTTAATGGATATTGAAAAGGCAGAAGAATGCGAGCTTTCATGGGATATGAGTGCGATGCCAGAGAAAAGCCGCGGTGTTTGCACATTAGGGGAGCACAAAGTAAAGGCGAAGACACTTGATAGGCTTCGTGAATGTTATTTTGCTATGGGACAATTAAATGCCATAGAAGAGGGTGATTTTGGATTTTACTGGATGAGTAAGCCGCCATTTGACGTAAAAGAGGTTGCTGAGTATACCAAAAAACTTTTTAGTCAGATGCAGAAATTCTTCAAGGATACCGAAAAAGTTTACCGTATTTTCGTGAGAAAGGATCCATTTTTGACAAGCGGCGGAACTGCACTTTATCGTTCCTATCTTTTTGGCTGGAATACAACTCAGCCATGTAGCCTTGAAGATAAAAAGGCTATTCTCGCACATGAGATGGTACATAACTGGCCGCAGCTAAACGATAATCCATATGGTGTCACAACATGGTATTCGGAAGGCACGGCTGAGTATTACAGCGTACTTTTACCGCTTAGACTTGGCCTGATGACAGATGATGAGGCTATTTTGGAGCTTCAAAAGCGCACAGATGCATATTACTCAAATCCGACAAGAGTACTTGGAGATGAGGAGGCTGCCGCCATTTGCTGGAAAGACCGCAGGGCGCAGCGACTGGTTTATGGCAGAGGAATGATTTTTGTAATCAATATTGATATTATGATTCGCAAGGCAACAAATGGCGCACACAGCATAGATGATGTTGTGCTTGATATTTTGCAGAAAGATCGCGCAGGAATACAGCTTGGAAACGAAGTATTTTTAACGTCTGTAAAGAAAATTAGTGGTCTTGATGTGCGAAGCGAATGGGAAGATATGCATACAGGAAAGAAAATTATTCCGTTAAGCGGTGGCTTTGACGGTCATTTTGCCGTAGTGGAAAAAGAGATCGACGAAGCAGATACAGGAAAAAAAGTGCGTTCTTGGACATGGATCAAACAAGAGACTAAAGAGGGAAAATAAGATGAGCGCTCAAGCGAGAGGAGGCAAATAGAAATGGAACACAATACGACACAGCTCAAGAAATTTACACCAGAGACGATGAAAGAAATCGTTTATGTCACATGGCCGACACTTGCACCAGCAGGAGACAAAGTTGCATGGGTTGATTGGAAGGGCGACATGAAAAGTGGTCTATTTTCTTCAAAGATTCATCTGATGGAAAATTTATCACAAAATGCGACAGGCGCGGAGGGTAAGGACGCGGCTCGAAAAGAATCTGTTTTGACACTAGATGGCATAAACGAGAAGCAGCCATTTTTTCTTTCAGATGGCATTCATATGGCATATCTGTCGAATGAGACAGGTGAGTTTCAGGTATTTATTAAAAATCTTAAGACAAACGAAAAACGTCAGATCACAACACTTCGTCATGGTGTACTGCGCTATCAGCTGTCAGATGATGAGACAAAACTTGTCTTTGAGGCAACGCTTTGGCCAGAGGAGATTCAGGAAAATACTGCATTCGAAGAGATGACGCCAGAAAAGAAGGCACAGTGGGAAGAGGATCTTGATTGGAGACCATATGAGATTACTAATCTGACATATAAGCTTGATGAGTGGCACGGTATGAGAAAAGGTGAGTTTTCACATATAGGTACGGCAGAACTTTCATCAAAAAAACAAAAGCTTTTTACATCAGACTGCATGGAAAAGATGGAAGCAATTTATCCATCCTGGTCTCACGATGGCAAAAAAATTGCGTTTTATGGATATCCGTATGAAGGCGCAAAAGGCTTTGATGTAGAATTGTTTGTATGTGATGAGAACGGAAAAAATCTGAAGCAAATAAGCCGCGACAATGGTATTTATGGAGATCATGCACCGGCCTTTACAGCAGACGATACTGGCATCGTAGCGATGGTGTTTGGTGATTTTGAAGATGGAAGCTGCGTACAGCTGCCAATGTTGTTTGATTTAATGAACAATATGCATCGATATTTGATCGACGAGTGGGACGAATCCATCTGCCATGGTGTTCATCCGCTTCGAGCAGGTTCTCTTGAGTATGGTGATCATTCTAATTACTTTAAGCTTACGAAGGATGGTAAGTATCTGTATTTTCAGACAGGACGTCACGGCCGTTATTCCCTTTGCCGTGTAAGAATTGATGCGGCAAAGTCAGAGACAGCAGAAGTATCTTCGGTGACGGACTCAGTGATCAAGCCAAGCCCAGTTGAGATGGTTCTAGAAGGTCAGACCGACATTCAGGAATTTTCTATGAATGAAAATGGTCAGATCGTGACAATTCAGGCAGATTGGCTTCATCCAGCTGAACTTTGGATGAATGGAGAGAAGCTGACAGACAGTAATCCGTGGCTGTCTGAATATGCGCTTGCTGATGTTGAAGAACATTGGGTAAAGAGTAAGGACGGCAAGGCAGATCTTCAATATTTTCTTGTGAAGCCAGTCTGCTTTGAAAAAAATAAGCAGTATCCTGCAGTACTTGATATAAAGGGTGGCCCTACAACCATGTATGGACTGACTTTCTGGCATGAGTTTCAGGCACTTGCTTCTTTGGGGATGGCAGTTATTTTTGGAAATCCAAGAGGCAGCACAGGCTTTGGACGTGCATATTGTGCCAGAGGCGTCTGCTGGGGAAATGAGGCGATGGATGATCTTGTGCAGTTTGTGGAGGATGCTATATCAAAGGGATTTATTGATGAAAAGAGAGTGGGTGTCACAGGAGGCAGCTACGGCGGCTACATGACAAACAAGTTGATCGGAAGAACAAAGGTCTTTGCAGCAGCTGTCACGCAGCGCTGTCTTGCAAACACTGCAACTTCCTACGGTACAGGAGATATGGGCTTTGTCTCATCGCGTCCGATTCCGAAACATTTTCATATGCTTGATTATTTAGAAGACCGCGCAAGAGGAAATATCATTTCCTACATCGATCATTTTAAGGTGCCGTTGCTGATTCTTCATGCGTATCAAGATTATCGTTGCGGATTTGAACAGGCAGAACAGGTATTTATTCCAATGAAAGAGAGAAATCCGGAGATTCCATGCCGCATGGTCATGTTTCCAAATGAAAATCATGGAATGACAAGAAACGGAAAGCTGTATCATCAGGTTCGCCATCTGCAGGAGATGACTAACTGGTTTGTTAAATATCTGATAGAAGAGCCTGACTGGAAGACAAAAGCAGATGAAAAGAGTGAGAAAGATACTGATTTTATGAAAACACAGGAGGTGAAGGGATGATGCGTTTACCTGAATTTGAGGATTGCCGTGATCTTGAACAGTTAAATGGAGGCGATTATTTTCCACAAAAGGAGCTTGTCTGCTATGCCTCCAACCACACAAACGGTATTGTGATAAAAAATTTAAAGACAAATGAGAGTGTGACAGTGACAGCAGGCGGCACAGGTGAGGGAGGTCCGTCCTTCTCTCCAGATGGAGATAAAATTTTATTTGTCTCATCAAAGAAAGGTGTGGGACGTCAGGCATTTGTTTATGAGATTAAGAGCAAGAGTATAACACAGATTACTCATGTAAAAGGTGCCGTCATGGAGCCGCAGTGGTCACCGGATGGAACAAAGGTGTTGTTTTCCGTGATCACCTCCGGCGCATCACAGAATGCATCCAATGCTGCAAGCGCTTCATCGTCTGCTGCATCTGCAACGCAGGAGCAGTTTGTTCATGACGACGATGCTGTTGCTACTGAGGATTTTGGCTACAAATTTGATGGTATGGGATTTATTCGTCCAGATACACACTGGCATTTGTTTGCTGCATCTGCTGACGGCACAAGTGAGACTCAGTTAACAGACGGCGAGTATGATTATCTTCATGCCGCATGGGCGCCAGATAGCAAAAAGATCGTCTGCGTCAGCAACCGTTTCCGCAAAAGACAGGAAGGAATTGGCTATGATCTTCTGCTGATTGATGTGGACAAGGAGCCTGGAAAGCTTCGCAAACTGACAGAAGGATATTGGCTTGTTTCTTATCCAAATCCAGTGCGCCCAGTATTTACGCCAGATGGAAAATCAGTCATCGCTGTAGTCTTAAATCCAGAATATGTCGATGATGAGTCAGAGATGGGCTACCCAGAGGGTTATCTTTACCGCTTTGATGTTTGTGATGGCAAAGCAACACCAATATTTATTCAGGATGATAATTGCTATCAGTGTGTACAGTTTCCGTACAATGCAGGCTGTGGACGAGGCATGGATAAGCTTCAGATTGATGAGAGCGGACGTTACGTATACTTTGTCAGTGGATTTAAGGGTCAGGGAAATTTGTACCGACTAGATTTAGAGGGTGATGGTCATGCAAAGCTTTTCTGGGGCGGCAAGCAGGTTTGCCATGGAATAAGTAAGGTGCGAAATGGACGTATCATGGCGGCGGCAGCAAAATCGACAGTGCCGGAATTTTATGCAGTTCTTGATGCAAAGACAGGAGAATTACTTGATATTGCGGTGCAGTCAGCACAGAAACTTTTGGATGAGGTAAAATTAAGTGAGCCAGAGGATTTCTTCTTTTCAACACTTGATGGTGAGAGTCATGTTCATGGCTTTGTCATGATGCCGCATGATGCAAAAAAAGGTGAAAAATATCCGGCGATTCTTTACATCCACGGAGGTCCGCATCCGTTTTACACATATGGTTTGACAATGGAGTTTCAGATGTTAGCAGCAAAGGGCTTTGCAGTTCTTTATTGCAATCCAAGAGGCAGCAGCGGCTACGGCTGGACACATGAAAATTATCAAAGAAGTATTGATGGATCTGCTTATTATGACATTCTCCAATTTGTTGATGAAGCATGCAGACGTTTTGATATGATTGATGAACAGCGAATTGGTGTCACAGGCGGAAGTTACGGCGGTTATATGACAAATTATATAGCGACTCATGCAAAGCGTTTCAAGGCATATGTCACGCAGCGAAGCATCTCGAATGAATTAATCATGTATGCTAATTCTGATATGCAGGGCAAGAGTACAGACTATAAAAGCTATGAGGATTTCATTGTGGCTAAGCTTAAAGAATCAGCTGTATCGTATGCAGAGCGTGTGGACAAGCCAATTTTAATTCTTCATGGAATGGACGATTACCGAACACCAATTGAGGGAGCGCACCAGTTTTATGTGGCTATAAAGGATCTGCATCCAGATCTGCCGGTTAAGATGGTAGCGTATCCGCATACAGGTCACGAGCAGCCAACTGACCCAAGACTATTAAAGCATTATTATCACGAGATGATTTTGTGGTTTGAAAAATACTTGTAAAAAGAAAGGCAAGAATTATGAAAATTTATGCGTTTGGAGTGAGAGATGATGAAAAACAGGCATTTGAGCAGATTTCTGCTCAGTGTGGTGTAGAGGTTACGCTTTCAGATGAGACACCATCACTTGAGAATGCCGATCTTGTAAAGGGATATGAGGGTGTTACAGCGCTTGGCATGGGAAATATTGACAGGGATTTATTAAGTCGCTACAGCGAGAATGGTGTGCGTTTTCTCTCTACAAGAACTATCGGTTATAATCACATTGATTTGGTGGCAGCAAAAGAGCTTGGAATTAAAGTCTGCAATGCAGCCTACCCACCAAACGGTGTTGCAGACTTTACGGTAATGATGATTTTAATGTGCCTTCGCCAGTATAAGCAGGCACTATGGAGAGGCCAGGTCAATGACTTTTCCTTGCAGGGACTGCAGGGGCGTGATATGAATGAACTTACAATAGGTGTCATGGGTACTGGACGAATTGGCCTTCAAGTATTAAAAAACTTGTCAGGCTTTGGCTGTCGTCTGCTTGCCTATGATGTTTATAAAAATCCAGAGGCAGAGAAAATTGCGACATATGTAGATCAGGATACAATCTATAAGGAATGCGATGTCATAAGCCTTCATATGCCGCTGTTTGATTCTACGTATCACATTATTAATCATGAGACAATCGCAAAGATGAAAGATGGCGTAATTTTAATTAACTGCGCAAGAGGTGGACTGACTGACATTGATGCATTGGTAGATGGTGTTGAATCAGAGAAGATTGGTGCGCTTGGCATGGATACCGTAGAGGGCGAAGAAGGTATTGTGCACGAAGACAGAAGAACAGATATCATCTCCAACCGCAACTGGTTTTATCTTCATCAGTTTCGCAATGTCATCATGACACAGCACATGGCATTCTACACAAAAGAAGCAGTAGAGAGCATGGTGCGCTGTGGCATAGAGGGTATTGTGCAGATGGAAAAGACAGGAAGCTGCAGGACAATGCTGACGAAATAAATTATAACATTACATTGTGCACACTGAAAATATCTAATATAGGTACAGTGTGCACATTGATACAATACTGATTTTATGATAAACTACATTCAAGATTGACAGAGGAAAGAGAGGCATTTAAAGGAAAGCAAAGTTCAATGAGGAACATTTCCCTGCCGATCTATTTCTATAGTCAAAATACTTTAATGAATTAAAGCAAAACAGCACAATAGTGAAATGGAGGAATCAGATATGAGAAAATATGCAGCAATGGGACTTACAGCAGTGCTGGTAGCAGCATCATTTCCGGCAGCCGTACTGGCAGACGAGGCAGATGTAAAGAGTGTAAGAATTGGAGCACCATATGATCCGGTTACTATGGATTACGCAGAATTAAATGTAGATCCGGCAACATATATTGATACTTTAATCAGCGATACCCTGATTCGCAGTAAGCAGGGTGAGTACATTGGAGGAGCAGCAGAGAGCTGGGAGACAAGCGAGGATGGAAAGACCTGGACATTTAAACTGAAGGAAGGCTTAACATACAGTGATGGAGAGACACCGATTACATCCGAGGATTTTGTTTATGCAGCAAAGCGTCTGATGGATCCAGAGGCAGGTCACTATAATGCAGAGAGCGGATATATTCTGGAGAATGGCGAGGAATATTACGCAGGAGAGTGTGAGTGGGACGAGGTTGGTATAAAGGCAGTAGATGATCTGACAATCGAGTATACCTTCAAGAATCCGCAGTATGAGAGCACATTTACATCCACAAGCTTATTTGCACCACTTGAGGAGTCCTTTGTTGATTCACTTGGAACAGAGTATGGTTCTTCAGCAGATAAAATTTTGACAAATGGACCGTTCATCGTGTCAGACTGGGTATCTGATTCTACCATGACACTTGTAAAGAATGAGAACTACTGGGATGCAGACAGTATCAATATGGACGAGATGGATTTTAAATTTAACGTAACAGGTGATACTGGCGTAGATATGATGCTTGCAGATGAGCTTGATTTTGTTCCGACTGGAAGTGCTATGCAGCAGCAGACACTGACAGATGCAGGCTTTGAGAGCAGCAAGTACACCACCTCTTATCGCTGCCTGAACATCAACCATGCAGGAAAGACAGAGGAAACAGGATTATTCCTTGGCAATGCAAACTTTAGAAAGGCAGTCAGCTATGCAATCGACCGTACAGCACTTTGCGCATCTGTTATGACAAGTGATGAGCCGGCAAATCGTCTGACAGCACCGTCAGAGGCAGGTGTAAATGGTACCTTTGACGAGGAGTTTGAATACGAGGGATGGCCGGCAAGTGCAGATGTAGAGAAGGCACAGGAATACTTAAATGCAGCACTTGATGAGCTTGGAAAGACAGCTGATGAGATTCCAACATTCGAGCTTCTTTGCTATGAGTCACAGGGAAGCATCGATGTATTGGCAGCTGTTCAGGATATGTTAAAGAAAAATCTTGGCATTGAGACAACTATCAATTCTCAGACAATTCAGGTGATGGTATCAAATGCAATGAGCGGTGACTACGATTTCTGGTATGGCGGAAACAGTCTTGAGATTCCGGATGCATTGACTGGCTTTTTAAGTGGATACACGAGCGCAATGCAGTCTGCACTTAGAGGCTATTCAAATGAGGAATATGATAAGCTGTATGATGAGGCAATTGCTTCCCCAACTATTGAGGAGAGAAAGGCAAACTACTTCGAGGTTGAAAAATTCTTCTGTGATAATACACTGAATCTGATCCTTGGATGGACAGACGGCGGTTTCCAGTATAAGAGTGGTTACACTGGATTCTATAACACAACTGAGACTGATTTTACCTATCTGGATTATGCAGAATAATTTTAGAATTGCGAGAGTTGCACAGTAACGGAGCAATTTGTGGGTATAGTTGGAGGGAAAAGCTTTCCAACATTATAAAATAAAAAGTAAAGACGCCGATCTGCGGAAACTCCAAAGAGAGGCGTCTATTTTTTTAGGAGGAAATATGCTCAAATATATAGGAAAAAAAGTATTGATTGCAATCGCGACAGTCTTTGTGCTGGCAACGGCAACATTCTTTTTAATGAAGCTGATTCCGGGTGATCCATTCTTAAATGATAAGATCCCGGTGGCCGTGCAGGATAAGCAAAGAGCGTTTTATGGTCTTGATAAGCCAGTACCGCAGCAATACCTGACTTATATGAATAACTTGCTGCATGGAGATCTTGGTTATTCCATCAAAAAGACAGGAAAAACAGTAGTGGATATCATTAAGGAAGCCTTCCCTGTGTCTGCAAAGCTTGGTTTGATTTCATTACTTTTTGCAGAGGCAGTTGGTCTTTTCTTTGGTATTTTATGTGCTCAGTTTCGAGGAAAATGGCCGGATTATCTGTTGATGGTAGTGGCAGTTTTAGGAATTGCCCTTCCAAGTATGGTGTTAGGTCCGATTCTTCGTATGATTTTTGGTGTAAAGCTTGGCATCCTTCCGGTAACAGGATGGGGAAAAACAAATCAGATTATCCTTCCTGCACTTGTTCTTGGTCTTGGAACTGTTGCAGGAAATACAAGAAATATGAGAGCGAGCATGTTAGCCATAACAACGCAGGATTATGTAAAGACGGCAAGAGCGAAAGGTCTTTCCCCAATTCGCGTCGTATTAAAGCATCAGTTTAAAAACTCACTTGTTCCGATCATTCCAAATCTTGGTGTACAGATCGCAGGTGTTTTGATGGGCTCATTTGTCGTAGAGAGCATGTTTTTAATTCCTGGACTGGGCCGATATTTTGTCGATTCAGTCACTAATCTTGATTATCCGCTGATCATGGGTCTTACAGTATTTTATGGTGCATTTCTAGTTACAATGAATCTAATAGTTGATGTACTGTATGGATTAATCGATCCGCGAATCCGCGTAAAGTAAAGGAGAAAAGATGAATACTGATACAACAAAAAAAGTGCAAGCTGCAGAAGTAACATTTGCAGATGATGCGTTTTCTCCACTTCCAGAGGGAGCACTTGATCAGGATCAGATTGCAAGGAAAAAGACAACCTATTTCAAGGATGTATGGAGAAATTTTAAGAAGAATAAGCCAGCAGTAATCAGCCTAGTGGTTATTGCCATCATGATATTTTTTGTCCTGTTTGGACCGATGATGACAAAATTTGATTATTATTCTAATGATTACAGCTGTTCAAATCAGGGACCAAATGCCGTTCACTGGTTTGGAACAGATAATCTTGGACGTGATCTTTGGACACGCGTGTGGGCAGGAGGAAGAGTATCCCTTATTATTGCGATTTTAGCTACGCTTATTCCAGAGATTATTGGAATGGCAGTAGGCGGCATCTCGGGTTATCTTGGCGGTTGGGCAGATACAGTAATTATGCGCACAATCGATGTGTTAATGGGCATTCCAAGCTTAATCTACATGATTCTTTTGATGGTTGTAATGGGAAGCGGAAATATTGCAACGCTTGTAATTGCAATGAGTATCACCGGCTGGATGGGTGCCGCAAGAAGCACAAGAGGTCTTGTTTTACAGCTAAAGACTCGTGAGTTTGTAGTAGCATCAGAGACGCTTGGTGCATCGTCTGGATGGATCATTGCAAGACGTTTGATTCCAAACACACTCGGCATTCGCGTAGTCAGCATTACAATGTCGCTTCCAAGCGTCATTTTCTACGAAGCATTTTTAAGCTATATCGGACTTGGCGTGACACCGCCGCAGCCAAGCTGGGGTCAGTTAATCAAGGCAGCAGGAGAGACCTTCCGTTATTATCCATACCAATTTATCATTCCGTGTCTGTGCGTTAGCATCACAATGCTTTGCTTTAACCTGATTGGAGACGGACTTAGAGATGCACTTGATCCAAAGCTTCGTGCGTAAATAGATAATGCATTCGTCATAGAAAAAGTGAAACGAGCAGAGCCGCAGTATTTTTGTATTTCGGCAGAATGAGAGGAATCATGGAAAAGGAAAAAATCTTAGAGGTAAAGGATTTAAAAGTATCCTTTCAGACCTTTCAGGGAAGCGTTCAGGCAGTGCGTGGCGTTTCCTGGCATTTAAATAAAAAAGAAACGATTGCAATCGTAGGTGAGTCTGGCTGTGGAAAAACAGTTACAATTCAGACAGTTATCGGATTAAATCCAAAGAAAAACGGCAGTATTAAGGGCGGAGAGGTTCTTTTTAACAAAGAAAATCTGCTTGAATTGACACCTAAACAGATGAGAAAGCTGCAGGGCAATCAGCTCTCAATAATTTTTCAGGATCCATTTACATTTTTAAATCCGACAATGACAGTTGGGGAGCAGATCATGGAGCCATACATGCAGCACTATAAGGTTTCCAGAGAAGAAGCAAGAAAAAAGGCAGTCGAGATCTTAAAGATGATTTCACTTCCGTCACCAGAGGAAAATATGAAGCGCTATCCGCATCAGCTTTCAGGCGGTATGCGCCAGCGTATCATGATTGCAATGGCACTCATCTGTAATCCAAAGGTATTATTTGCTGACGAGCCAACTACAGCGCTTGATGTGACGATTCAGGCACAGATCATTGAACTAATGAATGATTTGAAGGATAAGATTGATACGTCAATTGTTTTAATCACACATGATATGGGCGTTGTTGCAAATATGGCAGACCGAATCTACGTTATGTATGCTGGTCAAATCGTAGAGCATGGCGACTGCGATACTATCTTTCATCATCCAAAGCATCCGTACACATGGGGACTTTTAAGCAGCGTGCCGCGTCTTGATAAAAGAGTAAGCGAAGACCTCTATTCAATTCCGGGAACACCGCCGGATTTGTTGGCACCGCCTGTCGGATGTGCGTTTGCTGCCAGATGCAAATATGCAATGAACATATGCCGCACAAGTCAGCCGCCGTGTATTGATTTTTCAGAACCAGACCATTATGCATCCTGCTGGCTCAATCATCCAGCGTGCATCAAGAAAAATGGCGCACCAAAGAGTCCTGTTGAAGCACAGAACATAAAGGAGGAGGAATGATGGGAACGACAAAAGAACCAATCCTCGAATTGAAAAATGTAAAAACAACCTTCAAGGTGCCAAAGGGTATTTTAAAGGCTGTAAATGGTGTAGATCTAACTATTTATAAGGGCGAGACAGTAGGACTTGTTGGTGAGTCAGGATGTGGAAAAAGTACGCTTGGAAAAACAATTATGCGATTGTATCGCCCAGATGAAGGAAATGTAATGTTTGAGGGACAAGATATCTGGCGCTACAACAAAAAGGAAAAGAAAGAGTACACCAAAAATGTGCAGATGATCTTTCAGGACCCGTATGCTTGTCTTGATCCTCTTAGTGTAGTAAGTGATATTGTTGCAGAGGGCATGAAGATCCACAAGATGTATAAAGGACCAGAATTAGAGGAGCGCGTGTTGGAGCTTCTAAAAATGGTCGGCTTAAATAAGGATCATGCAAACAGGTTTCCGCACGAGTTCTCAGGCGGACAGCGTCAACGTATCGGAATTGCCAGAGCGCTCTCGCTTGAACCAAAGCTGATCGTATGTGATGAGCCGATTTCTGCACTGGATGTTTCTATTCAGGCACAGGTCGTAAATTTACTTAAGCGTCTTCAGCAGCAGATGGGATTATCTTATTTGTTTATCACACACGATCTGTCAATGGTGCGCCAGATATCAAACCGTATTGCCGTAATGTATTTGGGTTCACTTGTTGAGATTGCAGACAGCGAGGATATTTATATTAAAAACCGTCATCCATACACGAAGGCACTTCTTTCTGCTATTCCGATTGCTGATCCGACAATTGAGCGTGAGCGAAAAAGAATACTTCTTCAAGGTGATGTGCCAAGCCCGGTCAATCTGCCGCAGGGCTGCAATTTCTGTAATCGCTGTCCATATGCGACACAGCTTTGCAAGGAGAGAAAACCGCAGCTTCGCGAGATCGAGCCGGGACATTTTACGGCGTGTCATAGAGCGGAGGAGATGTAGGTTACGTCTCCGACAAAAACCGCTCGATCTTGACGGCGGTCTGCAGTTGGAAGGTGATGTCGGCATCATCGAGCGATACACCAAGGAGCTTTTCAAGCTTTTCTAAGCGCATCAAAAGTGTATTTCGGTGAAGAAAGAGTGCTTTTGCAGTCTGTACCTTATTGCAGCGGCAGTCGAGCCACGTGCATAGAGTTTCATATAAATGTGCATCGTGTGTTTTGTCATATTCGCGGATCGGATCAAGAAAACGAGCAGTATATTCGCGCATAACAGAGGCCGTCGGAATTTCAAAAAGAAGCTGATAAAAGCCTAGATCACTGTAAGAGATTAAGTGACGATTGTCACCAAGAAGTTTCCATGAAAGCAAGCTTCGTTTTGCCTGAATATATGATTCGCGAATGCCAAAAAGACGTGAACGTACATTGCCTTTTCCAACACAAAATTTTGTGCCGGGATATTGTTGTTCCATACGTATCGTCAGTGATTCAAAGAAATGATCAGCTGATTGCTCCTGTGAGTTGGTATTTATGGGAAGTACAAATACGTTAGCGCTGTTTCTTGCAACATGCCATGTGCTTCCAGTTTCTTTTTGCGTGATATAGCTAAGCTTTGTCGCAAGCATACGGAAAAATTCAGATGGTGTCTCTGTAAAGGAAGGTCCGTGCATCGCTTCAAGCTTTTGAAAATAAGCAGATGCATTCATCATCTCAAATATGTACACACAGTAGTTATAGCTTGGCAGATATCCCAGAAATAATGCCTGATTGAGTGTTGCGATATCATCTACATTTGTATTCTGGAAAAAGAGTGAGTACCAGAAGGTATTAGCGATTGCTACGTCCTTTTCGCGATCTTGAATCAGATTTATGATGTCTTTTGTGATGGAGTTTACATAGGCAAGACTTGTATGAGAGAAGACTGGAAGCTTAAGCTCATCAGCAAGCTGTCGGATCTCATCATCAAGATTTTCTTCAAGAATGTAATGGTGGCCGACAAGAAATAAAATGCCAGCGGCATCGTTTTGTGCCGCATCGCGAATCAGCTGAGCAAGCTCCACCTTTTCAACAACAGCGTTGGCACCATAATAAATTAAAAATTCACCGCCGCTTACCCATTCACCGATTGGAGGACATAAAATCACGTAAGGCCAAGTGACAGTCCTAGACAGTCCCGCAGCTCCGCCAATCAGCTTCATGTGGGAGAGAGAAGGCAGCGATAATAAATCTTTTGCAGTAGTCATAAAGTAAACCTCCTTGTCAGACAAGTGTAAGTGATTTCTGCGAAAATTTCAATAGATTAGGGAGGAGAATGACATGAAAACAGTAATTTACGCGAGAGTTATCAATTCAGTATCGGATGAACCAATTGAAAATGGAATGGTCGAGATTGAAGATGACCATATTGTGTATGTCGGAGAAAAGCGTGAAAGCACCGACTCTGATGCACAGATTTTTGACTTAGAAGGAAAGACTGTTATGCCTGGATTTATTGATGCACACGCCCATCTTTGTGGAAGCGAGAGCATTCATAAGACTGGTGACACACCATATGATCTGCTTTTGACGACTGTTTGTGATCTTAAAGATCTGGTGGATGCCGGTGTGACAGGTGTGCGTGACATGAGCGCATTTGGTGCTTCATTAAAGCGTGCGATTGAAGCTGGATTGATCAAGGGACCGCGTATCATGCCGGGCGGAAGAGTTATGAGCATTTCTTCAGGCCACTGCGATATGAATCCGATGCTGTCACCAGAGGAATCGAATCAGCGTGATCTTATTGGCTGCCTGGTGGATGGTCCGGAGGATTGTTAAAGAAAGACAAGACAGCAGTTTCGTGAGGGTGCACAGTTTATCAAAATTTGTGCAACTGGCGGTGTATCATCGGCAGTCGATGATTTTAATGATATTGAATTTTCACCAGAGGAAATTCGTGTAATCGTGGAAGAGGCAGCGCGTCACAATACATACGTTACTGCACACTGCACAGGAACAGAGGGCACAAAGCAGGCTATTAAAAACGGTGTTAAATGTATTGAGCATGGTGTTCTACTAGATGAGGAGTGCGTACAGATGATGGCAGAAAAGAACATTCCGCTTGTTACCACGCTTTCTGTATCACTTGGCCTTGCTGATATGAAGGGGCTGCCAGATTTTATGACGAAAAAAGCAAAAGCACTTGGCGATGCATCAAAGCATTCATTTGCACTTGCACATCAATATGGCATTCGAGTTGCACTTGGAACAGATTATTCCAACTCACCAAATACACCGTTTCATGAAATCGGAAAAGAATTTTACAGCCTGACGCGCTGCGGATATACCAATATGGAAGCCATCAAAGCAGGAACTATTAACGGTGCGTATTTGATGAAGTCTGATGATAAGTTCGGAAGCCTAGAGGCAGGAAAGCTGGCTGATCTTGTTGTAGTAGATGGTGATCCGTCAGAGGATATCATGTTGCTTGCAAACGCAGATCATGTGCGCCTCGTAATGATCGGCGGTGAGATAAAGAAGAATACGCTGTAAAAGAAGGGAGAAAGTGATGATTCAAAAGGACGAGATCAGACAAGTATTAGAGTCTGCAAAGGCGCTTGGAATCGAGTTTGCCGAGCTGTTTTTTGAAGATAGAGAGGAGACGAACATTCCCTGCATAGAAACTGTGATCCAAGGCGTGAAGAGTCTTCGCATATGCGGAGCAGGTCTCTATCTTATACAAGGACTTTCAAATGTCTATCTTTATACAAATCAGGTGACAAAGGAAGCACTTCTTGATTTAGTTAAAAAGGGAGCAGAAATGCTTGAGATAAAAGCTAGAGCAGCTGCCGCTGGAATTGTTTTAACAGAGAAGTCCTACCATAATCCCTGCCCTGTTGTAAAGTACCCGTCACAGATTAGTAATCAGGACAAAATCAATGTGCTTTTGGAGGCAGATAAAGCCGCAAGAAGTGCAGGCGTCAATGTGCGTTCATTAAATGTAAACTATTTTGATACGGATCAGCGCGTGCTGATCGCAAACACCGAAGGCCTTTACACGACAGACCGCCGTGTCACAACGAGAATGCGCATGCAGGCAGTTGTCGCAGATGGTGACAGTGCATATGGCACATGGGACGATTATACAAAGGCTTCCGGCTTTGAGGCTTATGATGATGAGCTTTCTTATACGAGCTTTGCAAAGGATATGGTAAAGCGAGCCGATCGCATCCGCACGGCTGGAAGCATTTCACCATGCACAGTTCCAGTTGTGTTGGCGGCAGGCGGTTGCGGAACGCTGTGGCATGAGAGCTGCGGCCACTCACTTGAGGCCATTGCGATTGCCCACCGTTCAAGTGCATTTGTGGATAAGATCGGAGAAAAGGTAGCAAGTGATAAGGTTACACTTGTAGATGATGGAACGCTGCCAGGTCAGTATGGTTCTGCTGCGATTGATGATGAGGGTCATCCGATGCAGCGAAATATTTTAATTGAAAATGGTGTTTTAAAATCTTACATGTGTGACCGCTATTACGGAAAGCTTCTTGGAATGGAAAGTACAGGAAGCGGAAGAAGACAAAATTATACATATGCGCCAGTATCAAGAATGACGAATACATGTCTGGCAGAGGGCAGTGACGATGAGGATGAGATTGTGCGCAGTGTGGACAATGGCCTGTATGTTGAGAGCATCGGAGGAGGCTTCGGCGGTATGCAGTTTTCTCTTGAAGTAAAAGAAGGCTTCTGGATTAAAAATGGCCAGATCGACCGTGATCATCAGGTAAAAAACATTATGCTGACGGGAAATGGAATTGATGTGATTAAGCGCATTGACCGCGTTGGAAAAAAGATGAAATATGAAAAAGGCGGCTTCTGCGGTGCAAGCTCAGGTCTGATTCCAACGACAACACCGCAGCCAATGGTGCGCATTTCCCATATGGCGATTGGGTGATTTTGAGTTAAAGAGCATATAACGAGGAAAGGCAAACATATGAAAGAATGTATGAGAGAACTAAAAGCATATAAGGCGGCTATGCAGTTTCTTCCTAGTGGATGTCTGGCAGCTGAGGCCGAGGCAGAAAAGCAGGAAAAGCTTTCTGTTGAGATGATAGGTTCACAGACTGGTCCTATGAGCTGCAGCGAACAGACGGAGCTCTTTGTGCGTGCATCAGGTCAAAAGACAGGTATGGTTTATACGCAAAAGCTGGATGCAAACGCAAGTGATGTGATTGCACAGGCACTTACAAATAGTGAGGATTCTGCTGCAAAAAAGGCAGAGCCGATGGCGGCAGCAGATTACTGGGAAATGGATGAGGCAAAGGATTCAAATTATGATCAGGCAAAAACACTTGTCTCTATCGAAACCTTAAAGAATAAGGCAAAAACACTTGCCGGACAGTTAGAGGAAAGCTTTGGGTGTCAAGTGCGTCTTAATCTTTCTCAGACAATCCTTACTATGGGCATTGTGAACACCAATAATATAGAAGAAACAGCTTCAGTTTGTCGCTTTGCGGCAGAGGCAGCAGCAGATGGATATGAGGGTTATGCGTGTGCACTCACGCTTGATGAGCTTTCACCAGAGCCTTTTATTCATGATTTTTCAAATCGTCGATTCTTAGATGTGCCGACAATTTTGGCTGAGCCTGGTGTGTACCGCGCTGTGCTTTCATCACAGGCAGTAAATAACATTTTGATTACAGCGTGGCAGATGTTTACCGCAAAGCGTGCCAGAAGCGGTGCGACACCACTTGCTGGAAAGGAAAACAAAAAGATCTTTTCAGACTGCATTACGATACGTGATTACAAGGGCGGCGCTGATTCAAAGAACAGCGTACAGTGTGGCTTTTCATGGAAAATGGACTGCGAGGGTGTGCCAAGCCGTGACTTAACACTTGTTGAAAATGGCGTGTTAAAGGGCTGGATGCATAATCTTTCAAGTGCAGCAGCAGCCGGGGTTCGTTCTACAGGAAATGCAGGCCGAAAGACACTTTTAAGCGGAAATATTCATACTGATATGGCAATCATGCCGAAAAACTTTACTATCGAGTCAGGAACGGCAAGCTTAGAACAACTGATTCATGATTGCGATGATGGTGTGTATGTGTTTGAAAATTATGACCAGTTTCATGCATTAAATGTTGTATCAGGCGATTTCTCATTCCCGTGCAAGGCAGTGCGCATTAAGGAAGGAAAGCCGGTTGGCATTATGGAAGGACTGACGATGACAGGAAATGTGGCAGAGCTGTTTGCCAGAGTAGAGCAAGTCGGAAGTGACCGAGTTATCAATCCGCTTGTTATGTATGACAGTTATACTGTGTCTGGCCCTGCGATGCTTGTAAAATCACTGAAAATTAGCGGCTGATAAAAAAGGTTAGGAAAATCAGAAAGGCAGGTTTTAATATATATGAAGATTATTGAGCAGGAAGAAGTAAGAAAGCTTCTGCAGCCAAAGGACTGCATTCAATTAATGGCAGAGGCATTAAAAGGTCTTGAAAGCGGCGAGTATGCTCAGCCGGCACGTCTGATCACAGTTATGCCGAATACAGCAAAATTTGGTTTCATGCCAGCATATGTAGGTGACTATTTTGGTGCAAAAGTGATCTCTGCATTTGCACCGAATATGGGAACAAAATATCCGTCTCATATAGGTTATGTTATGCTGTTTGAGTCAGCGCACAGCACTGTAGCAGGTATGATAGAGGCTGGAAGCATCACCGAGATTCGTACTGGAGCCGTCAGTGCAGCCGCAACAGATTTGTTAGCCAGAAAGGATTCACATAAATTGGCACTGATTGGAGCCGGAGCACAGGCGCGCTCGCATCTGGCTGCAATCCGCGAGATTCGTGATATTACTTCTGTAACAGTCTACGATCTGTTCCCACAGGCAGCAGAGCGTTTTGCAAAAGATATGCAGGAAAAGTACAAGATTCCAGTTGTTGTGTGCAGTACCGTAAAGGAAGCAGTCAAAGATGCAGATATCATCTGCACCGTAACACCGTCAAAAGAACCGCTTTTGACAAAGGAAATGGTCAAGCCTGGAACTCATATCAATGCAGTGGGTACCTTTACACCAACTACAAGAGAGGTTTCTTCTGATCTGGTAGCAGCAGCGCGTCTTTATTCCGATCAGACAGAAGCAGCAAAGCGCGAGAGCGGCGAATATCTAATTCCGCTTAAAGAAGGGCTGATTAAAGAAGATCATATTGTTGGCTCCATCGGAGAAGTGCTTTTAGGCAAAGCACCAGGCAGAACAGCTGATGATGAAATTACCATCTTTGATGCACTAGGTCTTGCTATTGAGGATGTGGCGAGCGCAAAATATGTGTACGAAAGGGCAGCTTTGTAATGGAATTTGATTTTGAAACACTTGTGGAGCGCTCTGGCGCAAATTTAAAGCTGATGATGACGCCGCCAGAAGTCGTCAAAGCAGGAAATATCAGTCTGGATGGTGCAGAGCCAGATTTTAAAAGTGCGCCTGTCATCGAGGAGGCAGTTATTCGCTTTGCAAAGAACGGACTATACGGATTTACACTGCCGGATGAAGCTTACAAAAGTGCAGTAACAAAATGGATGCAGATGAGCCGAAAAACACAAATTAAGCCAGAGTGGATCGTTACAACGCTCGGAACTATTTATTCGCTTGCAACCACGATTCGTCTTGTATGTACGGATCCTGATGATGGTATAATAGTGACAACACCTGTTTATAATCGCTATCGTCAGGCGGCTGATCGCCTCAATAAAAGGACAGTGGAATGTCCGCTTCTATACGACAGTGTGAATGGCAGATATCAAATGGATTTTGACGCAATCAGGTCAGCTATGGCAAATCCAAATAATAAGCTGTTTGTGCTTTGCAATCCTCATAACCCAATTGGTCAGATCTGGAAAGAAAAAGATCTTGTCCGTCTGGCAGAGTTAGCAAATCGCTACGGTGTTATTGTTTACTCGGATGAGATTTTTGCAGATAACTGCTATCAGGGACTGACATGTCCGTGCTACCTTGATATTAAAGGTGCAAAGTCACATGCGATTGTCGCGACAGGACTGGGAAAATCATTTGGCTTTACAGGAGTAAACCATGCAAACATTATAATCGCAGATGATGAGCTTCGCGCGCGCTTTACGGACAGGCGGACTCGTGACCACTATGGAAGTCTCGATCCGTGTGTGTATGAGTGTGTACTTTCTGCTTATACCAAAGATGGCAAAGCATGGGTCGATGCGTCAAATGCGTATGTCTGGGAAAATATGTGTGTGCTTCGCGACTATTTTGCAAAGCACCTGCCAAAAGCAAGAGTGTGCGGCGGCGAAGGCGCCTATATCTTGTGGATCGACTGGTCAGCATATTTTTCAAGTGGTGACGAGTTAAACGAATTTCTAGTTAAAAAAGCTCATGTGTGCCTAGGTGAGGGAAGCGATTACGACAGTCCACTGTTTACGCGCGTGTGCATGGCAACACCAAGGAAATGCCTGATCAAGACACTCGAATCAATAGGAGAGGCTTTTTCCAAATTTGGAAAAGAAAAATAGGCATAATAGGAAAATAAGAATTTATACACAAAAGAAACAATATAAGCAAAATAAGCCATTAAAAATGAAAAACATGACGTTTAACCATTATTTTAATAATATTGGTTGACATTTAACTCTATTTTCATGATTTTGAGGCTTAAAAATCAAAGAAAAAAGTTTGGCGGAATCGCATAGAGTGCTGTGCGGTTCCGCCTTTTTTGTGTCGAAATGGCGGTTATGCAGTACAGTTGTTTGTGCTATAATTATACTAAAGAAGATGAAAAGAAAGCGAAAAGATATAAGAATAGTATTAAGAAAAATCGGAAAAAAGAGAGGTATTGTGTATGAAGAAGAGAAGTTTGAATAAAATAAAGCAAATAGTATCGATTGGTATGTCATGCATTATGGCAGGTTCTACATGCAATCTTCCGATGATGCTGCATGCAGAAGAGGTTCAGACAGAGAACATGCAGCCAACTTATATGGTTACTTCATTTGATGAGTTGAACGAAGAGATTGCGTATCAAGCGCTGTCAATCGGTGCAGAAGAAAGCGAAATCAACTTTCCTGATACATTAAAGGTAAAAGTGATTCGCCAGGTTGAAGGGGAACCAAGTACAGAAGCAGATGAAGAGGAAGCTAGTACAGAAGCAGTTGAAGAGGAACCAAGTACAGAAGTGGAGGAGGAAACGACTTCAAAAGTTCTGGAATCTCAGACAGAGGCAGAATCTCAGACTGAAGAAGAATCAGAGGTGGAATCAGGGACCGAGACGGAAGTTAAGCCGCAGACGGAAGTTGAGTCACAGACTGAGATAGAATCAGAGTCGCAGACGGAAGTAGAGTTGCAGACAGAAGTAGAAAACGAAACTTTGGAAAGTGAGTCTGAAACGGAAGTACCGATGACAGAAACAGAGGTACCTGAAACAACAGCGGCATCAGAACCTCAAACACAAGTACCAGAGACAACAGTATCAGAATCTGAGACGGAATCTACCGAACAGCTAGAGTCTGATACTACAGAAGAGGAAAGTAGTATTGTGGCTTCTCTGATAGATAGCATCAAAGGTCTCTTTGCCCCAGTGGAAGTATATGCGGCAGAGGAACATCTTACTTACAGTGCAGGTGAAGGCAATGGTGCAGAAGATAGTCAAGAAGGCGAAGAGTGGACTATCGAACATATTACGTGGAAATTAGATGCAGAGAAAAGCTCACTTCCAGAATTTGACAGCAGTGAAGAGTCTGCTGGTGCAGTTTACATATACACGCCAACTATCCCGGAAACCGACGAAAATGGCAACCACTATATTCTGTCAGAAGAAGCAATTTTGCCAGAGATCTATACCTGTACGAAGTGTGGACACTCTTATACGGAGGAGCTTGCAAAGCTGCCAAGTCAAACTAATCAAGCTGATCAGACAAATCAAATTGAACCAGCTAATAATGGCAACGAAAAAGATTTCATAGGAACCGTGACGAGTGTATTTTTAAATGTAACTGATCTTGCAGCAAAGAACTTTAGAATATCATTTTGGCTGATGATTCAGATGCTTTTAAAAGCAGTAATGCAACTTTGGTAATTACAGTTTTTGGAATAGGTATTCCATGAACAGTAACCTTTGCAACAGAAAACCGGGGAAATATCCCCGGTTTTTCTTGTAAAGAACAGCTTGCCATGGTAAACTGATAACAAAAATAAATAAAAGACAGAGGAGGCGGAAAATGGGAATTTTTTTGAATAGTGCAGCTCCGTATTCTTTGTACGAAAGCGAAGTCAAAAAGCCATATTTTGTAGATAAAAGTTTGATGCTGGAAGAATTATTTTTGCCAGCAGAAACAGGAAATTCGCATATTTGTATCACAAGACCAAGACGTTTTGGAAAAACTGTGATGGCAAACATGGTCAGTGCATTTTTTAGTCGTGGAGTAGACTCAACAGAAATTTTTTCTAAGCTAAAAATAGCTGAGAGTACAGGCTATAAAAAGCATTTAAATACGCATGATGTGATTCGGATTGATTTTAGTCGGATGCCAAGAAATTGCAATTCGTATGATCAATATATTGAGCGGATTGAGCGAATATTGACACAGGATTTAATGGAGGCATATCCAAAGGCTGATATTCAAGAGGAGGATGCAGTTTGGGATAGTCTCGACCTTGTTTATGAAAGATATGGATGTCAGCGCTTTATTTTTGTATTTGATGAGTGGGACTGTATTTTCCATAAGGACTTTATCACAGATGAAGACAAGAAAAAATATATCAGTTTCTTGAGCAGTTTACTTAAAGATAAGGCATATGTATTACTTTCTTATATGACAGGAATCTTGCCTATTGCAAAGTATTCAAGTGGTTCAGAATTGAATATGTTTGCAGAGTATACAATGGTCAGTGAGGAAAAATTCAGTGACGCATTTGGATTTACCGAGGCAGAAGTTGACATGCTTTATGCGCGTTTTTTGAAAAATACAGGAAAGCCTTTGCTTTCAAGAAGTGGGCTTAAAGAATGGTATGACGGGTATCACGCAAAAGGCGGAGAACGCATATATAACCCAAGATCCGTTGTGATGGCGCTCACAAATAATAATTTGGGAAACTATTGGACGAGTTCAGGTCCATATGATGAGATTTATTATTATATTGAAAAAAATGTTGCAGGTGTGAGAAATGATTTGGCATTAATGGTGTCGGGAGAATCGGTAGAGGCGAAAGTGCAGGAATATGCGGCAACATCAATGGAATTGACAACAAGAGAAGAAATTTTTTCTGCGATGGTCGTGTATGGATTTTTGAGCAGCGAAGAAGGAAAAGTACGAATCCCTAACAGAGAGTTGATGGAGCGTTTTGATGAAATGCTGCAAAAAGAGCCATCACTTGGCTATGTGTATCGCTTGGCAAGAGAATCAAAGCGTATGTTAGAGGCAACATTGCATGGGGATACGCAGGTAATGGAACAAATTTTGGAGTATGCACATAATACGGAAACACCGTTACTATCTTATAATCACGAAATTGAATTATCAGCGATTGTGAATCTGGTTTATTTATCAGCACGAGATCAATATCGTGTGGAAAGAGAGGATAAAGCAGGAAAAGGCTATGTAGATTTTATCTTTTATCCGATCCGAGAATCAGATGATGCCATTATTTTGGAACTGAAGGTTGATCATACGCCGGATGAAGCAATTGCACAGATTAAAGAAAAAGAGTATGCACTTCGCTTAAAGGGAAAACTGGCAGAAAAGATTCATCACACAGGGCGAATTTTGGCTGTTGGAATTGGCTACGATAAGGATTCAAAACAACATAGATGTAAAGTAGAGAAATTAAAGGGTTAGGTAAAGAGGTCGCTTTCCAGGTTTCCATCATAAAACACCTGAATCACGTTGTTTTTGTTCATTGATAACCTCCAATCTTATAATGGATAATATATTATCTAAAAAAGCATAAAAGGACCTAAAATAGATAACAAAAGAAGGAATAAATCATGGAATATTTGACAGTGAGAGAAACCTCTGAAAAATGGGGAATGTCCATTAGAATGGTCAATTATTATTTGAATACAGGACGAATTGAGGGAGCTGTCCGCAAAAAAAGTGAATGGCTTATTCCATACACAGCAAAGAGTCCTTTAGATATCAGAAAAAAAGCCGATACGAAGAAAAGCACAAAAAGGAAGCGAAATGTAAATAAATGCTATATGCCATTGATTGCAAGTCCATGTTCGGGAAGCTTTCATGAGTTTGAGCATTCACTTGCAGATGAGGAAGAGCGAAAGATAACAAGAGCGCTTTGGCATTATTTTCGCAACGAAGAGAAAGAATGCTGCACAGTGAGCGAGCAATGCTTCAATAGCGAAAGTGTACAGATACGTTTGGCGGCGCGTTTGGTGCATGCCATGGCAACTGTTCAGGAAGGAGATCCAACAGCAGTTTTAGCAGATTTTAGTGCCATTGCCTTAGAAAATAAAAAGACATCAGATCCTTCAGCGAAGCTCTATACGCTTGTCACAGAAGGTTTTGTAAGTGTCTTTTTCCATTCAGAATCAGCAGATTTAAGTGTGCTGCGTGATAAAATTAGTTTGTGTCAGGCTGGAATCCAATATTATGCGATCTATGCCGCAGCACATGAGCTTTATCTTAGACGTGAATATCAGCGCGCAATGGGCATGGCAGAGGCCGCACTTATGATGGCAGGAAATAATTTTCCAATTGCAAGTATTTACTTAAATCTTGTCCTTTGCATGATTTGTATGAATTTAAAAGATGATGAACATGCAGATGCAGCGTTTATGAGGGCGTGGAACATTGCACTTCCTGAGCATTACATACATCCATTTATTGAGCATCATGGCTTGCTTCAAGGGCAGATCGAGCGGTCGCTGCGTGAACAGTATCCAGATGAATATAATGAGATCATCGAATCTGTATATACATTCAGCAGAGGATGGATGAAAATCCACAATCCAGTATCCACTCTTCAGGTTACAGATGCACTTACACCATATGAGTTTTCCATCGCCATGCTTGCCTCAAAAGGGCGTTCAAATAAGGAGATTGCAAAAAGTCTTGGAATCTCCTTAAATACAGTAAAGTCGTATTTGGAAAATATTTTTTCGAAGCTTCATATTTCAAGCAGAAGTGAGCTTGATATGTTCGTAAATCGCTGATCAAAGGTCCGTCGACGAAACCATTGCACTGTAGGGCTTTCGTTACATAGGTAACGTCACTTCCACGAAACCATTCTTTTAGTGCTATGCTTGTTTTATTTTGAAAGTATGCTATAATAAAAAAACATGCGCTTTGGCAATTGAGCGAAAATGAAATACAGGGAGAAAAAAGATGGAGAAGTGGAACATTCGAAAGAACAAAATGCTGCCAGTGATCTTTGCTTTGGCATGGCCAACTATGCTGGAGCAGTTTCTGCAGACAGCAGTGCAGTATATTGATACTGCAATGGTTGGTTCACTTGGCACACAGGCAACTGCGGCAGTCGGATCAACCAGCACTGTAAACTGGCTGATAGGAAGTACAGTATCAGCGATTGGTGTAGGATTGCTTGCGTTTATATCGCAGTCATTTGGTGCCGGAAATCAGGAACGCGCAAAAAGGGCGTCAGGACAGGCTGTTTTAGTAGTGCTTGCGGTAGGAATCAGTTTTACTATCGTGATTGCAGCAATCAACAAGCAGGTGCCGGTTTGGATGCAGGTAGATGAAGGTATCCGCGATATGGCATCTCGTTATTTTCTTATATTGTATGCACCGATGCTGTTTAGAACAGCGAATATTATTTTTGGTACGGTACTTAGATCAGTAGGGGATACAAAAACGCCGATGAGAGTTGGTGTTGTGATGAATATTATTAATACCGTGCTCAATTTCCTGTTCATTTACCCGACACGAGTGGCAGTGATTGCAGGTATTTCTATTACGCTGCCAGGTGCAGGTTTTGGAATTGAAGGTGCAGCTCTTGCAAGTGCGATTGCGTATACATATGGAGGAATTGCCATTACTGTAAAATTGTGGAAACATGCTGATATTTCACCGAAGGGACAGAGCTTTAAGCCAGATAAGACAATTCTTATTCCGTGTATTAGAGTAGCATTTCCAAATATGTGCCAGCGTTTTGCAACATCGCTTGGCTACGTTGTATTTGCTTCCATGATCAACTCGCTTGGAGAGACATCTGCGGCAGCACACACAATCGCAAATACAGTAGAGTCTGGATTTTATATTCCAGGATGGGGTATGCAGACAGCCGCGGCTACACTAGCTGGTAATGCGCTTGGTGCAAAAGATGGGAAAAAGCTTCGCGATTTAGAGCGCGCCATTATTCCGCTTGAAACTGGACTGATGACTGTGTGCGGTGCCCTCCTGTTTGCATTTGCACCGCAGCTTATGACATTGTTCTCACGTGACGCAGAGGTAATTAGGCTAGGTTCTACAGTACTTCGCATGGTCGCAATATCAGAACCTTTCTATGGTATCCCGATCGTACTTGAGGGGATGATGCAGGGAGTTGGAAAAACAGTTGCACCATTTATCTTTAGTGTAATTGGCATGTGGGGTGTTCGTATTATAGGAACTTTCATATGTACGCAGCTTCTTGGCATGGGACTTATTGCTGCATGGGCATGTATGATAGCACATAATGTTTTATTATTTGTACTCTTTGCTGTATACTTTGCGCGAGGAAAGTGGAAACCAAAATTTTAAATAAAAAACGACAAATTGCATGGAATAACGTGCAGCTTGTCGTTTTTTTATTATTCGTTACAAGCTGGCAACAAGCTTGAAAAAAGCTTATGTTCGTCACTATTGAGAGCTTCTGTAAGGAGGTGCAGTATGAATTGGAATAAAATTTGGATGTCTCTTTTTGGAACATGTGAGTGGCTTGGATTAAATATTGGATTTTGGGTATCCATGGCTGTAGTTGTAATTATTGTAATTTTAATTAATGTTGTATTTTGGAGTATGAAGCCAAAAAAATAAGCTAGTGGGGTCGGTTTAAGAGCCGGCCCCATTAGCTTTATGCAAGTTAAAAATTTGATCAGAAGGAACGGATGATTTCCTCTGTCATAGAGCGAACAACTTCAGTTGCTAACTGTACTGTAGCTTCGAAATCATAGTATGAAGTGATTCCGTAATGAGAATGGATGTAACGAACAGGAACACCAACAACGATTACCGGGATGCCATCAAGAGAAGTGTTAATGATTGCACCATTGTTTCCGCCGCCTTCACGGACAGAAGACTGTACAGCAAGTCCCTTTTCTTCAGCAAGATCTAATACGTAGCGCTGATATCTTGGGGAGCATACAATTGATTTGTCCATAAAACGAAGCATTGGACCCTTTTTCAGAGCTGTCTGAATTGCATACGGCTCAGTAAAGGTATCATCAGCAGGGCAGCCCTCGAAACAAAGTGCAATCTGAGGAGCAACCTTTCCGACTGCAACCTTAACACCACGCTCGCCAAGCTCCTCTTGTGTAGATAACACACCTACCAGATCAACATTTAAGTTCTCATCTGAGAGACGGCGCATAGTCTCGAGAAGGGCAGCACAGCCAATTCTACAGTCAAAGCCCTTTCCAATCATGACATCATGTTCCTCGTCATAGGAGAAATGTACGTCAGAAATAATAGGCTCACCAATGCGGATACCAAAGTTTTCAACAGCATCTTCCTTGCTTGTTGCACCGATATCAATTACAAGAGACTGAATTGATGTGGAACCGGCATTCTGACGCTCGGCAGGTGTCATAAAATGAGGTGGTTTAGCTGCAATTACGCCAGGAATAAAATTACCATATTTATTGCGTACAAGAACCTTTGATGCCGGGAGAGAATTATCGCTCCAGCCACCGAGGGAGACAAAACGAAGTGTTCCATTTGGCTTAATTGAATGAACCATCAGTCCAACCTCATCACTGTGGGCATCAAGCATAAAAACAGGCTTATTACCTGTATTATTCTTGGAACGCAGATAGAGATTGCGTAGGCAATCCTCCTCAACATCGGCAAATTCTGCACCATATTTTTTTGCGACAGCAACAGCTTCATCCTCAAATCCGGACGGTGCCTTTGCATCAGACAGTTCCTGAATCATAGTAACTGCATTTTGATCTGGTTTGATTTTCATATCATTATCCCTTTCTCTTATAAGAATGATGTATTTCTCTATATTCGAGTATCATATCATTTCTGAGGAAAAAAAACAAGATAACAAAATTGTTCCATATACTATGAAAATAGTAATAAGTTACAGTGCTTGCTCTCAATGCAAGAAAAATTTCGCTTGACTTTTTGAAAAGCAGGAAATATAATTACGGCAAACGAGTAGCGAGTAAGCGTAAATCCAGTTTACAAGCTGCTCGTTTTTATTTTGCTAAAAAACAAATATTGTTATGAAAGAGTGTGTAGCTTGTCAGCGTAAGTCCAACTTATAAGACAGGACGCGCACTTTTTTTGTGCAGAAAAGAGAGGAGCTAAAACAAAATGGCAGAAAGCAACAAAATGAAGGATATGCCGGTGAATAAGCTGATGATTCAGATGGGAATTCCAATGATTTTATCCATGGCATTACAGGCAGTCTACAATATTGTAGACAGTGCTTTTGTAGGAAACATGAAAGTTGGCAGTGAAGTAGCATTAAATGCTCTGACACTTGTATTTCCAGTTCAGATGCTTATGGTTGCGGTTGGAATTGGAACAGGTGTAGGAACGAATGCACTTCTTGCGAGGACACTTGGACAGGGAAACAGGAAAAAAGCAGCAAGAGTAGCAGGAAACAGTTTATTTCTTGGTGTAATTATTTATGTGGTTTGTTTATTATTTGGTATATTTGGGGTAAAAGCATATATTTCGTCTCAGACAGTAGACGCAGAAGTACTTGAGATGGGAACTAGTTATCTTAGAATATGTTGTGTGATTTCTTTTGGAATAATCTTCTTTTCTTTATTTGAAAAATTACTTCAGGCGACAGGTAGGTCACTCTATTCAACAATAGGTCAGGTAGTTGGCGCCGTTGTGAATATCATCCTTGATCCCATTATGATTTATGGTCTCGGACCTTGTCCAGAAATGGGAGTTAGAGGAGCGGCCTACGCAACTGTAATTGGTCAGGTAGCATCAGCAGTATTGCTTCTCATCTTTCATATGAAACTGAATAAGGAATTTGAGCATGGTGCGAAATACATGAAACCAGATACTGGTGTTATAAAAGAAATCTATGCAATTGGACTTCCAGCAATTATTGCTCAGGCATTGATGTCCATTATGGTTTATGTAATGAATTTGATTTTAAAATTTAATTCATCTGCACAGACTGCATATGGATTGTTCTATAAAGTACAACAGTTTGTTTTATTCCTTGCTTTTGGTCTTAGAGATGCGATTACCCCAATCATTGCATTTGCTTATGGAATGCGAAGCAAAAAGAGAATAGAGAATGGAATCAAATATGGTCTTATCTATACTGTTGTATTAATGATTTTTGGAATTGTAATTACAGAGATCTTTCCGGGAGCGTTTGCAGCGCTGTTTAATGCAGGGCAGTCAAGAGTATATTTTATCGGTGCAATGAGAGTAATTTCTATTAGCTTTTTGTTTGCTGGAATTAATGTTGCCTATCAGGGAATTTATCAGGCAATGGACGGTGGCGTTGAATCACTTGTTATTTCTCTTTTGAGACAGCTTGTTCTCATCTTGCCATTGGCTGGAATTTTTTCTGTGTTTGTCAGAAATGGTCAGATGGGAGTTTCACTGATCTGGTGGGCATTTCCGATTACAGAAGTGATCTCGTGTCTGGTGGGATATGTATTTTTGAAAAGAATTAGAAAAAATAAGGTTGATGCTTTAAGTTAAGGAGGAATTGGAATGGCAAAAAGAATCATTACTATTAGCAGAGAATTTGGAAGTGGTGGACGTTTTATTGGAGAAGAAGTCGCAAAAAAACTCGGAATTACTTATTATGATAAGAATATAATAAGTCAGATTGCAGAAAAGTCTGGTTTATCACCAGAATACGTTCAGGAAAATGCAGAATTATCTCCGAAAAGGGGATTGTTTGCATATGCTTTTGCCGGACGTGATATAACAGGAAAATCTGTGGAGGATCTAGTACATGAGGCTCAGAGAAAGGTCATATTAGATTTGGCAGAAAAAGAGCCTTGTGTGATTATTGGAAGAAATGCAGATTATATTTTAAAAGACAGAGACGATGTGCTGAATGTATTTATTCATGGAGATATGCCTGAAAAAATAAAGCGTATCACTCGTTTATATAAGGTAAATGAGCAGGAGGCTGTTAAAATGATGGCAGATACCGATAAAAGACGAGGGACAAATTATAGCTTCTATACCGATCAGAAATGGGGAAAAGCCAGTAACTATACGTTATGTTTGAATAGTTCTCAACTGGGATATGATAGGTGTGAAAAGATAATTATTGAATGCAGTAAATGAGCCATAATATGTCCCTTGTAAGGAACGAAAATATCCGCTATATACAGGCGAAGCAGGATGGATATGCATGGAATGCGTGAAAATGTATGAATTATATGAAAGAAAAAGAAAATAAAGATTTTTAAAATATGAGTAGAAAAAGGCGTGAATCATAGAAATGTGGTTTGCGTCTTTGTCTGTTTTAAAATGGCAGAGATGTTTTTTTGGAGCCAAAGAATGAGATTTTGGAGTGGAAATTATTTCAAAATATGCTATTATGTAGAATGAAACAAAAATTAGTTGCAACTTACTCTTGCGGAGGGGACTTACTTGAAAAAGTATTTTATAAAAAGATTTGCAAGCACAATCCCTGTCCTTATAGGGGTGACGGTACTGTGTTTTATTCTCATGACAATGTCAGGAAAAGATCCGGCAGTGGCTGCTGCGATACGAAGCAACTCAGCAGGTGACACAATACTCGTAGATTCCCTGAGGGAAGAAATGGGACTTGATAAGCCGTTGCCTACACGCTATTTTCTGTGGCTGAAAGGACTGCTTAATGGTGACATGGGAAAATCGGTGGTTACGTATCACAGTATAACTGACGATATAAAAACTTTTTTTCCTGTAACTTTCAAACTTGTTATCATGGCAATGGGATGGATGATCATTATTGTTTTTTCCATAGCAATTTTGTGTGCAAGGTTTCATGGCAAAATGTTTGACCATATTGTGAGGGTGTTGACCATAGGTGGGATATGCCTGCCAGTTTTCTGGCTTGGATTTATGCTTCTGCTGCTGTTTGCGGTCAGGCTGTCGATATTCAGTGTTGTTCCGAAGGCGGGAATAAGCGGATATATACTTCCGTCTTTTGCGCTGGCATTTCCGTCAGCCTGCGGAGCAATCAGGGTAATGCGTTCGTCATTGCTTTCAGAAATAAGCTCTGATTATGCGGCATATGCAAGGACAAGAGGACTGTCCGAATGGCAGATAATCGTGAGGCACGGATTTAAAAATTCATTGCCTCCTGTGATAACTCTTTTCGGTCAGTATCTTGGATATATGCTTGCGGGAAGTGCTGTTGCAGAAAAAGTTTTTTCACTGAACGGAGTAGGATCATATCTTGTTTCTTGTGTTGTGAGCGGAGATTCTTCTGCTGCAGCAGCTTGTATTGTGATAATTGCAACAGTGTTTGTGATTGCCAATCTTGCAGCAGACGTGATAAACAGGCTGATATGCCCGTGGATGGTAAGGGAGATAAATGACTAAGAAAATTTTTTCAAAACCACAGGCGGTTATAGGACTTGTACTTATTGTGATTGTAGTTATATGTGCAATATTTGCGCCTGTAATAGCGCCAAATTCACCAGATCAAATAGATCCATCACTTAAATACCTCAAGGCAGATTGGGATTACCCTCTTGGAACGGATCAGCTTGGAAGATGCGAGCTTTCACGTCTTATATATGGTGCAAGATATGCTATAGGAATGAGTATTCCTATGTTGCTGATACTCGGAATCCTGGGACTTATTATAGGAACGTTTAGTGTCTGTGCAGGTGAAAAGATGGACAGGATAATTACGTTTATCTGTGACGTTTTTATTTCCTTTCCATCACTCATAACAGCTATTGCTGTGATAAGCGTTCTCGGAAACGGTATACAGAATATTGCTGTTGCTGTCGTGATTTCTATGTGGGCTTGGTTTGCAAGAACGGTTCGTTCATATGCCACAACAGAAATGGGCAAAGAGTATATTACAGCAGCAAGAATAAGTGGCTGCAGCACGGTAAGTCTGATATTCAGACACCTTATACCGAACATTCTTCCACAGTGCATCGTTTATATGAGTACGGGAGTTGCTTCTGCAATCATAATGATATCGAGCTTTTCATTTCTTGGTCTTGGACTTCCACAGGGAACTGCCGAATGGGGGGCAATGATGAATGAAGCAAGAACGGGACTTTACGGTCATCCCGAGATGCTTGTTTATCCCGGAATTTGTATTTTTGTTACCACAGCAGGTTTTAATCTTTTTGGTGAAGCTCTGCGTGATGCACTGACATCAGAGGGAGGAATATAAATGCTGCTTGAAATAAAAGAGCTTTCTGTAAAAGTAAAAAGCAGTGGAGTAAAGGCTGTTAATGGGATTAATCTTTCCGTTGATGAAGGCGAACCACTTCTGATTCTTGGTCAGTCGGGCAGCGGAAAAACAATGATATGCCGTGCACTGTTCGGTCTTACGAATAGATATAATTTTGATGTATCAGGACAGATATTTTTTGAGGGAAAAGATATTATGTCGGCGGAAGCAAAGAAACGAAGAAAACTTTACGGAAGTGATATTGCACTTATCCCTCAAAATCCAATGACATCCTTTGATCCATCCTGCAAACTTGGAAATCAGCTTGCGGAAACATATAGAATTCATAACAAAAGCAGTGTCAAAGCCGCTCAAAATGCTGTTTTTGAAGCTATGCATAGGGCTGGCTTGGAACAATGCAAAGCGATATGGTCAAGTTATCCTTATATGCTTTCGGGTGGAATGCTGCAAAGAGCAGCTGTGGCTGCAGCAATCATAAACCACCCTAAGCTGATCATTGCAGACGAGCCTACCACTGCCCTTGATGCAGAGCATAGAATAGCAGTCACGAATCTGCTCAAAGGTCTGTGCGGCAGCGCAGCTGTTATAATGATAACTCATGATTTTGCTGTGGCAGATCGTTTCGGTGGATATGCTTATATAATGAAAAACGGAGTTTTTGTGGAGCAAGGCAACATAGAGAAGATAATTGCCGCTCCTGAAAATGAATATACAAAGGAGCTGCTTAATGCTGCTCTGCTGATATGAGGTGAGATATATTTTAACGGCAAATAATATTACTAAATGCTTTTTCAAAGACGGAAAAAAATTCAACGCAGTCGATAATGTGAGTTTTTTTTCTGGATAAAAACGAATTCTGCTCTCTTGTAGGAGAAAGCGGCTCGGGAAAGACCACTCTTGTAAGGATAATTTCAGGACTTATTTCTCCCGACAGTGGAACTGTTGTGTGTGACGGCGAGAGTCTGACTCCCAGGCTGCGAAGAAAAAATAAGGTTATCTGTGCAAAACTCCAGCTTGTTCTTCAAAACAGCAGAGCTGCTCTTGACCCACGTTTTTCTGTATATGAAAGTATTGCAGAACCAATAAAAAATCTAAAAAAATGCTCAAGAGACGAAGAAAGGAAAACAGTTGAAAAGTTTATTGAACAAATGGAACTTCCTAAAAGTATTCTTTCACAGCGCTCGGGAGAGCTTTCAGGAGGACAGCAGAAGAGAGTATGTATTGCCCGTGCGCTTGCCGCAGATCCTGATTATATAATTTTTGATGAGGCCGTCAGCGGACTTGATGCAGTTGTCAGAAAAAATGTTCTGGATCTGCTCATAAAGATACAGAAAAACTCGGGAAAAGGCTGCCTGCTTATCACTCACGATATAGATGCAGCTCTCTACATATCACAGAGGATAGCCGTTATGAAAAGTGGCAGGATACTTGAATCTGTAAACTATTCAGGGAACATACAGGTATTTAAAAGTGAATATGCAAAAACGCTTATAAGTTCCTCGTCATCAGGAATAAAAAAATATGATATTTCCGTTAAAAACGGTTAATATATATCAAATTCTCAATAGAAAGGAAAAAATTATGAAAATGAAAATGTTTTTTGCTGTGGCTGCGGCACTTTCGATTTGCACAAATACGGCGGTGGCTGTCTGCGCCAGTGCGGACATTGAATCCGAAACGAGTGATTCAAAAACTTCAGCAGCTAACAGTGATGTCAGTCAGTCAGAGGAAAGTAAAAGCGTAACTCTTTGCGAGAGTTGGACGTTTGATGCAGGATTTTATGCTGTCGTTCATGGCGGAATGTCTTCGAATTATGGAATATCTTACTGGGGACATAATTTTTACGATACTCTTGTTGTTTATGAAGATGGTGAATATAAGGGCAGTCTTGCGGAAAAATGGGATGTGAGCGAGGATGGAAAGGAATACACCTTTACCCTTAGAGATGGCATTAAATTCTCCGATGGAACTCCTTGTGATGCAACTGCAGTAAAAAAGAGCCTTGAAGCTGCAGCGGTTAACCTTGGAGCGTATATCGGTTCATACGGAAAACTCATGACGGTCATTGACACGATTGAAGCTCCTGATGAATCCACTGTTATTATAAAGCTCACCCAGCCTTACTATGGCACACTCAACGACCTTTCCACCTGCAATCCTCTCGGTATTGTAAATCCAAATGGCTTTAACGATGACCTTACATATAAAGCCGATGATTTTCAGACAATGACCATGGGAACAGGACCATATATGTATCAGGGAGACTTCGACGGAAGTGTTTATACCTTTGTCCGCAATCCATATTACTGGGGTGAGACTCCTGAGGCTGATACTTTCAAGATAAAGGTCATTCCGGATAATGATGCAAAGGTGCTCGCACTCAGAAGTGGTGAAATAGATGCTATAACAGGTGCAGCAAGACTCAGCGCGGATGCTTACACCGAACTTTCCGCAGACAGCTCTTTCGGCACAGCAATCAATGATGAGCCTACTCTTACAAATTATATAGGCTTCAATATGGCAAAAGAGCCATTTGATGATAAAAATGTGCGTCTTGCCGTTGAATATGCAATTGACAGGGATTCCATATCAAACGATGTTTTCCAGGGAACAATGACACCTGCCGATACTCTTTTCAGCGAATCAAAGCCTTACTGTGATGTTGAGGCAACTGTTTACAGCTATGATCCGGATAAGGCTGCACAGCTTCTGGATGAAGCTGGATGGAAGGATTCCGATGGTGACGGCATAAGGGACAAGGATGGAACTCCACTTGAATTGACTATGCTTTATACAAGCGATTACGGAAGCATCGGTGATGGTATGCTTGCGATTGCTTCTCAGCTTGGCAAGGTTGGCTTCAAGGTAAATGTTTCTGATATGGATATGATGACCTATTATGAAGCTTCGATGAACGGTGAATATGATATTATCCACTATCGTACTTACGGTGGTTCGTTTGATCCGTTCACGGTCGTTACCAATATGGATCCAACAGTCAGCGCAGATCCCGTTGCGGTACAGTTTGCTGAATTCCTGCCTGAGGGGATTGTTTCCGAGCTGGACTGCTCCGCTGATGAAAGCCGTATAAGTGAGATATACAATACGATTCTCACAACGATTCCAGATGAAGCTCTCTGCGTTCCTTTTGCAAACACGGTTGAACTTGCCGCATGGAACAGTGATAAGATAAACGGCTATGAATTCTGCTCAGACAGCCAGTATGTTGAAGTGAGTGGACTAGACCTTAAATAAGACTATCAGCTGCATATCTGTCAGAGATAACAGATGTGCAGCGTATTTGTATGCAAGGAGAATTTATGAAAAAGATAAATCCCGAAACATGGAGAAACTACAAATTTGCAGGAGAAGAAGACGGAAAGAACTGCACGATCTATTATCTTTCTGATTCTGATGGAAGTGGAAAAGGAATCATGCACGTTTATGAAGTCATGAATGGAATACTTATGTCCTATGATGTCCTTGATATGAAATCATGCTGGCAGGACACTCCGCCCGTTCCGGGGTTTATTCAGATAAATTACTGTAACGAAGGATGCTTTGAATTTGAGCTTGAAACAGGTGAAATTGGCTTCTTAAGCAGCGGAGATCTTGCAATCAGTGATACAAATGGCTCACAGTTTGTATCTTCACATATTCCTTACGGAAAATACAGAGGCATTTCTATTATGATTGACATTGAAAAGGCACAGCCTGTCATAGACAAGCGCATACCTGAAGCAGGAATTGATCTTAAACGCATTTCGGAGCGTTTATTCAGCAATTCACCGACTTTTTTTATAAGAGCCAAACCTGCTCTTGAGCATATTTTCTCAGAACTGTATCATGTTAATGAAGAGATAAGAAAACCTTATATGGTGCTAAAAACTCTGGAGCTTTTGTGTTTTATAAATGCAAGCGGTTATGAATGTCAGGAGCGTCTGCCAAGCTTTTCCCATGCGGTCGCAGAGGCGGTAAAGGAAGTACACGCTTACATAAATCATCACTTTATTGATGAGATCACTGTAGGCGAACTTGCATCAAAATTCTGCATTTCTGAAACAAATCTCAGCAGTTGCTTTAAACGTCTTTACGGTCAGCCTGCAGGTGCTTATATCAGAGCAAAAAAACTTCGATATGCGGCGGAACTTCTTTCAGGACGCACGGAAATGAGTGTCGGAGACGTTGCGCATCTTGTCGGGTACGGCAATCAAAGCAAGTTTGCTTCGGCATTCCGTGCGGTTTACGGTTATTCTCCGCTTGAATATCGCCGGAGAATGAAAAATAATGCTTCGGAGCAAAAAAAACGCTTTTCGGAGTAGAAAAAAGAAGTCTTAAATCTGTAATATTAAGAGGTACATGAAAAAGTGTACCTTTTTTATTTTATGTTGGTTAGCTAGTGCTAACAATAGGAGGAGAGAAATGGCATCTATATTAAAGTATGCGGGAAAGTACAGACGACACATTTTTACAGCACTTGCACTTATCTCGATAAGCGTTCCCATAGGGGTTGTGCCGTATTTTCTGATAAGCGATCTTATCGGGAAATACATTAGTGAAGCTGCGGCAATGGCAGATGTTGTGAGAACATCTGCGCTTATATTGATTTGCTTTACGGTAAAGTATATCCTTTACGGAGAGGGACTCAATCTTTCCCACGAGGGAGCGTTCGGAACGCTTTACAATATGCGCGTAAAGCTTGCTGATGAGCTTATGCACCAGCCACTGGGAGAGGTTGCAGATGGTGGAACAGGAAAATACAAGAAAAGCTTTGTGGAAGAAATAGGACGGATTGAGCTTATGCTTGCACATATGCTTCCAGAGGGGATACCCAATCTTGTTATGCCGTTTATTGTGCTGGCAGTGATTTTTGTGACAGATTGGAGAATGGGGCTGCTCTCACTTGCATCGTTGCCGTTCGGAATCATCGGAATGGGAATGATGATGAAATCAGGAATGAAAAAAATGCCGCTTTATTATGAATCTGGAGCAAAACTCAACAATGCCGTTGTTGAGTATGTTTCGGGAATGGAAGTAATAAAGATCTTTGGACAGACCACAAGCTCATTTAAAAAATATTCTGATACGGTGGAGAATTATAAAGTATTTACCCTTGACTGGTTCAGTGAAAGCTGGCGTTCAATGTCGCTGGTTTATGCTGGAATGCCATGCACGGTTCTGCTCACATTGCCTGTCGGTGCGATAATGTATTACAATGGCATGCTTGATCTTAACACATGGATTTTTGTTCTTATGCTTGATCTCAGTATGAGCGGACCGCTTACGAGAGTCATAAATTTCTTCCCAATGTTTCCGCAGGTGGATTACACTGTAAAGCAGCTTGAAGCTCTTTACAGTGCGGAAGACGTTCATTCTGGAAATATTTCCGAGCTTCCAGAAAGCTATGATGTGGAATTTAAAAATGTTACATTTGCATATAAGGATAGGGATGTTCTTAAAAATGTGAGCTTTAAAGCAGAGCAGGGGAAAAAAACGGCTCTTGTTGGTGAATCGGGCAGTGGAAAATCTACTGCAGCAAGACTTACCGTTCATTATTGGGACGTTTCGGATGGAAGCATAACCATCGGCGGACGTGACATTCGTGAATATACTTTTGATACGCTTATGAGTATGACAGCCTATGTTGCGCAGGATAATTTTCTCTTCAGGGGGACGATTGCTGATAATCTTCGCATGGGAAAAAAAGACGCAACAATGGATGAAATGATAGCTGCGGCAAAAGCTGCTGCCTGCCACGACTTTATTTCAAAACTTCCTCATGGCTATGATACTGAAGTTGGCGTGCTCGGAGGAAAGCTTTCCGGAGGCGAGCGTCAGCGCATAACCATTGCAAGGGCAATACTGAAAAATGCACCTATAATAATTCTTGATGAAGCCACTGCATATACCGATGCGGAAAACGAGGAAATTATAACAAATGCTCTTAATGAACTTATAAAGGGCAGAACTGTCATTATGATAGCGCACAGACTTTGGACTATCGCAGATGCTGATAATATAGTTGTGCTTGAAAGTGGCAGAGCCTCTGCAAATGGAACTCATGATGAGCTTATGGAAAGCAGCAGTATTTACCGCAGGTTGTGGCAGATGAGCCTTGAAGCTGGTAATTGGAACATCGCTGTAAAGGAGGATTCTGAAAATGTTTAAGTTCATAAAGAGAATAATGGGACTTTCAGGTGAATACCGCAAAAAACTTGACCGTGCTTATGTACTTTCATTTTTTGAAAGTCTTGCATCGAATGTTCCGATATGTATGCTGCTGTATGTGCTTATGACTATAATGGACGGTAACTTTGGCAAAAATAGTATTATCATCGCTTTTACTGGTATTTTTGCAGGTGTTATTCTCAGAATGATATGCCGCTACCTGACAGATATAAACCAGTCTGGTGTGGGATATGAAATATTTGCCCGTGAGCGTATGAACTTTGGCGACAGGATAAAGCGCTTTCCAATGGGATTTTTTTCCGAGGATAATATTGGAAATGTTACCTCTGTCATTACAAATGATATTTCCTTTGTGGAAGAACATGGAATGGATACCCTGGGAAAAATAACAACTTCCGTTATCGGTATCGGCATATCTTTCGTTTTTCTCCTTGTGCTCAATATATGGGTGGCTTTGGCTATGGCAGTTACAACGGCATTGTTTTTTGCTGCATTCGCTGCGGCTCATCAGGTTGCTTCGGAAGAGGCTGCAAATCAGCAGGAGGCACAGAACAAGCTGGTTGGAACGGTCATTGAATATATAAAGGGAATGCCTGTTGTAAAGGCATTTAACCTTGCAGGAAAAAGCCACAAAGCGACCTCGGAAGATTTTCTGAAGCTCACCGAAGCTCAGATAAAATTTGAAAAACGTTTTTCAATGCCAGTTATCGTAGCACAGTGTATGACAGGACTTTGCATTTCAGCAGTTATTTTTATCTGCGGATATGTTGGCCTTAACGGCGGAATGGAGCTCCCCTTTGTTATTGCAATGTCAGTTTTTGCTTTTGAACTTGCAGCTCCAATGCTTGCGCTTATCAATATAACTGCATTCAGAGTTGCAGATGCTTCTCTTGACCGTTATGACAGAATAAGGCAGACTGAATTGATGGATAATAGTGGAAAAACAGTCAAGCTCAATAATTTTGATATTGATTTTAAAAAAGTCACATTCGGATACAATGAATCGGCTGTTATCAAGGATATGAGTTTTCATATACCACAGTACAGTATGACGGCACTTGTTGGAAAAAGCGGTTGCGGAAAAAGCACCATCGTAAATCTTATTGCCCGTTTCTGGGACACTGATTCGGGTATGGTAAGTATTGGAGGAACAGATATTAAAGCAATGACAACGGAAAGCCTCCTTGAAAATATAAGTGTAGTTTTTCAAAATGTGTATCTTTTTAACGATACCATTTTCAATAACGTTGCTTTTGGAAAAAAAGGTGCAACGAAGGAAGAGGTTATTGAAGCCTGCAAAAAGGCTCGCTGCCATGAGTTTATATCAGCTCTTGAAAATAGCTATGACACGGTGATAGGGGAAGGCGGCTCGACACTCTCTGGAGGAGAAAAGCAGCGAATATCTATTGCGAGAGCGATACTTAAGGACGCTCCCATAGTTTTACTCGATGAAGCAACTGCCAGCATTGACCCCGATAATGAGGCCTATATTCAACAGGCGATAAACGAAATGGTAAAGGGAAAAACGCTTGTTGTGATTGCACACAAGCTTTCGGCAATAATGGAAGCTGACCAGATACTTATGATTGAGGATGGCCAGATAACCGCGAGAGGAACCCATTCTCAACTGCTTCATTCAAGTTCTGCTTATTACGAGCTTTGGAAAAGGCAGAATCCTTGAGCTGCCAATTTAGGAATCTGCCAGAAACCGTACCTGCTGTGGTATAAACCAGAAGCCGTTGTCGTAAAATGTGGTAAAAAAATCAGACGAATATATTTTTCCAAGAATTTGTGGTAAAAATGTGGTCAAATCAAGAAAATCGAGTGCGAAAGTAAGTGAAAAATCCCTGTGAAGCCCGTAAAATCAAGACTTCACAAAATCTTCACAAAAAATTAGCACTCACCTCTTGACAGTGCTAATAATAAGTGCTATAGTACACATAGAACAAAGGAAGGGGAACAACAAGGAAGCCTCTTAAAAACCTTAGTTCTGCAGCGAAAGCTGCTAAAATAAATACCACATCGGCAGTGTCCGGAGTGTCAAAATAGATTGCAGCTGGCGCTGCAGATGTTAAAGTATAAAATCCAGTTTGGAGCACTGAAAGGAGATTTTGATTATGTTAGTACCGAGCATTTTTGCAAATAGTGTATTTGATGATTTCTTTGATTTTCCATATGTTAATGACAAGAAGGCAGAGAGAAAGCTGTATGGTCATAACGCAGCAAACCTGATGAAGACTGATATTCAGGAATATGATGACGGCTATCAGTTAGAGATTGATCTTCCAGGCTTCAAGAAAGATGAAGTACATGCAGAGTTAAAGGATGGTTATCTGGTAGTCAGTGCTGAGAAAGGTCTTGACGAGGACGAGCAGGATAAGAAGACTGGCAAGTATTTAAGAAGAGAGCGTTATGCAGGATCATGCCAGAGAAGCTTCTATGTTGGTAAGGATATCACTGAAGAAGATATTAAGGCACAGTTCCAGCATGGTATGCTGACACTGTTTGTTCCGAAGAAAGAAGCAAAGCCAGTTGTAGAAGAGAAGAAAAACATTACAATTGAATAAATATTGTTATACAGGGCGCATCCGAAAGGGTGCGCCCTATTTTTACAAAAGTCGGGCGGGAAAGCCAAGAAACTTTTTGCAATTATCGGACAATGATGTCGAATTTTGTCGAAA